>Ga0255052_10003398_pt1 | contig 11083 bp, 9 predicted proteins | sample JV7_2_21_MG_FD_188632 | JGI IMG/M metagenome (GOLD analysis project Ga0255052, IMG submission 188632) | Seawater microbial communities from Jervis Inlet, British Columbia, Canada - JV7_2_21 | ecosystem: Environmental > Aquatic > Marine > Inlet | place: Canada: British Columbia | collected...
CCATGATGCGTTGACCGGCAACGTTACATTCCAGAACAACCTGCTGCACACGCTGCTGAGCCTGGATATGCAGCAATAGCCCGATTGTTGCACCCGTCAGATTCAGAGGCTCAGCGTGCGATCAACAGAGTAACGGCCGGCACCATCGATCATCAGCGTGAATGCAGCGGCGGCCAACAACAGCGCCCACTGATACCCGCCACCCCCGACCAGTCCATTTGACCAATGCACCAGGAACACGGCGACCAGCATTGCAAACACTTGCGCACTCGCAACCAGGCGAGTCATAAACCCGACGATCAGAAGCGCACCGCCAACAAGTTCGGTCGCTGCAAGCAGGAACGCACTGACCAACGGTAACGGCACGCCCAGGCCTCCCAGGAATTCACCCGTGCCGGCGATTCCGCTGCCCTCGGTGAGCCCTGACTTGGGCAAACCGTGGGCAATAAATATAATGCCGGTGACCAGGCGTAATCCAAGCAAGCCCCAACTGTCGCTGGTTGACATCAATTTTTTAAAGTTCATGTGCGTATTTCCTTTTTTATCAAGTCTGACAAAACCCCGGCATCGTCAGAGACCGATGCTGCCATGATATATTGCATGTTCTGACGGCAAAAAGAAATCCATCACAAACCATGGGCAACCGGCTATCAAAAATTTATACACGTACAGGGGACAAAGGCACAACCGGCCTGGGCGATGGCTCGCGTGTTGACAAGGACAGCCTGCGGGTAGAAACATTCGGCACGGTCGATGAACTCAACTGCAGCATAGGCCTGGTGCTGGCAGTAGTGCCTGATGGTGCTGTGCACACCTGCCTGACGCGGACCCAACATGAATTATTCGATCTTGGCGGGGAGTTGTGCATGCCGGGTTTTACCCTGGTCCCCGAACAGTATATCGACCGGCTTGAAGCCGACCTCGACCGTTTCAACGAGAAATTGCCGCCATTGAAAGACTTCATATTACCCGGTGGTTCCGAACCCGGCGCCCGCTGCCACCTCGCACGCACCGTATGCCGGCGCGCGGAGCGGTTAATGGTGTCGCTGGCGAAAATTGAAGACGTCAATGCAGCCAGCCTGCGTTATCTGAACCGCCTGTCCGACCTGTTGTTTGTCATCGCCAGGATCCTGGCCAGGGCGGCTGGAGGCTCGGAGGTGTTGTGGGTCCACGGTGACAAACGCGGGAAACCGGAGGAACCCTGATCCGGGTGTGGCGCCGGGAGGACGCGCCAGCTACAGCGCAAATCCCGGATCCTTGATGAAATGTTCGGGTTAACCCAGTTGCGGGAAATTGAAATCTGCGCCCTTGCGGATACCGGTATGCCAGCGTTGGGTCACCACTTTCATGCGGGTGTAAAAACGGATGCTTTCGGGGCCGTAGATATGGTGGTCACCAAACAATGATTGCTTCCAGCCACCAAAACTGTGGAAGGCCATGGGTACCGGGATCGGAATATTGACACCGACCATACCGGCCTGGATGTGTTGCACAAAGTTGTGCGCCGCATCGCCGTCACGGGTGTAGATGGAAACACCGTTGCCAAACACGTGTGCATTGATCAGTTCGACCGCCTCGTCATAGCTGGCCACCCTGACAACACACAAAACCGGGCCGAAAATCTCCTCCTGGTAAATGCGCATATCCGTTTTGACATGGTCGAACAGGCAGCCACCGATAAAAAATCCCTGCGGCTCATCCGGGTGTTTGAATCCGCGCCCGTCGACGACCAGGTCGGCCCCCTCGCCGACACCCAGGTCAACATAGCCTTTAACTTTTGCGTGATGTTCGCCGGTAATCAGCGGACCCATTTCAGCGCCTTCCACATTTCCCGGTTGAATTGACAGTGCATTGACCCGGGGGGTCAGCTCTGCAATCAACGCGTCTGCCGTTTCTTCTCCCACAACCACGGCAACTGAGATGGCCATGCAGCGTTCACCGGCAGAGCCATAGGCAGACCCCATAAGCGCATCAGCGGCGGCCTCCAACGGTGCATCCGGCATCACCAGCATGTGGTTCTTGGCGCCACCCAGCGCCTGCACCCGTTTGCCGTTGGCAGCGCCTACTTCATAAATCTTTTTCGCTATCGGGGTAGAACCGACAAAACTGACGGCCTCGATATCTTCGTGTGCAAGGATTGCGTCAACGGCCTCGCGGTCACCGTGTACAACATTAAACACACCATCCGGCACCCCGGCTTGCCTGATCAGTTCGGCCAGTAACATGGACGCGCCCGGATCCCGTTCTGAGGGCTTGAGTACAAACGTGTTGCCGCACACCAGCGCCATCGGGATCATCCACAATGGCACCATGGCCGGGAAGTTGAACGGTGTAATCCCGGCGACCACACCCAACGGTTGACGGAATGAATACGCGTCCACGCCGGTACCGACAGTATCGGTGAACTCCCCCTTTAGCAGTTGTGGCGCAGCACACGCAAACTCGACCACTTCCAGGGCACGCGCAACTTCACCCAAGGCATCACCACGAACCTTGCCATGTTCGCTGGTCAGAAATGCTGCCAACGCGACCCGGTGCTCTTCGATGAGGTTTTTAAGACGGAACATACAGCGCGCACGCCGTAATGCGGGCATTGCCGACCAGGCGGGGAAAGCTACAGCGGCAGCCCTGACGGCTGAATCCAGTTCATCGGCGCTTGCCAACGGCACCTGTTTTTGTACCTGGCCGGTGGCCGGATCGTAAACATCACCAAATCGTCCGCTGGCGCCTTCGACTTTCTTACCATCAATAAAATGTGTCAGTATTTCAATAATTACAAAATCTTCAAAATGCTTCTGAGGGTTTCTACCGCCTGGTGGATATGGCTTTCTTCCATGATCAGCGGCGGGCTGAAGGCAATTGTATCACCCGTGATCCGGACCATCAGCCCGGCATCAAAGGTCTTTTGCAACAAATCCATACCACGCGCACCTGGCTGGCCTTCGATCGGCTGCATTTCAACCGCGCCCATCAGTCCGTAGTTGCGGATATCGATCACATGGGGCTCACCTTTAAGGGAATGCAGTGCATCTTCAAATACCCCGGCCATTTCAGCCGCGCGCTGGAACAGGCCTTCATCCGCATACACCTGCTGGGTTGCTTTGCAGGCCGCCACGGCCAACGGGTGGGCGGAGTATGTGTAACCGTGGAACAATTCGATGGAGCCACCCGGCTTTGACATGAATTCCGCATAGATTTTATCGCTGACAAATACCGCACCCATCGGCACCGTGCCGCTGGTCAGCCCCTTGGCGGTGGTGATGATGTCCGGGCTGACCTCGAACACCTGGGATGCAAAATTATCTCCAAGGCGGCCAAAACCGGTGATCACCTCATCGAAAATCAGCAGGATGTCATGCCGGTCACAGATTTCCCGCAAACGCTTCAGGTATCCTTTGGGCGGTATCAACACACCGGCTGAGCCGGCCACCGGCTCAACGATGACCGCGGCCACCGTCGAGGGGTGATGTAAATCCAGGATGTTTTCCAGTTGGTCGGCCAACTCGATACCGTGTTCGGGCGTACCGCGGGTGAACGCATTTTGGTCCAATAAATGGGTATGCGGCAGGTGGTCCACACCCGGAATCAGGGAATTGGAAAACTGCATCCGGTTGTTCTGAATTCCACCGACGGATATCCCACCAAATCCGACCCCATGGTACCCGCGCTCCCGTCCTACCAGGCGCGTGCGTGCAGCCTGGCCCCGCTCTTTCTGGTAAGCCAGTGCGATCTTCAGGGCCGTATCCACGGATTCAGAGCCGGAATTCGTATAAAAGACGTGGTTAATGCTGTCCGGTGTAAGCCCGGTCAGGGTCTCGGCCAATTCGTACGCCGCCGGGTGACCGAAATTGAAATGCGGTGCATAATCCATTTCCGCCGCCTGCTCCTGGATGGCGCGGATGATCCGTGGATGGCCGTGACCGGCATTGCAGCACCACAGGCCGGCTACCATGTCCAGCACCTCCCGGCCATCGGGTGTCGTGTAGAACATGCCTTCGGCACGCTCCACCAGGCGAGGATTTTTCTTGAACGCCCGGTTGCCGGTAAACGGCATCCAGAACGATTCCATGGATCGGGTCTGGTCACTCATCCTTTTCTCTCCAAAAATTTGCGCCGAAATTGAACTTCATGCTGTCTCCAACGCCTGTGCAGCTGGTACATAATCATAGCCCAGGTTACGCGCGACATCTTCATAGGTCACCATGCCGCGGTGCACGTTCAGACCCTCCAGCAAATGAGGATCGTCCAGCATGGCCTGTTTGGCGCCTTTTTTGGCCAATGCCAGTACAAACGGCAAGGTGACGTTGTTCAAGGCAAAGGTCGATGTACGCGGAACCGCGCCGGGCATATTGGCGACGCAATAATGGACAACATCGTCAACCATGTAGATCGGGTCCTCGTGCGTGGTGGCATGCGAGGTCTCAAAACAACCACCCTGGTCAATGGCTACGTCGACCAGCACCGAACCCCTGGGCATCTCGGCGACATGCTTGCGGGTCACCAGCTTGGGCGCGGCCGCCCCCGGGATCAATACACCACCGATGACCAGGTCCGCATCTTTCAGATGACGGTCAATCGCATCTGCGTTGGAATAGACCGACTGTACGCGGCTGTCAAATGTCGTATCAATAAAACGCAAAACATCCGCACTGCGGTCCAGCACGATCACGTGGGCACCCATGCCAACCGCCATCTGTGCGGCATTGAAACCGACCGTACCACCGCCGATGATAACGACCTTGGCCGGCTCAACACCGGGTACGCCACCCATCAGCACACCGGACCCACCATGGGCTTTTTCCAGGCACCAGGCACCCGCCTGGATCGAGAGCCGGCCGGCGACTTCGGACATCGGCGCCAGTAACGGCAGCCCCCCGCCCGAATCGGTAACCGTTTCATAGGCAATACAGGTTGCGCCGCCGTTGACCAGGTCCTCTGTCTGTGGTGCATCAGGCGCCAGGTGCAGATAGGTGAACAGGGTATGGTCGGGACGCAGCATGGCCCGCTCTACCGCCTGCGGCTCCTTGACCTTGACGATCATCTCCGCGTGGTCAAACACACTGGCCGCATCCGCGAGGATCTTTGCACCGGCCGCGGTATAAACATCGTCCGACATTCCAATACCGATGCCGGCATTGGTTTCGACCCCGACCTCGTGGCCCCGGTTGGTCAATTCACGCACCGAGGCAGGCACCATGCCTACACGAAATTCATTGTTTTTTATTTCCTGCGGAATACCAATTCTCATAACAGCACCTTGATAGTGTATGAAATGACCATTCTAGCTATATTAAGGCAGTTTTTTTCGCCATTGATATTTAAATATCAGTCATATATGCTATATATGTACTGATTTATAGCAAAACAAATGACACAGAAACGCAAAAACCCCAAGGTCCTGGACCGTACCGACAAGCGGATACTCGAATGCCTGCAGGCCGATGGACGGATTTCAAACGTGCAGCTAGCGCGCAAAGTCAACTTGACGCCAACGCCGTGTATTGAACGCGTCAAACGTCTGGAGAGACATGGCTTCATCCGTGGTTACACGGCGATACTGAACCCGGAACTTGTCAACGCCAGCCTGCTGGTTTTTGTTGAGATCGACCTGTCGCATTCCTCACCCGATGCCTTCAGAAAATTCCGCGAGGAGGCGCAAAAGTTACCGGAGATCATGGATTGCCACCTGGTATCGGGAAATTTTGATTACCTGATCAAGGCCCGCGTCAGCGATATGAAGGCCTACCGCAAACTGCTGGGTGAAAAGATCTTGTCACTACCCAGCGTCAATGGTTCTCGCAGTTACGTGGTCATGGAAGAAGTAAAAGAAACGTTGACCCTGCCACTGTTTTAGGTCGCACAAAGTCAACCGGTGGTCGTATACTATTGCTCCAGCCCGCATACCGGACCATCGGACAATGAGCACAATCATCATTCAACATGACGACTGCCTGCGCCATGACCCTGGCCACAGGCACCCCGAATCCACTCAGCGGTTAAAGGCCGTGCTGGCTGGTCTGGAAGGTCTGAAAGGATTGCAGATTTTACCTGCCCCGCAGGCCAGCACAGAGCAGGTTACATCCGTCCATCCTGAAGAATTTTATGCTGACCTGAGATCGAAAGAACCGGATGAAGGCCTAATTGCCGTTGATCCCGATACGTTTTTGAACAACGGCTCAATCGATGCCGCCCTGCGTGCCAGCGGCGGCCTGTGTTTCGCCATCGACCAGGTCACACACGACAAGGCACTACGGGGGTTTTGTGCCGTTCGGCCACCGGGCCACCACGCAGAACCTGAACGGGCCATGGGTTTCTGTCTGTTCAACCACGTTGCGATCGGCGCCCGGCACACGCTCGCAAAGCCCGGCTTCAACAGGGTTGCCATCATTGATTTTGACGTACACCACGGCAACGGAACCCAGGCTATTTTTGAACAGAGCCCGGAGGTCATGTATGTCTCCAGCCACCAGATGCCGCTGTATCCGGGGACTGGGCATATCGAGGAAACCGGGTGCGGCAACATCCTGAACCTGCCGTTGGCGCCCGGTGACGGCAGCACGGCCTTCCGCAGGATCTGGAGCAAGCTCGGATTGCCGGCCATCCACAGTTTCGAGCCTGACCTGATCCTGGTTTCCGCCGGGTTCGACGCCCACGAACGCGACCCGTTGGCCCAACTTGAAGTACAGGATGCGGATTACCGATGGATCACGGAAGAAATTTGCGACCTGGCAACCGATTGCAGCGAGGGGCGCGTGGTTTCCATCCTCGAAGGAGGCTATGACCTGAAGGCCCTGGCCAGCGCAAGCCGGGCACACGTACAGGGTCTTGCCTGTTGATCTTCACGGGCCCGGTTTTTTCGTGACATGATGAGCGCTTTCGAAACCCGGGTGACTGACCATGGTTAATGATATTTTCGTCAGTGTATTTGTATACCTGGCAGCGGCTGTGGTTGCGGTGCCGGTGGCAAAACGTCTGGGTCTCGGCTCCGCCTTGGGATATCTGCTGGCCGGAGTCATTATCGGACCCTACCTGCTGGGGCTGGTCGGCGAGGAAGGCCAGAACGTCATGCATTTCGCCGAGTACGGCGTCGTGCTGATGTTGTTTTTGGTCGGTTTGGAACTCGAGCCCTCTGTGTTGTGGCGTATGCGGGTACCGATCATCGGTCTTGGCGGCTTGCAGGTCAGTGTGACGGCAGTCGTTATCGGCTTGGTCTGTCTGCTGACCGGATACGCCTGGCAAACGGCGCTGGTGATCGGTCTGATTTTGTCGATGTCCTCCACCGCAATAGTGCTGCAAACGCTGGACGAAAAAGGCTGGATGAAGACCGCAGCCGGACAGAGCAGTTTCTCGGTACTGTTATTCCAGGATATTGCGGTCATACCCATGCTGGCCGTCATACCATTCCTGGCCCTGCCCGAATTCATCGGTAATGATCTGGCCGCCCATGCAGCCAACGAAACAGGCGCTCGATCCGGCTGGTTGAGCGCCCTGCTGGTTGTTGGCGTGGTTGCTGGCATCGTATTGGCGGGCCGGTTTTTGACCCGGCCCGTGTTCCGCTATATCGCCAAGACCCGCAGCCATGAGATCTTTATCGCAACCGCTCTGCTGCTGATCGTTGGTATCACGCTGGCGACGAGCGCGGTGGGGCTTTCACCCGCTTTGGGCACCTTTCTTGCCGGCGTCGTGATGGCGGAAAGTGAATTCCGGCACGAGCTTGAATCCAGCATTGAACCATTCAAGGGTCTGTTGCTTGGTCTGTTCTTCATTTCCGTGGGAGCGAGTATTGACCTGGGTTTGATCGTCTCGGATCCTGTGCTCATGCTCGGCCTGGTACTCGCCTTGATGGCGCTCAAGTTTGGAATATTATTGGTGCTCGGACGGGTTTTCAAGTTGCAAATCGCCGACAACCTGATGTTCAGTTTTGCGCTCGCCCAGGGTGGTGAATTTGCCTTTCTGCTGCTTTCTTTTGCCTTACAATCGCACTCGCTCAGCGTCGGCATCGCAGGCCATTTGATCATGGTAGTGGTGTTGTCGATGATGCTGACACCGCTGACCATCATCGCGTTTGAAAAACTGATCCAACCGCGTCTGTACGGAACCTGTGACCAACGTGAAGACGATGAGATCGACCAGGACGATAACCCGGTTATCATCGCGGGTTACGGGCGATTTGGACAGATCGTCTCGCGTCTGTTAAAGGCCAGTGGACACGATGCCACCTTGCTGGATCACGACGCCGGTCAGATTGAATTGACCGGACGCTTTGGCAGCAAGGTTTTTTACGGGGATGCCTCCAGGGGTGAACTGCTCAAGGCAGCGGGTGCCCAGCGGGCGCGGTTGCTGGTCATCGCCATCGATGACCGGGAAAAAACCGTGAATATGATTCACGTCGCCAGGATGCAGTTTCCGGCGCTCAAAGTCCTGGCCCGAGCTTTTGACCGCACCCATGCCTATGAGTTGATTGAAGCAGGCGCTGATTTTATTGCCAGGGAAACTTTTGGCTCCGCACTGGCCATGGGCGAGGAGGCGCTGAGACTGCTTGGTCATGATGATGAGCGCGCGAGGCGAATGGCGGCGACCTTTGAGAAACACGACACCGAAGGCATGCACAAGCTGTATGAGGTATGGGGTGACGATCACGAGTATGGTCTGCGGATACGGCAGAACCTTGAAAACCTTGAACGGGTGTTGAAAGCGGATACGGAAGTGACGGAATCCTGACAAGGAACTCGTTCCCGTCAACTTCCGTCATGCACAAAGCCGGAAATAAATTGCCGCATTGTTGTTCACATGGGTCGGGGTTGATCGCTTTAGCGACGCGCGGAGATCACTCGAACGTGACTCGCACTACCGCCAGGTTGTAGAATTGCTTTGAATTCGGCCCCGGCGGGTGTAGTTCAATGGTAGAACCTCAGCTTCCCAAGCTGATTACGTGGGTTCGATTCCCATCACCCGCTCCACTTTTCCTTATAAATTAGCTAGTTGTACCTAGTTTACCCCCTGCTACCCCAATCGCTACCCCTGTGCCAGTTCATATCTTGCAAAAAGCTGGCAATTCACACCGTTAGCCCGAACATTTCATCAAGGATCCGGGCTAGACTGGAGAAAGTACGGGCAGAAAAGTGTCTCTTAGAAAGTAGCTCAAGTGGTGCCATATGCTTTGACCACGTACACGATTTGAGTCCTTTACACTGGTGTTAGCTTGTATTTCCGTCTTACCCAGGCGATCAACAACACTTCAGTTAGCAGTACCAGCAAACCATTCTGGAGCATTGGTCCTATGAACGACTGCGCCTCTCGGGGCGCTATGTACATGTTATACCACGATGTGATTCCTCTTCGGTTGCCTTGCTCGTGATGAAAGCCATCCCAGACCGAAAACGCTATGGGTACGAATTGACTTTCCTCAAACACCAAACCATTGTTAACCCCGCGGTCTCTCTTGAAAATGACAGTCCATTGTCCATCCGCAAAACTCGATACAGCCTCGATCACCCCTTCGTCGCCCTCAACGGCCACAACGTTCTGAGAACCCTTGCCGATGAAAAGCTTTGCTCCATCTTTGCTCAGATCGGTCGCCAGGTCGGCAACCCATAGATTGACGGATTTCTCTGAATCCCCGTACAGAAAATAAGGTCTCGTTTGACTTTGCCCTGGCTCTGAAGGGAGTTGAACCGCTACCGCGTCGGCTGTTGTTTTTATATCGTTCCTAATGGGGCTCGCTGTGCCCGAATTTTCCGCAGCCATATCGTTCCAGTTCAGCAGCACGGCGACAGTATCATCGTTGTAAATGACGCGAACTCCGATCGCATTTGTAGAGGGAAAAAACTCGCGCTGTGCTTCTATCACCTGCCCAACAACAGGGAAGAACGCCGCGTCATCACCAAACAACGCCACTACATCCGGGCTTTCCAGATCAATCTCCACTTCGACGGCTCTGGCAATGACAACATCAGAGTAGTTCGCCGTGTCCCGTGATAACGAATAGACGTAGTCGACCAACTGCCATCGAGCTTCTGCTTCAATGGAATCGGCATAGGACGGCATGGGTGTTCCATCCATCCCCGTGGTAAATGTCCGGTAGATATCTTCTCTTGTGGAACCCCCTCTGAAAGTCCACCTTTTCGTTAGATCCGCTGGCCTGATGGCATCCCCCGCATCGGTGTCAAGCGTGGTGGCTTTTTCTCCATCGCCACGGCCATACAGACCATGACAATCCATGCACTTGTTTTCTTCGTAGACCGTCTCTCCTGACTCGGCCGACTCTGATGAAAATGGTGGTGTATCCGGGGTTTCAAGTGCGGCCACAATTGCATCAGGATCGGCAAAATCTTCGGCAAACGTCTTGATATAAAATACCAGCTCCATGAGTTCATCGTCATCAAACTGCGGCCATGCCGGCATTCCCGTGTAGGGCATGCCCTCGCGTGTGATCCTCTTCAAGTCCGCATCCGTCGGCAGCTCACCGCTCTCGGTGCTGCGGATTTTGTAGGACGCACTGGTAAAGTCTCGAGGAGGTGGGTTAAAAAACGGTGCTGCGATTCCGCTCCCGTCACCCTCTGCACCGTGGCACTGCGAGCAGTACTTCTGATAATTTTCTTTCACAGCAGCTCTTTGGGCATCGGTTCCCAGCGTCACTTCCCCCGCGTGAACGGTGCTGGATGCAAGTGAAAGCAGTGAGAAAATGAGCAGGGAAGTGAAGATTTGCATTACTCCAAATGCTCCCTGGCTCGTGGTCTCTGCTGGGTATAGTCATAGAGAAAGAGAATGACCTCCCAGATCTCCTGCTCGGAAAGAAACTGATCCCATACCGGCATAGAGGAATTCCCGGGTCCGGACTCTTGCGGTAAACCCGGTCCTCCCGTCGCAATCCTCCAGAAAAGATATCCTTCCTGGAGCATCACGATGGTCGTTGGATCGGCGAAGCTCGCCGGTTTGGGATCAAAGCCATGAGCAAAAATGCCCTCTCCATCCAGCTGGTCTCCATGACAGAAAACACAATTTTCAAAATAAACACGACGACCTTGGTCCACGTGCACTGCAAATTCCGGTGGGTCTGATTGCTCCAATGTCCGGTAGGGAT
>Ga0255052_10003399_pt1 | contig 11080 bp, 8 predicted proteins | sample JV7_2_21_MG_FD_188632 | JGI IMG/M metagenome (GOLD analysis project Ga0255052, IMG submission 188632) | Seawater microbial communities from Jervis Inlet, British Columbia, Canada - JV7_2_21 | ecosystem: Environmental > Aquatic > Marine > Inlet | place: Canada: British Columbia | collected...
AGTCGTTGATGGTACTGCATATCTGTATCGCAATATCGGTGGTCAGCATACCTCGGCGGACCATCTTGCTGCCTTCGAACAATGCCGCTCGGTAGCGCAGGGCTTCCTTCGTGGCGGCGTCCGCCTTTTCCTCATTGATATCGGCAAACTCGAACAACCTGTCCGTGGTTGTGACTATGTTTTCGATCTCCGAACTGGCCTGCGCTTCGAGCAGCGGCAAGGCATTGACAAGCACCGCTGCATTCGGGATCAGTTCGGCAGCCTGCTTCAACTCGGCGAGGGCAACCCTCGCATTGATGCATTGCTTCAGGATGGCGTTGGTTTCGATCTGTTCTGCCGGCGGCGGCAGCAATGGGAGATCGTTATAGGGTTTTTTCGGATCAAATTCAGCCACTTATCGTCACTCCTGGCGAATAGGTCGATTTTATCGACAGTTTGCTCGGATATGTCGATAAAAACCACTTTTATCGACATGTTTTCCCGACCTGTCGATTTCATCGACAAATGGCAGGGACATGTCGATGAAAAGGACCTAAATCGACATGTCCAGGAAACGTGTCGAAGTTTTCGACCTGTTGCCGGAATATGTCGAAAAAAGCGAGCTAAATCGACATATTTGGGCGACGTGTCCATGCTTTCGACCAATAGCCGGAATATGTCGAAAAAAGCGAACTAAATCGACATGTCCAGGAAACGTGTCGAAGTTTTCGACTTGTGCCGGAAATATGTCGATAAATAAGCGTTTTTTCGACAGGTCTGGAGTATAGGTCGATCAAATCGACAGATGAGTGATGTGCGTCCGATTTATGGGACTTCGGGGCCCCTCGTTGCTGCGTAATCCAGTGCCAGACCCACCATCGTGCGGACGCCGACGATCAGTGCATCCTCGTTGGCATCGAAGTATGGCGAGTGGTTGGACGGCGCATCGTCCGCCGTATATTTCTCCGGCCTGACGCCGAGCATCAGATAGAGGCCGGGAATGCGAGCCTGAAAATGGGCGAAATCCTCCGCGCCCGTAATCAGCGGATGCTCGATGACGTTGTCCGCACCAGCCGCTTGCCTGATGGTCGGCATTAATTGTTGCAGAAGCGGTGGATCGTTTTTCGTTACCGGCCCATACGGATCGATCGTAAGCGTCGCCGTCGCGCCGTTAGCCTCCGCGATAAGATCCACCGTGCTACGTAACTTTGCTAGCAGGCTTTCACGCTCGCCCGCATCGAATGTCCTGATCGTACCGGTCATTTCAACCTGGTCGGGAATGATGTTGTGGCGCACGCCGCCATGGATACTGCCGATCGTAATGACTGCGGGTCCCTTGGTGATATCGAGCTGGCGACTGGGAATCGCCTGTATGGCCATCATGATCTGACCGGCAGTAAATATGGGATCGACGCCACGCCACGGCGATGAGCCGTGCGCCTGACGGCCCTTGACGATGATGTGCATGGAGTCTGCGGCGGCCAGAAAGCTCCCTGAGCGATAATTAATGGTCCCTGCCCTGGCCGGCCAGGCATGCAGGCCGAATATCGCTTCAGGCGCGCCGGAGCCATCCAGCACGCCCTCCTTGATCATCAGCTTTGCGCCACCTTCCTCGCCTGCAGGCGGGCCTTCCTCTGCGGGTTGGAAGAAGAATTTGACGGTGCCCGAAAGTTTGTCGCGGTTGTTCGCAAGAATCTCTGCAGCACCCATCAATATCGCCACATGGGTGTCATGCCCGCAGGCATGCATGACGCTGACTTCCTTGCCGTTGTAGTCGCCTTTGGCAGTGGAAGCGAACAGGAGACCTGTTCTTTCTTCCACCGGCAGGGCATCCATATCTGCACGCAGTGCAATCGTCGGACCGGGCTTGCCGCCTTTGAGCGTGCCGATGACGCCGGTATGAGCCACGCCCGTTTTGACATCGTCGAAGCCAAGCCCTTTGAGGTGTTCCGCAACTTTCCCGGCCGTCCGAAATTCCCGGTTGCCGAGCTCCGGATTTCGGTGAATGTCGCGGCGCCAGGCGATGACCTTGGACTCGATCGCTGAGAATGAATCATCCAGGTCATGGCTGGGTTGCTGGCCATTTGCAGCAAACGACGCGAACAGACAGGTGCTTACCGACAATGAAATGAAGAGGCGGCTAGTCAACATTATTCTTGTCCTTTTCGGCCTTGTAAATGCATTGATCTTTCGACGCCGCAGTCTAGCCGATTTTACATAGCACTTTCAGCGCAAAGCGGTGTCAGTACTCACAAGCTGCCGCGCGTCGGTGACTGGCGACATCGTGACAGCGCTTTGCTACGGCACTAAGCTTTACCTGATTGGGCGCGTCTTCGGAGACCTACCATGCAGCATCCGTTGCTTGTTCGCACATTGCTGACGTTTGGACTTTTCATTCTGCTGTCTTCCTGCGGGGGCGGCGGTTCGGCGCCTGCTGTCGCAAATCAACCACCACCTCCGCCGCCACCACCACCACCGGTCGGGCTGACGACAGATGTACAGCGAGTATTCGACCAGATCTCTTTTGCATCACCCGTAGCACTGATACACGCGCCCGGCGACAACACGCGTTGGTTTGCAGTCGAGCAATCAGGCGTCGTCCGCGTATTCGACAATGACCAGAATGTTATGCAGAGCGACGTATTTGTGAACATCAGTGGCAGGGTTACCTCGGGAGGCGAGCGAGGCCTGCTTGGCATGGCGTTTCACCCGAACTTTGCAGCCAACGGCGAAGTCTTTCTTTCCTATACGGGCGGCGGCGCGCTGACATCCATCATTTCGCGGTTCACGGTCGATCCGGTCACTGGTAATCTCGATCCAGCTTCGGAGGAGATTATCATCAGCGTGCCACAACCATTCGGAAACCATAATGGCGGCAACATCATGTTTGGCCCAGCACCCGATTATCATCTCTTCATCGGATTTGGTGATGGCGGCAGTGGCGGAGATCCGATGGACCACGGACAAAACACAAGCACTCTCCTCGGAACCATGGTTCGCCTGGATGTAGACGGCGGCTCTCCTTACGCAATCCCTGCGACTAATCCGTTCGCTAACAATACGAATTGCATGAACGGCACGGGCACGATGCCGTGCCCGGAAATCTATGCCTGGGGACTTCGGAATCCGTGGCGATGGAGCTTCGACAGCCAGACCGGCGATCTCTGGTTAGGTGATGTCGGTCAGGGTTCTTGGGAAGAAATCAACAGAGTTGAAATTGGCATGAACTACGGTTGGGACGAGCGCGAGGGTGCGCACTGCTTCGAACCGGCATCCGGTTGCTCGATGAATAATGTCGATCCGATTACTGAATACGCCAACAGCGGCCCCGATATCTCAGTTACCGGCGGTTTTGTCTATCGTGGCGCTGCGATACTCGCTCTGCAGGGCTATTATATCTTCGGTGACTTTGGTTCCGGACGAATTTGGGGCGTTCCGGCAAACAGTGCTCAGGGTGTCGCGCCCGAGGAACTGGACGATACAACGCTCAGCATCTCCTCGTTTGCCCAAGGCACGGACGGCGAACTTTATGCCGTGGATTATGGTGGTGGCGGAATCTATCAGATCGTCGATGCTCCCTGATTTTCGTCGCCGGTTTCGCGGACGGACTAGTTTGGCCCTCTTTTTTCTATAAAATGCGCTGGCTCAACAAGCGGAGCCTCAGCGTGAGCCAAAAATCAGATATCGAGATCGCCCGTTCGGCAACAATGCTGCCGATTCAGGAGATCGGTGAGAAACTCGGCGTTACCGGCAAATCCGTGATTCCCTGGGGCCACGACAAGGCCAAGATCGATTACCAGTCGATCAACGCCTCTTCATCCAACAAAGACGGCAAGCTCATTCTCGTGACAGCCGTATCACCGACACCGGCAGGCGAGGGCAAGACGACGACAACTGTCGGGCTCGGCGATGCGCTCAATATTATCGGCAAGAACACCGTCATTTGCCTGCGTGAACCAAGCCTGGGGCCCTGCTTCGGCATGAAAGGCGGCGCTGCCGGGGGCGGCTATGCGCAGGTCGTGCCGATGACCGACATCAATCTTCACTTTACCGGTGATTTTCACGCAATCGGAGCCGCTCACAATTTGTTGTCCGCGCTTATTGATAATCACATTCACTGGGACAACAAACTTGACCTCGATCCGCGGCGCATCGCCTGGCGCAGAGTCGTGGACATGAACGATCGTGCACTCCGCAATATTACGATCGGACTCGGTGGCACGATTCACGGCGTACCGAGAGAATCGGGTTACGACATTACGGTAGCCAGCGAAATCATGGCTATTTTTTGCCTTGCCACTGACCTGAAGGACCTGGAAAGGCGTCTTGGAAATATTGTTGTCGGCTACACGCGCGATCTTACGGCTGTGACCGTCAAGGAACTGAATGCGCAGGGCGCCATGACCGCTTTGTTGCGTGACGCATTCATGCCGAATCTCGTTCAGACGATGGAGAACAATCCGGCACTGGTGCACGGTGGTCCGTTCGCGAACATTGCGCATGGCTGTAACTCGGTCGTTGCAACAAAGACTGCCATGAAATTCGCGGACTACGTCGTAACGGAGGCTGGTTTCGGGGCCGATCTGGGCGCGGAGAAATTCTTCAACATCAAATGCCGAAAAGCAGGCTTGCATCCGGATGCGGTTGTGCTTGTCGCGACGATCAAAGCGCTGAAGATGCAGGGTGGCGTAGCGAAGGACGAGCTGTCGAAGGAGAACACCGACGCTTTGCTGGAGGGTTGCATCAACCTCGGCCAGCACATCCGAAATCTCGGGCACTTCGGCGTGCCTGCCGCAGTGGCCATCAATCGTTTCAGCGCTGACACCGATGCCGAGGTCAATGTTATCAAGGAATACTGCCGGGGTTTCGGCGTCGAGGCTATCGAGTGCCGACATTGGGCCGAAGGTGGCAAGGGAGCGGTTGAACTTGCAGAACACATCGCGCATCTGGCTGATTCGAAACACGCGCAATTCAGGCCTCTGTACGATGACAAACTGCCGCTGTGGGAGAAAGCTCGCCATATCGCCAAAACGATTTACGGCGCAGACGACATCATTGCGGACAAGAAAATTCGCGATCAGTTTGCCCAGTTCGAGAAAGGCGGTTACGGCAGCTACCCGATCTGCATGGCCAAGACTCAATACAGTTTCTCGACCGACCCGAATTTGCTCGGCGCACCAAAGGGACATGTAGTACCGATTCGCGAAGTCAGGCTGGCCGCAGGCGCGGAATTCGTCGTTGTCGTGTGCGGCACAATCATGACGATGCCTGGCTTGCCGCGAGAACCTGCCGCGAACAATATTTACGTCAATGACGAGGGGCGGATCGAGGGGCTTTTCTGAATCAGGCTGGTAATCGATCAGGCAGGAGAAATTGACGCCTGGCAAGGTCAGAGTCCAGCCGCTCCCGGGAATAATAACGGCCAACGATTGAAGGTCCGGTAGCAAAAATATCCGGGTTTTGGCACTTGAATGAGTGCCAGTCGTCCGATCGCCGCGTCGACATTCTTTCGGCAATCAAAATGATGAAAAACCAGGTGATCGTTTCGTGATACTTCGATTCGATGCCGAGTCTTATCGTCAGCTGCCGCAAAGCGGAACAGAAGCGGACAATTGCATCCTTTAGTTCGTAGTCCTGCACATATGACCAGGCGACGTAGACATGCGCTTCGTGGTCAAACAGATCGGGATCGATCGTGCCGGCCTCGAATTCCTCTACAGTCTTCGCATCGTGGCGGTGGCTTGCTGCTGCGGGGAGGGCGCTCACGATTCCGTCTCCTTAAGTTGATGACTGTCTGCCGCAGTCAGACTGCAACCGTAGACCTGCTTGAGGCCTTCAATGACGGCAGTGGTTTCTTCAGAGAATGGCGCTTTGCCCTCGAAGCTGTGCAGCACAATGCCCTCGAGCAGGTCTCCGAGCGACATCTCACAGTATTCTGCCAGCCCTTTGAGGACCTTCAGGAGGGATTTTTCGATCCGGACACCCGTCTGGGCGCGTTGAATGAGGCGTTTTGGCATGGCGATGTTCTCTCGATTAAGATGTTACCATGGTAACAATATAACGCACTAAGTCAAGCCCGCATGGCGTACTATTGGCCCCGGAAAGCTGCTGAGATAACAAGACATCTCTGGAATACCGGGGGAGCCGGGAATTGGCGACGATTAGCGATCTAAGGAAAGGATTTCAGCTCGGACCGTGGGAAGTATTCCCGGATCTGGGCGTTCTCCGACACGGTGAGGCCGAAGAACGCATAGAACCGATGGTCATGGACGTCCTCGTCCTGTTGGCCAGTGGCGCCGGCGATGTGGTCACGACCGACCAGATCGTTGATGCGGTCTGGGCCGGACGTCCGACGGCGCCTGAGGCGATCGTGCAAAAGATCAAGGTATTGCGCGACAGGCTTGGCGACGACCCCAGGAACCCGACCTACATACAGACACACCCCAAGATCGGCTATAGGATTGTATGCCCGATTGTTGTGCCGGAGGCGCAGGAGCCAGACTCTCAGACGGGCTTTTTTCCGGCCTACCTGTGGCCAATGATCGGCGGCGTCCTAGCCATCGTCGTGATTGCGACTGTGGTCCTCACTAATCGATCAGGGAATATACGAAGGCTCGAAGCGGTGAGATCGGTTGCGGTATGTCCATTCGAGAACATGAGTGGACCTGCCGGCGAGGTCTTTGCTTTCGGCGTCAGGGAACAATTGTTGATTACGCTGTCTCAGGAGCCAATGCTCCGCATCGTCAAGCCGCCCTGCGATATTCCCGTCCATGAGATTCCAGAGGAACTGGGTGTTGATTCGGTGGTTACGGGAAGCGTCCAGCTGGCCGGTAACAAGGTAAGAATGATTCCGCAGATTCAGGCAAGTGACGAGACCGTTCTCTGGACCGAAAAAATCGATGGTGCGGCTGAAGAAGTAGAGCAGGTATTCGTGCTTCATGAGCGGGTTGCTGATCGCGTACGTGATGCGTTCCGAAGAACCTCGGAAGTTGTTGTTACAGCGTCGAGCCGGCCGGATAACCTCGACACCTATGATCTTTACTCGCTCGGCGAAATCGCATTTAGTCGACGCTCGCAACCGGAGCTGAATCGCGCAGTAGAGCTTTACAGCGGAGCGATAGAGTTGGACCCCAACTACGGCCCCGCCTATCTGGGAATCGCGAATGCTCTGGTTCTGCTCGCCGACTATCCGAATATCGATACTGAATCGAAGTACGAAGAAGCCATCGAATTAGCGAATCGAGGTGCGGAACTTGATTCCGGCATTCAGGATGCTGTCGGTACGGTGTACGGATTCGTGCACACCAAGAGATTTGATTGGGCCGAGGCAGCAAAAGCCTTCGAGACTGCGATCAATAGCCCAAACGTAAATCCGACCTCTTTCCAGACATCCTCCCACCATTGGTATTCCCGATTTCTGGCGAATGTCGGCTTACTCGAAAAGTCGCTTGAACACGCCAGACTGGCGCATGAGATGGACACGGCTTCGCCTATCCTCAATGCCAGGCTGGGCGTTGCCTATCATTGGTTGAATGATTCGGTGAACGCCGACATATACTATTCGCGGGCCGCCGATCAACAAGTCGGATCCTGGATTCACAATCTTGCCTACACGCTTTTCCTGATTCGTGAAGAGCGATTTGAAGAGGCAAGGGAAAAGGCCAAGGAAGCATTGGAATCCTACGGCCAACCGATCGACTGGGTTGACCCGATATTCGACGGATTGATCAATCCAACTGATACGACGAACCTGGCCGAAATGGCTGCCTCGATCACTGGTTCTGCAACCAGCGGTAGTCTGCCGCCCAATATAGAATTGACACTTTGGGCACTACTTGGACAGGGAAATGAAGCCATGGAGGCCGCGTGGGCACTACAAAAATCGGGTGAGTATTTCGAAGTTGAAATTTTCTATCTCGATGAGTTCCGTGTGCTCCGTCAGCATGAGGAATTTCCGGAACTTCTGGGCGCGCTCGGGCTCACAGATTACTGGAGCAGCATTGGCTGCCACTGGGGCGGCGAGCAGGTGGTGTGCGCGCAGGACAGCAGCACCTGACGCAGCAAAACAGAAGAAGTGCATTGGGTCCAGGGGTGCCCTGAATGCAACCAAGCCTGACTGACTTAAAGAACGGTTTCGAACTCGGGCCGTGGAGCGTCATTCCCGAACGCGGCTTGCTGCGGCAGGAAGAGGTCAGAGAGCACCTCGAACCGATGGTAATGGATGTACTGGTGGTTCTCGCCAGCCATCGGGGAAGCGTCGTCACGAGAGACCAGCTGGTCGAAACAGTCTGGGGCGGACGATTCGTCACCGATGAGGCAATCGTTGCGAAGATTGCGACGCTTCGTCAAAAGCTGGGCGATGACAGCAAGAATCCGAAATATATAGAAACAATTCCTCGGCGTGGCTATCGCCTTATCATGCCTGTCGATATTCCGGACGCAGCTGAGCAGGAGAATGTAAGGCCATCATCTTGGCGGGTCTCCCGCTTCATTATTGCCGCCGGGATCGCTGTATCAGCAATTGCCGTCATTAATTGGTGGCCTGCGGCTGCAACGTCAATTGATTCGGTCGCGGTGCTGCAATTCAAGAATATTAGCGACCAAAAAATAAAATACGATCCCTGGGTTGCAGGATTTAGAGAAGAGCTCTTTATCAATCTCGGTCAGGTGACACCGAAGCTGAAAGTTGCGAAAGGGCCGCCGTGGTCCGATGACAAAACAGCGCAACAACTAGCGAAAGAATTGGGCGTTGATGCGCTAGTTCATGGCACGCTGCGAATTTATGGTGAAGAGATCAAGGTGACGGTCGCAATCATCGCGTCGGACGGCTTTCAGTTCTGGTCCGGCCAGTTCGACGAAGCAACCGAAGACATATTTCAACTCCAGGAAATCGTCGCTTCGGCGGTTCTCACCGCACTGGGCAGGGAGTCAGGAAAAACGCTTCAAGCAGCGAACGTTCCTCCCGATCCCGATGCGTATGATCCATATACTCGCGGGCTGTTATTCCTGGCAAAAAGGGACGTCGATTCTCTGCAACGAGCTCAGACGCTGTTTCAGGAAACAATCCAGATTGATCCCAATTTCGGGCCGGCATACCTGCGTCAGGCCATTACTCTTTTGCTGCTTTCGGATTATTCCGTTGAGAAGAGACGCGAAATCTTTCAGCAGGCAATTGATATCGTTGACGAGGGCGTTTTGGCAGATCCGAGTCTTCGTGAAGCGGCCGCAATGATTCATGGTTTTGTGCATCATCAGTTCGGTAATTGGAAAGAGGCTGCCGCCGCTTATACGTCGTCTCTCGATGGGCCAACTGTGTACCCCACGACCTACCAATGGCATTCGCGACTCTTGAGCGCCCTCGGCTTGCTCGACCAGTCCCTGGCACAGGCTGTGACTGCGAGGTCGATGGAACCTGCTTCACAGGTGCTGAACAGCAGGGTGGCGAATGCCTATTTCTGGAAGAATGACATGCCCAACGCGCGTCACTTTTTTCACGAAGCTAACAGTATGGGTATCGGTGGGCCGATTCACCACTTTGGCTACACGATGTTTCTTATTCGCGACGGCCGAATTGAAGACGCGAGAGCAAGCGCAAAATATGCCTATGAATTGCTGCAGGAAGATGATTGGTGGGTCGATCCGATTTTCGACGGCCTGGCTAATCCTGATGATCCGGAATTTCGCAATATTGCGTTTGAAACTGCCCGCAAAATGGTTGCAGAGGATGTAGAACCATACATCACCATGATTACCTGGGCTTTGTTCGGACAGGCCGACCAGGTCATGGAAGTTGCAATGCGGATTGCAGATTCAGGAACACTTTATGCTCATGAGTCTGCACAGGTCGAAATTTTTTATCTGGACGAGCTGAAACCACTTCGTGAGCACCCGGATTTTCCCGAACTGCTGAAAAAACTCGGCCTCACCGACTACTGGACAAGCATAGGATGCCAATGGGCTGACGATCAGGTGCTGTGCGACATGAACGTTGCTAGTCAATAAGCTTGCCGCGCGCTTGCTTGAGGCGTCCTCGCCGGGTCTTTTCATCGAGCCGCTTGATCTGAGACTGTTTGCTTGGTTTCGTCTTCTTGCGCGGCTTTCGTTCCCGTAGCGCATCTCTGATTAACTCCGCCAGTTTATCCAGCGCATCGAGGCGATTCTTTTCCTGGCTTCTGAATCGCTGTGACTTGATGACGATCACACCTTCGTTCGACAGTCGCTGATCGCTGATGCGCAGCACGCGCTCTTTGTCCTGATCCGACAATGCGGCAGACGCCCGGACGTCGAAGCGAAGATGTATCGCCGTCGATACCTTGTTGACGTTTTGTCCGCCCGCGCCCTGCGAGCGAATGGCCGAGATTTCTATTTCCGACAATGGGATTGAGAGCTTGTCGTTGATCTTCAACATGCGGGGATTATACGACCCAAATCGTGTGAGAATGCGCCACTCATGTCAGCACGCAATCTGTCCATTCTGTTGCTATGCCAGTTGATCTCAGCGACAGGTGCCATTGTGATGGTAACGCTTGGCGGGATCATCGGTTCGGGACTGACCGACAACCAGGCGCTCGCCACGCTGCCCGTTTCCATCATGGTGATCAGCGTCGCCGCAACGACTGTGCCGGCGACGATTCTCATGCGCACTATCGGCCGCAAGCCTGGAAGTACGCTGGCGTCCCTGTCCGCAGCAATTGCGGCATTGCTGGCAGCTTATGCGATTTCTGTCGCGAGCTTTCCATTGTTTGTCCTGGCTGCCGCGGTTGCCGGCATCAACATGGCGTTTACACAGCAGTACCGGTACGCGGCAGTAGAAAGCGTCGAACAGCGCTATGCCAGCCGCGCGATTTCCATTGTATTGATCGGAGCGATTGGCGGGGCGTTTGCCGGTTCCGAGCTCGTAAAGATTGGCCATTCCTGGATTGACGAGGTTCCGTATGCTGGCAGCCTGATCGCGGTTTCTGTTCTGTATGTTGTCCAGGCAATGTTGTTTCAGATACTTGGGCCGCTCCGCGGCGAGGATCATGGCAGTTCGACAAAGTCCCACAGGTCCCTGGTCGAAATTGTCACGCAACCTGTCTACGTAGTCGCCGTACTGGGCGGA
>Ga0255052_10003401_pt1 | contig 11077 bp, 12 predicted proteins | sample JV7_2_21_MG_FD_188632 | JGI IMG/M metagenome (GOLD analysis project Ga0255052, IMG submission 188632) | Seawater microbial communities from Jervis Inlet, British Columbia, Canada - JV7_2_21 | ecosystem: Environmental > Aquatic > Marine > Inlet | place: Canada: British Columbia | collected...
GTTGTCCTCTCCTGAAGGATGGGTTCTACAGTGTCGAAAACATCGACAATGAGCTAGATGCAGCAACCAAACTCTATCTCAGTAGCGCAGAGGGTCTCAGGTTGGACAAGGACAAAGGGGTTCTCTATACAAGCATGATTTTCAAATGGTACAAGAAGGACTTCGAAGCAACCGGAAAGAAGGTAATTGAATATATCCGCGAATATGCACCTAACCACATTCGAGAGTTTATTGTTGACAAAAAGGGCAAGGTCAAACTCAAAAATATTGAATACGATTGGTCTCTCAATGTAAGTGAGCAGGAGGAGACCTGATGAAACGCTTTAGTGGGACCACCTTCGGGCTAAAACGAGTTGGGAAGTACCTCACTGATGGGGATCTAAGAAAAGCCTATGCAGAATACAAAGAGTCAGAGGAAACAGCACTTCGACTCATTGTGAACACCATCTTGGCAGAGGGATGGATAATCACACTCTCCAATCCAAGAACAATCGAAGAACTTGCTCAAGAACATGGATACACAAACATGCGACTCCTCGTTGACATTCTGACTCTTCTTGTTCATGAAAAAATCATCAGCTTCACGAATGGAAAATACCAGATACGTGAGGTGAAGACAACTGCAATTCGTCCCGAAGACGTAGGTTCCGCGTTGACGAATTTCTATTATGACTGCTCAAGATATCTTCCAGCTGCGCTCATTGGAAAAAAGGTGTTATTGGATGAAGTTCCAAGAGTGGTGCTCGAGACCGTCTTCAGTAGCACGCTCACAGAAAAAGGTCGAGGGGTTCTGCTTCGGTCATTCGCTCCAAAGAAGACGAAAGAAATCGGAGTGTCTGCATTTGCTGACGTCGGTTTACCTTTCGCCCTTAGACAGATAGATGAGATATTCAATCCCGAGAAAATCCATCTCTTCCTGCAGGACTATCGATGGTATACACCTCTTAGAACAATACTGCAATTGCTATCGGAGGATAGTATTCTAGAAAAACTAGTCCCAGACCTCCTCGGTAGAAACGTAGATACGCACTTAGATCTGTTCTATGGAGAGGAGATCTTTGCATTCTCTCATGAAACATTTGATGAGAGAGTCAAGACTATTTCATCCTACCTCAACCCTGGAGCGCGACTTGTTACTAACGATCCGACTCTGCCATCCGGAGAAACATTGAGTACACCAGCGTACGTGCTCATGCAGACAATAGATGGATATCCACAACCACTTGATCGAAACTTGATAGAGAACGTTTTCCAAAAGAATTCATTAAAAGTTCAAACAATCGGTGACAACTGGATTATTGCAGGAAAGGAGGCTGTGTCAAGTGGCTAAGAAGCAAGCCGTGCGGGAACTATTTGTAATCCACAAGAGTGGAATCCCGATCACTCATGTTGGAAGTGGACATGTCCAGATCGATGATGCCCTCTTTGGTGGTCTTTTGTCAGCAATCGAGAATGTGGGTGTTAGTCTCGGGCTCGAGGGTGATGTTGCTCTTGACACAATAAGGTTCAGAGCGTACGAGCTAGTATATTCCAGAACAGAGAACAGTCTGATAGTTCTCTTGACGGATCAGGATACCAGCGGCTATCTAGACAAAGTAAAACCTGAACTTGAGGAGATAGGCAAAGAGATAGAGAGTATGTGCTTCATGGATGACATCGAAATCCGTACAGCTGAAAGGACATCACAGATCGATGCGATTATCACCCAACACGCACGTACTATCTTTGCAGAACAAGATGATGTCTTCTTTTGGGATGAGGAACACACATTCCAACTTTGGGAGCATGAGAATGAACGATGGAATGGACTCGCACTGTTCAGGAACTATCTACTACCATCACCATTAATCAAGACCCTCGACCTTCCCATGCCAGATATACTCAGAATCTGCGAGCTTCTAGAGGAAAAGCGTCGTCCGTCTGAGATTGTAAATGATTCAAAAATGGAAACGAGGGAAGAGCTGCGAATTGAGAACACTGTTCGACTACTTCACATGCTCGGAATTGTCCAGTGTTACAGATCAGCGGTCTAAGGAAAGAGAATGATGAGTGGAGTGACTAGAGAAAAAATACGTCATATCTACAGTTCATCTGCTTTTAATTATCAGATGCTCCTCAAGTTCTATAGGGGGCTGGGAGTAAACTTAGAAAGATGGAGAGAAGATGCAATCCAACGTCTTCCAGATCTGAAAGAACCAAGGATTCTTGATGTGAGTACAGGTACTGGTGCAAACATTCCATTACTCGCAGAGAGATATCCTGACTACAAAGAGGTCATCGGAATTGACTATACCTCTGCAATGTTGAAACAGGCAGTCCGAAGAATTCGTGAACATGGTTTAGAAAACATCAAACTCCAGCTAGGAGACGCTAGAGAAATGACCAAAGTCTTGGATGGCTGCTTTGACTTAGTCATATCCACCTATTCACTCTCGATTATTCCTGATTCGACCTGTGTTCTTGATGAGATGAATAAACTCGTCAGTAAGGATGGATACATCATGCTCTTGGATTGCCAAAAATTCAAGGGACTTCTTAGAATTTACAATCCAATTGCAATCTTTCTCTCAACAAGACTTGGTGGCAACTCTGAAACGTATTCTGTTCCAGTCAGTGATCTGGCATCTGAGATGTTCAATCCAGTATACCGTAGGTTGATGTATTCTGGAATGTTCTATGAGGATCTGTACAAGGTGAAGGATGCCTAAACCTCATTCAGATTGAAAAATAAACATCTCATACCCGATATTCCCAGATGAGATCTGTTTCTCTATGAGGTCGATTATCCTCATGGCTTCAGACATCGTGCTCACTGTGTCTTCAGCTCCCCCGAAATCTTTGAAGAAGCGAGCTCTTCCCTTTGCCTTTCGAGCCGTGTCTTCAAGTAGATCTGAGTGGTTGGAAGATATTACCAGTTTGAAACCATTTTTCTCGAACAGGTTGACGTACTCTTCAGCTGAGAGTGCATCAGCAACGCATGCAACCCTTCCTAGAAGACTTTGGAGCTCCTCGTCAAGCTCATCATGATTCCGTACTGTCACATCATTTAATCCAAAGATACCCCCAGGAGTCAGTACCCTCGATATTTCCCTGGTTGCTTGTTCCTTGTCAACGAATGTGCATAGCGAACACTCACTGAGCGCGGCAGTGAATGAATCCGAATCATGAGGGATATTTCCAGCAAGGGCGACGGCGAAGTCTGTTCTATCTACAACTCGTAAATCTGTGGCAATCTCCCTTGCTGTATCAATCATCTGTTGATTAGCATCAATGCCAAACACTCTGCAATTCAGACTCTTGGTAAGATATGCAGCTGTCTTACCGTCACCGCATGCAATGTCGAGGACTGTAGAGTCAGCATCAATACCCATTTGGTCAGCCATCAGTTTACTAAGAGCTAGTCCTCCAGGATGAAATATACCATCCAATAGTTTCGACACGAGGGGATGATTATAGAAATCTCCACAGCACACACCAAGGTCTCTCTCAGCAGAATCCTCAATCTCCAAAGAATCAACCCTCCCCTTGCCTATGAAAATGGTTGTAGTTACAGAAGGGAATCATCTTCCCGTCAGGACGAATGACATGTATACAACACTTCTGAACTCGTTCGAGCTGGAATGTCTGACGGTCCATGAAAGCATGTACAGACACAATCTTGACTGATTTCCCAAGCACTTCGGGAATGGTCATACCACATGCTTCACAGAAGGCCTCAAGGTTGCTTTCAGTTCCTGGGACTGCTTTGGTTGAGAAAAGACTCTTGAATGCCTCATCCATAAGGACTGCCTCTTTCACAAGCGTACGATCTCTGGCATAGTCGATGTATTCATCCACGTTCACAATGTCCGTGAGGGGTGTCACTTCAACATCATCAACCAGAACATAGGATATAGCAGTACAGTGAGGGTGTGGACAGGGGATTGGACGAAAGTCATTCTTCTCCAGAGCACCGCTCGTCTGTGCTTCTATCTCGTTCAAAACTTGGGGGATTGTCAACGTGGCGATATCAGGTGCATCAACCCTACCCGTGAGTGCTACCGGTTGGAAGTTAACACCGAAGACCTTCTTCTGTGCGAGGGCATATTGGATCAATGCTCCAATCTCATTATCATTAATACCTGCAATCAGAGTGGGCACAAGAACTGTGGTCATACCTAACTCATTACAGACCTCGACAGCACGTTTCTTCTCCTTTACGAGATCCCTTCCCCGGATTATCCGGGATTTCTCAGAATCAAAAGTGTCAAACTGGAGATAAATAACTGGATCAGTCTTCGCCAATTCCTCAGCAAAGTCTTCTTCAAGCAACCTCAGTCCATTTGTGGAGACCGCGACATCTTGGATACCCAGGTTCTTCGCATACCTCACTATCTCAAGAATATCAGGATGGAGAGTTGGTTCCCCACCACTCAGCTGGAGGAGTTCTGGTTCTGCTTCATAAGACACATAGGAGTCAATCATGCTAGAAATCTGATCAAAGGGGACATGACCACCAGAAGGTGCGGCTGCAAAACAGATGTTGCAGCTCAGATTGCATTGCCCTGTTATCTCCATAATACCAACGCATGTATGCTGTTTGTGTGCGGGACATATTCCGCAATCATTAGGACATCCTCTGTTCTGTTCAGAAGACCACACTAAGGGAGTTGTGCCTGGGCGATCGTATTTGAGAGAGTCCGTCCAGTATTCGATGTCTGTTGAAACAAGTGTTTTGGAAGCGCCATGCTCGGGACATGTCTTTACAAGGTAGACGTTTCCAGACTCCACTGTTTCAGAATTCTGGACAAGACGTCCACAGTCAGGACAAAGGCTCTTCATTCTATGTTCTCCCAATGAATAATGAATTGATGAGATTCAGCTCCTTTCAATGTTCCGCGGCTTAAGATATGCTTATTCTTATAGTCATTAAGATTTAGTAGAATGACTTCAACGAAATTCTAATCCGTCGAGTGATTTGAATATGACAATTCAGAGGAGAGATTTCCATTGGGATAACGACTTTGATTTGGTCCGAAGATTTCTTGGAGAAATATACAATATTCAGAGAGCATTCACAAATTGGTTACCGACAACATTAGAGAACGTCAAGTTTGGTCCAGGTGGTACTGAATATTTGGATAAAGAGGATGAATATCTGAAGATTTGGAAGGACAGTCATCAGATTATTGCTATGTCATTCACAAAACCGTCCGGCGCATGTCACCTCTCAATTCACCCCAACTACATAACACATGCAAGTGACATTGTTCTCTGGATGCAAGAACGAGTAAAGGAACTGAAGGTAGACGAAAGCGTGAAGATGAACATTGTAGTCGATGATGCTGATGAGGAGCTCATTTCGATATTATCAGATTTGGGTTTCAAAAGAGATGAGATTGAAGGGGACAATCAAATACGACCAGTGGACTCACCTGTACCGGATTATACCCTACCTGAAGGTTACACGATGCGAAATGCGATCATAACGAATGAATATGAAAAGTACCGGGAAGTCCAGGTTGCAGTTTTCCCTCACATCAAGAGTATGTCGAAGAATTTGCTTGACACGTACAGTGCAGCATCTTTCTACCAAGAAGAACTTGACATTATAGCTGTGGCTCCTGATGGTGAATTTGCCGCATTCTGCACAGCCAGAATAGATCCTGTAAGTAAAATTGCAGAACTTGAACCTGTAGGAACACATCCCGACTATAGAAAATTGGGATTAGGAAAAGCTGTAATCTGCGAGAGCTTCAGGAGGTTGGAGAAGTTTAATCCATCTGCGGTTGTTATCCTAGGTGCTGCTCCATCTGAGGGAGCAAGAAGGTTGTACGAGTCTGTTGGATTTGTCAACGAAGGCGCAGCACACTACTGGGCTAAGATGGTTGATTGAAACTCTGTTCACGAACTTTCAGAAAATAATCCCAGTTCTTCATATGATCGACAATCCGAATATGGCCAAATTTGACCATCCTATCAATGCCAAAATCAAAACCCTTCAGGAAATAGAAGAAGGGTTGTTTCCCAATAATGTAGGTGACTCTATCTCCAAGCGTGGGATCGATCCTATGGGGATAGACATGAAGGAGAGATTTGAGAAGGTCGATACCTTCACGTAGAAAGATGAAGTCCACAGCAGGGTCGTACAGGCCGACATTCTCAAAATCAATGATACCTGTGAGGCTGAGTGTAGGTGGATCGACTAGTATGTTCGTAGTGTAAAGGTCACTGTGGGCGATTACTGGCTCAAATTCAAAATTCTCATCGGATTCTAGAAAATCATTGAATATTGATTCAGTCCATTCCCGCTGGTTGGTAGACAATCGTGGATAGACCTCATCCTGAACTCGATCGAAGATTGCACTTTGTTCACTACGATACGACTCTGGAGTAAATGAACCCGCTTCACCATTTAAGACGATTTCCTTTAATGAATGGAACTCTCCAACGGCATGGCCAATCTGTTCTCCTAAACCTCGTAGTTGTTCGGGACTTGCATTCAAATAAAGTTTGGAAAATCGTTCTCCAGGAATCATCTGATAGCCCATGAAAGGAGTGTCTATCTTAAAATCAATGAACTCTGGCTCAGGAATTGGAGTGCTTAGATGACTCTTTAGGAGTTTCAAAAGTTTGACCTCTCTTCGCACGTACTCCCTTCGCCTTTTCGGTGGATGATAGATGCTGGGAAAACGAAAGATGTAATGATCATTCACAAGGTAGACGTTGTAGGTACCATGGTAAAGGAATTGAACCTGAGAGCGCTCAATTTGGGGGAAGATAGAACGTACAGTGGTCAGTACAATTGATTCATCAATGTCTGGAGGATTGGTTTCTTCATAGAATCCCACGTAATCGCCTCAAGTAGATGTTCAAGTCTGTATGTTGAATAGTGAAAACTATTCCCCAATGATTTTGATAAGAAGTCGTTTAGACCGACGTCCATCGAACTCACCGTAGAAAATTGCTTCCCAGGGTCCTAGGTCGAGTCTGCCATTGGTTATTGCAACAACGACTTCACGCCCCATTATCTGACGCTTGTGATGTGCATCACCGTTGTCCTCACCAGTCCGGTTGTGCTTGTAGCGACTTATCGGTGAATGAGGTGCTAGTTCCTCTAACCATCGTTTGTAGTCTTCGTGAAGACCACTCTCATTGTCGTTTATAAAGACACTAGCTGTGATGTGCATAGCATTGACAAGACAAAGACCTTCTTGGACCCCACTCTCTTTAACTGCATCTTGTACCTGTGGTGTAATGTGTTCAAAGTCCATTCGGGCAGGGATATTTAGGGTCAGATATTTTGTGTGAGATTTCATGATGTGGTGTTCGTGGGAGTTGGTAAAAACATTGTCACATTCAAGCACCACACTGATTAGTTGGATAAGATGAAGATTTTATCGAGTGAGATAGTTTGGCAATAGTTTCTGTTGTACAAGACGAAAATGTTGAACAGGCAGTTCAGAAAGCAATCAAGCTCATTGGTGGAATTGAAAGTGTTGTCAGTTCAGGAGATTCTATCGTCATAAAACCAAATCTTGTGACAGCAATGCCACCCGAGGGGGGAATGACAACAGATCCACTAGTTGTCCAAGCAGTCATTGAGCTGTGTAAAAGCATGAATCCCTCATCTCTTGTTATCGCTGAGGGTTCCGCAACAGTTGATACACATGTAGCTTTCAAGAAGTGTGGATATTCAGAATTTGCTTCGAGATATGGTATTGAACTTGTGGATATCAATAACTGTCCTACTACGACAACTGAAGTACCTGAAGGTAAAGGAGTCCAGTCTCTTGAGATACCGAACGTCCTACTTGATGCTGATGTAATAATCAACATGCCCAAACTCAAATTATACAGACATGATATATGGGTAAGTCTGGCCATCAAGAACCTAGTTGGAGCTGTTCCCGGTTTGGGCAATTTCACAGATGAACCGGTCTCAAAACAGTCCCTAGATATGACTCCAGAACTTTGGAAACCTGATGGAAAGTGGTATCTTCCCCATTACAGGCGATATTTCAACCCTGGGGGAGAAAAGGAGAAGATCCACAAGAGTCTAGCTGAGAGTATAGTAGATTTGGCTACTGTGATAAAGCCCAGCTTGAATGTCATCGATGGAATGATGCTATGCAGAGACCCTGATTTGACATATTATGATCCAAAACCAGTTCAGCTCAACACAATTCTTGCCGGTACAGATTACATGGCAATTGATTGTGTTGGAGTACAGATTGCAGGTAGGAAACCTGTCGACATTCCTTATCTCAAGTGTGCTGTAGAGAGAGGGATAGGCGAATCAGACTACAGCAAGATTGACGTTGTGGGAACACCCTTGGACAAGATAGCAAAAAATTGGAAGTGATTTCGGACACCTATGTCTAACCTCTCTTTTTGGGGTCCAAGCGAAGCTCAGACTACAGTAGACTCATTGTCCCTGGATTGCAGATGTCGTATTAGATTAAGTCTGAAGACCGTTCCTATAGACGTGTCGTCACGGAAAATTGTTTCAGCAGTGAGCTGCCCGCTACACAAAAGTGAGAGTCCCTTAATCAAAATCACACCTAACCCCATACCCGGAGCAGAGGAACTTGAAAGTGAATCAGCATCATTTAGGAAATCGAGAACATCATTGGGGAGTCCACCAGCATCGTCACGTATCTCTAATGTCACGATTTTACCCGTATGACTCATGTCTTGGATATGAACACTCTGACCTTTATGTTTGAATGAATTATCAACAATATTCCAGAACAACTCTCGTATGATGCGATTTGTCAGAACGAAAACATCGTCATCAACTGCAATCTCAATCGAATCTGTTGATAGACTGTACTCTCTTGTGACTCGTGTTTTCACTTCACCTAAAAGATCGACGAGGCGGATTGGTTCTCTCTCAGCTTCGAATCGTGAAATACCAGCTGAAATGTGCCGTATCTCTTCAACGAATTCCGCCATGCTTTCGATAGCTTCTGAAGTGAGGTTCAACCAAAACTCATCGTCAGAACCTTCGGTCTTCAATTGATTTATTGATTCTAGAAGTGTTCCGACGTAATTTCGTATATCATGATTAATAATCCCAGACATCAATTGTGTTATCGCATGTTGGACTCTAAGGTTCTCTGTAGTTTCTCTAATGAATATATTGAGCATCCCTGCTCCAGTCGCGATGATTCCAGTTGTCAACAGAATAAACTGTATATTCATAACATCTACAAAGACACGGATTGGAAAGAGAAGCATGGTTGAGCCCCAAAGGGCCAGACCAAGTATTAGAGTCCAGAAATCGATATTCCTAGTCAACGTTTTTTTGATAAAATGTGATACAGAGGACCAACATGCATAGGTTATGAAGATAGCACCTGGAGTGTATACAACTCCAGAGGGCAGGTTTGTCGCAATTCCTATTGGGACAAGCACAAACCAAATTGCGAAGAATAGGGGATATAGGAGCACATCCAAACTGTAGCGGCGTCTTCGTTCATGTGTCCCATCAACCAGAAGGAGTGCGGATAACATCATTCCTCCTGTTACGATTGCGTCGAGTGGTACCAGTTCTTGTGTAATTGTTGTAAATAGTGCCAGTGTAGATGTTAGAGTAATAGAATCCAAGCAGCGGACATCAGGTTGTACATTACTCCTTTGGAGAATCGATAGAGTCCTACTGCGATTATTAACAAGAAAGCAATTAAAATCTCTACTAGGATTATTAGAACAGAATTGTCGATTAACAAGAGCTGCATACTATTCTCAGCCTTCTTTTTTGAATCAGAATCGTCTCGAACTACGCCTTTTCTAAATCAGGTCTACTACACAAGCATCTCTTTCATTAAGAATATTATGTATCAATGTTTTTGTCTTTTGCACTAATACTCATTTTAAACGACCACCACTTTGTGAACCACTATACTTGTGCTCACTGTGATCTCGTATTCCCCAGGGGTTCACATGGGATGCCACATAAATACCTGATTCGGGAATATGTGCAGTTGGAGTTAAGAAGAAACATACAACTAATGCTATAACGAACAACCGAATTTCAAAGAACACCTGGATACCTAGATTATGTGAACTCTGCTTGCAGTGTCGAGTGAATAATTACGAAGAACGTCCTTGACGTTTCTTGGTATGATTGAATGTTCGAGGAAATGAGGCGGAATAATTTTGGCTTATGGTGATTGGCTATTAGTGGTTATGTGGATTATTCTATTCGGAGTTTTTATCGCCTTCCTACCTTTTAGAAGAAGGACACAGCGTCGACCGGCTGGAGTATACCTAGCCTTTGTAGTTGCTATTGCCTTTGAGATGTTCGGAATTCCTTTGAGCATTTACTTTTTGGCATGGGCGTTTGGAGTCTATTATCCTTTGGACCCGGTTTGGGGTCATACGCTGTACCAATATATTGGACTCAACGGTATGTGGATTGGATTTGGTTTGAACTTTGTTGGAATCGTTCTTGTCGTTCTTGGCTGGAAAAACATCCACAAGGAGTATTGGAGCAAGGACAGCGGTGAAGGAAGACTCGTGACCGCCGGCATCTACCGTTTTATACGACACCCACAATACACGGGGTTTCTGATTATCACTTTAGGTCTGCTTGTTCATTGGGTAACGATACCTCTCCTATTCATGTGGCCAATTCTAATTGTCCTGTATTATAGGCTCGCTAGATATGAAGAAGGAATCTTAGTAGAAGAGTTTGGAGAAGAATACAACGAATACAGACAGAATGTTCCAATGTTCTTACCAAACCCAAAACGACATTTATAGAGAGGCAGTTCATGTTATATGCGATTTAATCACGAGCTTGGCGTCCGGGAGAAAAGAGGTTGCTGCAGGGAAAAAATCAGATTTAGACACTTCAACACACTTGCGATTTGAGTGGTCGTCAACAGCAATGCAGAACAGGAACTGAGTGAACCACTATTGGCGGCTTCGGTGAGCTAACATTAAGTCATCAATTTCTGTTCCTTCTGCATTTTGAATAAGTTACACAATACGCACTCGGAACTACCTGTCAATCTTGCGCACATACTCAAAGTGACAATCTTTAGTGTGCAAAACTTGTCCCCTGTTGGTTGGTATTTTCACATGCTCA
>Ga0255052_10003402_pt1 | contig 11076 bp, 6 predicted proteins | sample JV7_2_21_MG_FD_188632 | JGI IMG/M metagenome (GOLD analysis project Ga0255052, IMG submission 188632) | Seawater microbial communities from Jervis Inlet, British Columbia, Canada - JV7_2_21 | ecosystem: Environmental > Aquatic > Marine > Inlet | place: Canada: British Columbia | collected...
TGAACCTGACGTTCTTTATCATAGGCGGTAAAGCCATGGTCTTATTCCCCAACGCTTATCTGCACGAGCTGAATGGTTTTCTGGTATCCTTCATTGTCGCGGGGATTGTCTTTTTCGTCGTCTCTCTTGGTACACAGCCGGGCCCGACGGAAAAGAAGAGCCTGGCCCTCTTTTTCCATCCGTCACTCGATGAATAATCGTTAGGCGTGCAGGCAACCTGTTTCTGACACATAAGCCGATTTTCTTTTAATCCGGCACGCAATAATGGCCGATAACTCTAATTGCACGCGAGGGTTTCGCCGATTCTTGAAGTTGTGATTGAGTGCGCCGTTGTTGCATCTGCCCAATCGAAATCGGCTTGTTTCCGAAGTTGCTGAGATGTTAAGGATTGTGCATGAAATGAATTCTCGAATTTGGGGTCCAGGTGTGCCGTAGATTCCGGTGCGATCGATTGAGTGGAGCCGGAATTGTAGCTATTCTATCCCGGCGCGCCGGGAAGGATTCCACGATTGAGGAGCAGCCCAAGATGCGGTGCAATTGCCCAGCCAAAACGGGAAGTCATCTCATGCACGGTCCTAAGCGCAGGAGTTTGAATTGTCCGACGAGCATGCAAAGACCAAGACTCTACCCTGTGAGGAGACAATACTGAGACTCAGCGAGTGCATCGATCGCTTGACTCGCCTGGCCGGAGATGGCCCGCAACATGCGGTTCAGCTTGAACGTCTTGGCGCGGCTTATTCACAGATCCGCACAGAGTTCTACAGGCATCTTTCAGCATGGGAGATTGTACAGATCGCCCGGCATCCCGATCGTCCCGGAGTGCTCGACTATATAGACATGATCGTAACGGACTTCCGGGAACTGCACGGTGATCGGCTCTTTGGCGACGATTCCGCGATCGTTACGGGATTCGGCAGAGTCGCCACGAGGAAAGTGCTCATCGTCGGGCACAATAAGGGAAAGACTCTCGCTGAAAAGAGAAAGTGCAACTTCGGGTATGCTCATCCCGAAGGTTATCGAAAGGCTCTGCTCAAGATGAACCTGGCGGAGAAATTCGGCGTGCCGATTGTATGTATTATCGACACACCCGGCGCTGATCCGGGACCAGGCTCGGAAGAACGCGGACAGGCGCGAGCGATTGCCGTCAATCTCAGGGAAATGTCACGCCTGCGGGTGCCGATTGTTTGCGTTATCATCGGAGAGGGCACATCCGGCGGAGCGCTCGGCATTGGCGTGGGCGATCGAGTGGCAATCATGCAGTATGCCTATTGCTCGGTCATCTCGCCCGAAGGTTGTGCAGCGATTCTTTGGGGAACCTCAACGAAGGCTTCTTTGGCCGCAGAGGCATTGAAGCTTACCGGCAGCTCCCTTCGACAGACGGGCTATGTTGACACTATCATACCAGAGCCCTCGGGTGGAGCACACGGCAATAAGTGTTCCGCTGCATATGCCCTGAGGGCCTATTTGATCGCAGCGCTATGCGAGCTGGAAAAGTACGAGATCTCCACGCTCCTGGAGAATCGTTATCAAATGCTCCGCAGGATTGGACGCAGTGCCGTCGGTCACAGAAGTGAGGTAGAAGGGCCCGACGATATCGCAAGACAGATCGAGAGTTCGTAATTATGGCCTCAAAGAAGACGGACGACAAGCGAATTCTGATTCAGAAGACCCTCTTTCGGACAGTTTCCCGAAATCTTGTGAGACAGCTCCACGAGCAAGGTTGCTCATTCAGGGATCTTGTTGACTTTGCGAATGAGATACTCGAGGAGATCACAGTGGTTGGCACGATCAGCAAATCCATGTCGCCGGATAAACTTTCCAGCGAACAAGGCGCAGGTAAGAATAGTGTCACTCACGATCAAGCCATCGCCGGCAAGCTACACCGTGAGGGGCGGGTGAATCTGACTACCCAAGCCTATTTGCGACGTATTGCCGAATCCGACATTGCGGTCATAAATCAGTGGAGAACTGAAAAGGCGGTCTCGGCGAGTCTTGCAGCCCGCGCTCTGGAGAAGATAGTATCCGATCCGGCGCATGCCGTATCAGAGGATAAAGCGGCATTGTTTGTAATCTGCCGGACGACTGACGATAAAGTTGTTGGTTTGATCGGATTTCCCCACATTGAGCTGGAGACGCAGCAGGCCGAATACATAAAAATGATCGGCGAGCCGTCCGAGCGAGGAAAGGGCTATGCCCGGCTGGGAACAAAGGTCCTTCTTGAATATGCCTTTGGTTTCTTACGTCTCAACCGAGTCTACCTCTACACGCTGGACGGCAACCTGAGGAACATTTCCCTTAACCAGTCTCTGGGGTACAGCTTCGAAGGCTTGTTGAAACAAGCAGTGCGAGTCGAGAACAAGCTCAGAGATGTCGCCATAATGGCACTTGTCAGGAATCCGCGCTGAAACAGCGGACCGAGCCGTCTTTTAGAGAAATCAGCAGCCGTCCGTCGGCTGCGGCCATTGCGTCCCATGCCGGAGCGGCATCGAGTTTGTATTCGGCGATCTTCCCGCCGTCTGTGGCCGAGGCCAGCCAGAGAACCCCGCCCAGACGTTGTTCGTATGATGCGACGAAATTTTCAAAGAGGTTATTCCTAAATTTCATCGGTGTCCCTGCAACACAAATAGTCTCACCGGCCTTGATGATCGCCTTGCCCGTCAACGGTATGTTGACGCTCCAAATTTCTTTGCTGCTTGCTCGACTGGCCCCTTTCTTCGCACTTCTTCTACGTCTGCCCAGCGCTTCGCCTGAAGCGGTGTCTCCGGTTGCCGGGGAATTGTCCAGAGAAGCGGCAAACAACTTGTAGCCGCTCTTGCGGGGATCGAAGTAGGAGTGGCGCTGTGTGCGAAAGCCCTGAACACCATAGCATCGCGCTGCGTCCACCGCCAGAATGTCCGAATCAACGCCGCGAACCGCGGTCCATGAGTACGTCGTATTGACGCTCCAGTACGTGCGGTGCTGGGGGCGGGCGTCGAGGAAACCGGCTGAGGGAATCAGATGAGGTTTTGCATTCCGCGCGGTAGTCAAGTTGGCATTGAACGCCTTGTGCCGCATATAGAGCAACTCTCCATCCGAGACCATAATATCGCCTTTGAAGCCGTCCCCGGGCGCGCTGTCGACACGGCTGCCCGTCGCCGGGAATCCGTTTTTCTCATCGAACGGGCCGTAAACCTGACGGGTGTGCTTGACCTCGCCGGTCCGGGGATTGAGGGCATAGAGGAATATGCCGCCATCCAGGAACGAGCTTCGCCCGGCGGAGAAATAGACGGTGTCGTCCCTGACGAGCACACTGCCATTAACGGGCCAGGCGGATTCGAGCCGGCCGAATGCACCGATGAGCTTATCGGGCAGATCCTTGAACCGCCAAGCCAGTGCGCCGTCGTTTGCTCTGAGGCAGTGGACCCAGCCGTCCCGCGAGCCAAAGATAACGAGCCCCTTGTAATATGCAGGCGGCGAGTCGACTCGCCCGCCGGCTACGTAACTCCACAGAATCCTTCCATCAGCAGCATTCAACGCATAAACAGTATAAGCATCCACGTCGGCCACAAAGACCTTTCCATCGGCTGCAATAGGAGCGCTCGGGATTCCTGCGAACGTCACCTTCCATTCTTCAGTCAATGCGGCGGAAAGTTCGGCATCGTTTGCCCCGCCCCTTGTGTTGTCGTTTCTGTACACCGGCCAGTCAGAGCTTTTCGCGGCGACACTTTCTACTTTTCCAAAGGCGGGGCCCCTTATCAATTGGACGTTCCTCTCAACCTCGATCATCTGATCCGGCGCTCTCAGGTCGGGCTCGGTGTAAAGTGCGTTGAAGTTTTTGATCATCGCTCCGATGCTGCACTGACATGAGTAGGGCGGGGCGTACAGCATTCCATTGGCCGGCAAAGTTCCCATGCCGCACGTTCCGCGCACCCAGTGGTTCGGAAACTCCTGCCCGGTTCTAAGGTTGACAAAATCGGCGCCGCCGGTCTTGGTGTTGATGAAATACTTTTCCGTGATGAAGTTTCTGTAGCACCTGTCATGCCCCATTGGGCCCTTCATGAGCTGTTTGAGAACCTTGGTCTCCTTGCCTGTCTCAGGGTCATGACTCGTCGGTTGTCCAGTTCCGCCGGTCCAGGCGACCGCGCCGACTACGAAGAGATCGGCAGTCTTCTCATAGTTGTTTCGCGACGTGCTCGTCCATATCTGCTGTCCGTCTTTCAGGCGGTATGCTACGAGCCTTTGGCCTTCGGCGGTGTATACCGTTTCGCCTGAAATCACAAGCGTATTTGATTCAGTTCCGTCGCCGGATTTCATGTTCTTCTCTACGTTCCAGATGGGATTGCCTGTTTGAGTGTTCAGACATTTCAGCCCTCCCTGAGTCATGTAGACGGCTGACTGATCCTTGATCGCGAGGGTCGCGGAGACATAGTTGACAATATCGGCGTCTTTCCAGAGAACCTTTCCGCTAGCGGCGTCGATGGCGAGAATGCTGCATCTTGTCTTGGTCAAGTCCTGGAATTCCCTGGCATACCCTTTCTTGAATCCCGTGCCGTCAAATGGGGCTTCCTTGTCGGTTCCACCCAAAGTGATTCCTTTGCTGGCTTCGGTCTTGACTATGTTGTAGCGGGCCGAATTCATGCGGTCGCCGACAATCGCATAAAGCGTATTGTTGTGATACACAAACTCCTGTGTTTGGTTCGTTCGGTCATAGACTTTGAGGACCTCGCCTGTCCTGGCATCGAACGCAGTCAACGGAGCATCGATGCCGGGCGTACAGTAGACTCTATCGCCAATGGCCGCCAGTCGTCTCTGAAGCTGCACGGCCATGTCCTTGATGTAACGGGTCACCGGCTCCCATGTCTCAAATGGGTATTCCCAGAGGACAACACCGTTAAAGGCATCGCGAGCGATAAGCGCGAACCTGCCGGGCAGGAAGGGATTCTCGACAGTCGCCCTGTCCTCTATCGTGAAGATGCGTCCCCGGGCCGTCACCATGCTGTTGACCGTGGCAATAGCCATATGCGAGCGGCTCCAGACTGGGCCTCCTACCCACTGCATATGACGTGGCGGTCCGACGGCGGTATCTCTGGAGACGGCATTGTTGTCGGCCTCGCGCAGGTACTGCGGCCATTCGTCAAGCTCCTCGGGCCATGGTTTAATGAGCTTACGCCCGCCAATCCACGCCACGCCAAGCGGCGCCAACACGCGAAGAACTTCCTCTTTGGCCAGAGAGCCGAGTCTGTCGGCGATGACCAGGTTTACAAGATTGTTTATGTACGGCAGCCTTGTGCCGTTGTAGACAGACGCCGATACCGGACCATTCAATCTTCGTGCCGACAAGAACTCACATGCCCTCGCCACTTTTGTGGCGTCGGTGTCGAGACCGTGAACCACGCAGGCTTTGCCGGCGCGAAATGCCACAAGCCGGCCCGGATCATCGCACCCGATGTGAACGATTATCCCGCCCATAACTGCTGTCTCGTTCAGAATCTGTGATACGTCTGCTGCGAACACAGCCTGGCTGCAGACTATTGCGAGGATCATTGGCACAATTAGCTTTCTCATCAGTCTCTATCCTTCATTTGTTATGCTTTTGCTCGCAAGGGGAGAAGATAGCGAGATTGTCAATCGGGTGTGCTGCCCCACCAAGTGGTGTTCGGTTTGAAGTCTGCGTTCAAAAAGCCGGCGTGCTGCCTTTCCAATTGCCCCAAACGTTTCGTCCGCATATTGTGCTTCGCCCGCTCGGCAAGTTTGTCGTCATATCTTGGATTCAACTGAGGCAGCTTGGCGCCGACCTCCTTGATCCACTTATCGAGTTTTTTGCGAAGTGATGCCCTCACTTGGGATCTCTCTCCGGAGAGGTCACGCTGTTCGCCCACGTCCCGCGGTATATCGTAGAGTTCGTCGCGGCCGTCCTCCCAGTAGTGAATCAACTTCCAATTGCCCGAGCGGATGATCGTCGAAGGCTCTCCGCCCTGATTGCCGTAGTGGGGGTAATGCCAGAACAAATCACGTGGCGCGATGGATCCGCCTTTGAGCAGCCGAACCAGGCTCACACCGTCCACGTGTTGCTCCGGCTTCAAAGGCAATCCGGCCAACTCCAGAATCGTGGGATAAAAATCCGTGCCGATAACCGGCGTCTCGCACGTGCTGGCCGCTCGCGCTGTCCCCGGCGCCTTGATGTAGTAGGGCTCCCGGATGCCGCCTTCCCATTGCCGGCCCTTGCCCCCGCGAAACGGCAGATTGCAGCTCGAGTAGGCGTCGCCCGAGGAAACGCCTCCGTTGTCCGAGGTGAACACGACCACCGTGTTGTCGTCCAGGCCCAGCTCGTCGAGTTTGTCCAGAACGATGCCGACGGCCTCGTCCATCGCCTCGATCATGCCCGCATAGATCGGGCAGTCCTGCACCTGTCGAACCGGCATCGTTCGATCGATAATGAATCGCGATCCCTCGTGAGGTTTGGCATTGGCCTTCTTTCGATACTTGGCCCACTTCTGAGGCGTAGTCTGGATCGGGCCATGGACGGAATAAAATGACAGGTAGGCCAGGAATTTGCGGCCCCTTTGCTGCTCGATGAAGCGGGCCGTCTCGCGTCCGAGGCGGATAGGCAGCGACTCGCCTTTCGGCCCGTCCTTGATGTTGGGATTCTTGTATGGCGAGAAGTAGCCGCCCATCGGGCTACCCTTGTCCCACCCGGCAACGTTGATATCGAACCCATGATCCTCGGGCCAGGAGCCCCTGTCGCCCAAATGCCATTTTCCCGCGAAGAAAGTCTTGTACCCGGCCTCGCGCAGCGCCTCGGCCATAGTCACGTCGTCGTGAGGCAATCGCCAGTTGTATTTCGCTGGCAGCAGCTTGGTATTGCGCTTCCAGTCGAAACCCTCTTTGGCCCCGATCCAATCGGTAATGCCGTGGCGAGGTGTGTACTTGCCCGTCATAATGCTCGCCCTCGAAGGACTGCACACCTGACATGCGGCGTAGCCGTGGGTGAATCGCACGCCTTCGGTCGCGATCCGGTCGATGTTGGGGCTCTCGTAATACCTGCTCCCCTCTCCCGACAGATCGCGAGCGCCAAGGTCATCGGCAAGAATAAAGAGAAAGTTCGGCGACGCATGTTCGCCGGGTCCTGCAAACCCCGGCGTTGCACAAGCCGCGGCGGTCGCACCCAAAACCTTCAGGAAGTTACGTCTGTTCATAATACGAGTCCCTTTTTCTCTCATGATAGCAAATTCAGCGAAAGAATCAAGATATGAGCGACGAATTAAGAACCGCTGATGAACGCAGATACACGCTGATGTTCAGTATTTGTTGACGATATGAGTTTTGCTGACGACGAAAGCGCACCTGATCGCCTTCTCTGTCAATTGGCTCGTTTCATCTCTGTCTAATCTGCGTCCATCAGCGTTAATCTGCGGTTCCATTTCATAAAACACCCAGATCGTCAGATCGGTCACCATCCAAATCAAAACTTAAAACCTAACACTTAAAAGTCCACACTGTCTTATTCTTCCCACCACAATCTGGGATAGTCCTGCCCTTCGAGAATCGACCAGATGTCCTCCGTGCCGTTGGCCGCCTCGCCCACGAAATCCCAGCCTGCTTCGAGGAATGTGTTGGCGGTTTGCATCTCGACCGTAGTCTTGCCCGTCCCACCAGCGCTGGTTGTCTGGCCGCTGGTCTGAATATCCCAGAAAGAAAACATAACTTCGCCCAACCACCAGGGATCATCTACATTCACCAGGCCGCCGACGTCCGTCATTCCTGAAACGCTGCCTACCGAATAGCAGTTGCTAATTGTGCCGACAGTATTTCCCGCCAGTCCGCCGACATAGTCATTACCCGAAACACCGCCCGCGGCATAGCAATCGGTGATTGCGTCCCAATTATCTCCTACCAGACCGCCAACAAACATTGTTCCTGAAACGCTGTTCGTGGCATAGCAGGTGGCAATTACACCACCATAATTATGTCCCACCAGGCCGCCGACATTCTCGTCTCCCGAAACGCTGCCGCCCTCAGCATAACAGCCGGTGATTGCCTCATGTCCAAGGTAGCCCACCAGCGAACCAACACTATTGCCCGTTCCCGCATCAACATTCGGAGCAATCAATCCCAAATCCTTGATTTCTGCATTGGGGTCATCTACGTATCTGAAAAGGCCGACGTGATCTCTATCTGTGGAAGTGTAGGTGAAGTTGTAGATCTTCTTGCCGTCACCATCAAACACACCTGTGAAGGGAAGCCATTCGCTCCCCATAATGTAAAAATCAATCCCGGCTAAATCAATATCATTGATTAGCTTAAAATGTGAAGCCATCAGTCTTGGATTATGGCCGATACTGTTCAAGTCTTCACCCGTCGAGATCAGGTAGGGATCATTAGTCTCTCCCGCACCACCTGAGAAGGAAGGTAGCTCCGGCAGAGTAGAAAGCTGCCACCATAGAATCGGATATCCCCCACTGGCTGGTTCAGCCCAGAGATCGGACGGTCCGTCCGGTTTGCCGACAAAATCCCAGCCGGCATCGAGAAACGTGCCGGCTATTTGCATCTCGGCTGTGGTTTTGCCCGTGCCACCTGCACTATTGGGCAGACCCGAGGTTTGGGTGTTCCAGAAGCAGTGGGTCACAGTCCCTTCGTCACCCCGCCAGTCCGCAATGCTCCCCACCAGCCCGCCGATATCCCAATCGCCACTGACAGCACCAACGCTGTAGCAGTGGGTCACAGTCCCTTCGTCACCGAACCAGTCCGCATTGTTCCCCACCAGGCCGCCGACCAAGTCAAAACCCGAAACGCTACCCGTGGCATAGCAATCGGCGATTGTTCCCAACGCATTGTCTCCCACCAGACCGCCGATATTCGTTGCTCCCAAAACGCTGCCGGTCGAATAGCAATTGACGATAGTGTCCCAATTATCTCCCACCAGGCCGCCGGCAGTCCAATCTCCTGAAACGCTGCCGAGAGCATAGCAGTTGGTGATTGTGCCATCCCAGTTCGTTCCCACCAGGCCGCCGACATCCCAGGCGATTCCCGAAACACTGCCGGTTGAGTAGCAGTTGGATATTGTGCCCCCGTAGTAGATTCCTCCTACCAGACCGCCGACGCCGGACCACAAAAACTCGTCGCCGGAACACAAAACGCTGCAAGTCGTATAGCAATTGGTGATTGTTCCATAACTCGCTCCCGCCAAACCGCCAACGGAGCGAGCTCCCGAAACGCTGCCGCCTTCAATGTAACAATCGGCGATGGTTGCGGTCCCCACATAGCCGACCAGCGAGCCAACGCCCCAGGCTGTTCCTGCCTCGACATTAGGATCAATCAATCCTAGATCTTTGACCAGGGCATTTTCTCCTCTAACGGAGCCGAAAAATCCTGTGTAGTATTTATCGTTTGAGTCGTACGTAAAGTTCGAAATTGCATGACCGTTGCCGTCAAAAACACCGGCGAATGGAAGTAGTTCGTTACCGATGATGAAAAAGTCGACTCCCGCCAAATCAATATCGTTAACGAGTCTAAAATGGGCGGTCATCAGTCTTAGATTATGGCCGATGCTGTTCAAGTCTTCACCTGTCGAGATCAGGTAGGGATCATTAGACTCTCCCGCGCCACCTGAGAAGGAAGGCAATTCCGGCAGAGGAGAAAGCTGCTGCCATAGAATTGGATATCCTCCGCCGACAGGACCGATCCAAATGTCATGGGGTCCGTCCGGCTGCCCAACGAAATCCCACCCGGCATCGAGAAACGTGCCGGGCATTTGCATTTCGGCTGTGGTTTTGCCCATGCCACCTGCGCTGGTGGACAGGCCCGAAGCTATGGTGTCCCAGAAGGAGTTGATCGCAATCCCATCGTCGCCCTCCAGGTTAGCATTGCTGCCCACCAGCCCGCCGGCATCCGTCATTCCCGAAACGCTGCCTACTGAATAGCAGTTGCTAATTGCCCCGGCATTACTTCCCGCCAATCCGCCTACATAGTCATTACCCGAAACGCCGCCCGCGGCATAGCAATCGGTGATTGTGTGCCAATTATCTCCCACCAAGCCGCCGACATCAGTCGTTCCCGAAACGCTGCCGGTCGAATAGCAGTTAATGATTGTCCCGCCGGAATCCTCCATGTCTGCCACCACGGTCCCGTTTTGCCCCACCAGGCCGCCGATATTCTCATCTCCCGAAACGTTGCTGGTCGAATAACAGTTGATAATTGTGCCAACACTGCCAACACCTAATACATACGCACCAAACCGGCCTAAATTGTTTCCCACCAGCCCGCCGACGTTCTCATTTCCCGAAACCCTGCTGGTCGAATAGCAGTTGATGATTATGCCAAAAGTCACAACATCTTCATACGAACCAAACGTGCCTGAATTGTCTCCCACCAGACCGCCGACATTCTCATCTCCCGAAACGCTGCCACCCTGTACATAGCAGTTATTGATTGTTCCGTTGATCGCTGAGCCAACCAGCGAGCCAACACCCCGGTTCATTCCTGTATCGACATCCGGGTCAATCAATCCCGCATCAACATTAGGGTCAATCAACCCCAGGTTTTTGATCTCTGCATTTCCTGTCTCTTCTCCATAAACGTACGCGAAAAGTCCTGCGCTGTCCACACCGGTAGAAGTGTAGCTGAAGTTTGAGATTGTCTTGCCGTTGCCGTCAAAAACACCGGTGAATGGTTTGTAAACCCAATCTGCATAGTACCCAATGATATTGAAATCTGTTCCCGTATAACTGCTCAGGTCGATATCCGCCATCAGCTTAAAATGCTTGTCCCAATCTTCCCGGTGTAGCCCAATCTCATTCATCTGCTCGGCTGTGTAAATCAGGTATGGGTCATTAGCCCCTCCGCTGCCGCCGCCATATTGTGCTTTAGCCGTCAAGCAGGAAAAGTACAGCATCACCAACAATAAAGAAATTGTCCACCGGACTTTTCGTTTTTGTTCTCCCGCCATTTTTTTTATCCTCCTGCTTCCCATTATTGACGCCTGCGTCAAAAGGTGTCACCACCCTATATATTTTTCGTAAATCTATAACAATAAGTCATTTATGCTGATTTTAGTGTTGACTTTCTTCCGGTTGCAGATATGATGTAACTAATTAACAG
>Ga0255052_10003403_pt1 | contig 11073 bp, 7 predicted proteins | sample JV7_2_21_MG_FD_188632 | JGI IMG/M metagenome (GOLD analysis project Ga0255052, IMG submission 188632) | Seawater microbial communities from Jervis Inlet, British Columbia, Canada - JV7_2_21 | ecosystem: Environmental > Aquatic > Marine > Inlet | place: Canada: British Columbia | collected...
CGCACCGGTGCCACCCAGGGGGTGGCCGAGCGCGATGGCGCCGCCGTTTACATTGATTTTCTCATCCGGGATGTTGAGTTCACGCTGGCAATAAGCGGCTTGCGCCGCGAAGGCCTCGTTGATCTCGAAGAGGTCGATGTCTTCGATGCTAAGCCCGGTCTGTTGCAGAAGTTTCCGAATAGCGGGTACCGGACCGATGCCCATGATCTCCGGCGCTATACCAGCCACCGCATAATCACGAACATAAGCCAACGGTTTGAGACCCAGCTTTTTTAACTTCTCGTCCGACGTCAGCACCACTGCGGCGGCGCCGTCGTTCATCGGTGAGGCGTTTCCAGCGGTCACTGTTCCGCCCACCTTGAAGGCTGGTTTCAACCTGGCCAGACCTTCAACCGTAGTATCGGCCCGCGGACACTCGTCGGTATCGAAGACAACGTCTGCTTCTTTGCCGTCCTTGAAAACTCGCGCCTTGACCGGAACGATTTGCTCCCTGAACCGACCGGCTTTTATGGCATCCAGCGCTTTTTGGTGGGCCTTCGTGGCGTATTGATCCTGCTCTTCGCGAGTCACCTTGAACTGCTCGGCCACGCGCTCGGCGGTGGCGCCCATATTGATATAGGCTTCGGGGTGATTGTCCGAAAGATGCGGATTCAAACTGACCACATGGCCGCCCATCGGCACCTGCGACATCGATTCCACGCCACCGGCCACGACCACCTCTTCCTGGCCGCACTGGATTTCCTGAGCCCCATGCATGATGGCCTGTAAACCGCTGGAACAGAATCGGTTGACGGTTTCGGCTGTTACTTCCGCTGGCCAGCCGGCTCTGAATACGGCAACCCGGGCGATGTTCATGCCCTGAGCGCCCTCCGGCATGGCACAGCCCATCACCACATCACCGACATCCTTAGGCTCAAGGCCCTCGGTCCGCTTAACTACCTCATTCATAACGGTCGCCAACAGATCGTCCGGCCGAGTGTTAATCAGAGTACCCTTTTTGGCTCGACCCACAGCGGTGCGTACGCCACTGACGATAGGAACGTTCAATCTAAGCGTCGTCATAGCTTTCTCCTCAGGCTCCGGGGTCAATTGCGCAACGGCTTGCCGGTCATCAACAAGCTTTCCATTCGCGCCAGGCTCTTTTCTTCACCGCACAATGAGACAAATGCTTCCCTCTCGAGATCGAGATAGGCTTGCTCGTCCAACACGGTGCCCTCGGCCACCGTTCCACCGCACAATACGTGCGCGACCTTGCGAGCAATCAAGCCATCATGCTCAGTGGCCCAGCCGGCTTCTACCATGCCCCAGACCTGAACATTCATCGTCTTGGCCATATCGACGCCGCCTGCCTTGAAGGTCTGCGGTCTTGGTGGACGATAGCCGCTTCGAGCCATACCCAGGGCCTTCTCCTTGGCGTGATACAACAGATGATCGCGATTCAGAGAAATGCCATCGGTCGGCCGTAGATAACGATATTTCTTCGCATCTTCAGCACCGGTCGCCACCCGAGCGGTAGCGATATTCGTAAAGCCTTCCGCCAGGAACGGCAGCAACGGCGCGGTCGCGACCTTTCCTGATTCTCCTGTCCAGCGTTCGACCATTCGCAAACAACCGCTTCCCGCCGGAATCAGGCCGGCCCCGACTTCCACCAGGCCGATGTAGGTCTCGGCGTGGGCCTGCGTGGCATCGCCGGCCATCACGATTTCCGCAGCACCACCAAAGGTGAACTGGAAAGGTGCGGTCACTGCCGGAACGGACGAATAACGAACCCGCTGCAGACTCTTCTGTAGCTCCGAGACCATATGACCAATCTGATCCCACTGGCCCTGTTTCGCCGCTGTAACCACCAACATCAAATTGGCGCCGGCACCGAAGTGATCACCGTCATTGGCAATAACCAGGGCAGCGTAATTTTTTTCGGCCTCATCCAGCGCGTCGCCCAACATAGCAACGACGTCACCGTCGATGGTGTTCATCTTGGTATGGACCTCAAGGCAGAGACAACCGTCTCCGAGGTCGACCAGTGAGGCGCCGGCATTCTCCTTGACGATGTTCTGCTTGTCTTCGTGCAAGGCCGCCAGCTGGATATGCTGGGGATCTTTGGGCATCGACACGGGTTTGCTGGTGCCCACGTCGAAATATTTCTTGTCCGACTCGGTGCCCGAATAGAAGGTTTTCTGGCCCGTGTCCAGCATATCCATGACCCATTTCGGCACCTCGGTGCCTTCTTTAGTCATGCGTTCGACCGATTCCGCCACACCAATGGCGTCCCAAACCTCGAAAGGTCCAAGCTCCCAGTTGAAGCCCCAGCGCATGCCGCGGTCGATATTCACGATATCGTCGGCAATCTCGCCCAAACGACGGGCGGCATAAGCCAGCGATTTGGACGTTACCTTCCAGGCGAATTGGCCGGCACGGTCGTCGGCGTTTACCAAAAGCTTCAGTCTTGCGCCCACGTCTTCGACTTTCTTGGCCGCGCCTAACGAATCGATGCGGATCTTCTCTTGCTGCCGGTACTCGAGGGTATCGGGATCCAGTACTTTGATCTCCTTGCCCTCTTTCTTGTAAAAGCCGGCTTTGGCTTTTTGGCCTGTTCGACCACTTGCCACCAGCTCGTTGATCCAGTCCGGCATGAGAAAGGTGTCGCGTTCTTCATCGTCGGGCAGAGAGTCGTAGCAGTGTTTAGCCACGTGCAGGAAGGTGTCGATACCAACGAGATCAGCCGTTCTGAACGCCGCGCTTGAGGGCCGACCCATCGGCTTGCCAACGATCTTGTCCACCTCTTCAATGGAATAACCGTCGGCCATCATCGTGTGAATGACGTGCATGATGCCGTAGATACCGATGCGGTTGGCGACGAAGTTGGGGGTGTCCTTGCCGTAAACGATACCTTTGCCCAAATCCTTACCAATGCGGGCCACCCGGGCAACCACGGCCGGATTAGTCTTCGGGCCGGCGACGATTTCGAGCAGCCGCATATACCGAACGGGGTTGAAGAAGTGCATCACCAAAAGGCGCTTTTGCACGTCTTCCGGTAAGTCTTCCCCGATTTCAGCGATGGAGAGACCGGAGGTATTCGAAGCGATGATGGTGTCGGGTCCGATAACCTTGGCCACCTTGTCGAACAAACTCTTCTTGATGTCCATCCGTTCAACCACCGCTTCCACGATCAGGTCGCATTCACCGAGCCGATCCAGGTGGTCGTCGAAATTTCCGGGCGTAATCAATCGCGCCGCATCCGGATCATAAAACGCAGACGGTTTGGCCTTGAGTGCGCCTTGGATGCCGTTTTCGGCGAAGCGATTGCGAGCTTTGGGATCTTTGAGCTCGTCGCCTTGCAGATCGGGTGGCACTATGTCGAGAAGATGGGTACGGATACCCGCCCCGGCGAAGTGGGCAGCAATTCCTGCGCCCATGACGCCAGCGCCCAGTACCGCAGCCGTGTCACAGCGTTGCACCATTAGAAGGCCTCCTGTTTCTGAGGGATATTGAGGCTGAACCAGTTGAGCAGTTCAGATTTGGCCTTTACTTTTCAGTATCTTGCTGCAACGAATTTCTCTTTCATATGCGAACAAGTACGGATGCGGTGGACCTGAACCCTGCGTCAGAGAAAAAGGGGAAAAAGGTGTCAGGTTTATTTAACCAATTCGCGCCTCGAGAGGCGTTCCAACCAAACGGCCCCTACGCTACCGCGGACTACGTGCCCTCGGCGTAAACATCGCGACGAATTAACTGCGACAGCTCAATCAGTGCATCGGCCGTGCGTGCGCAGCGCCGCGAAAAATTGCGTTCATAAAGATAACATTCAGACCGTCGAGATAGGCGCGAGTGGTTGGATCTTGAGTGAATGCAATAACGAAGCCGCGGCCCGAAGGTTGCACTACGGCAAACGGTTTGAACGCGAGTTGCTTGCGGTTTTCTTCCCAGATGTACCCGCTCGCCACTAAATTGTCGGGCGATGCGAAGCGAGCGACATTGACACCCGAGTCGAGGCGTATTGGCGTGTAAATGTCCGTATCCCAAGCCAGTACGTTCAACGAAGACGCGACTCCGGCTGCCAGCCAGTGTTCCGCGCTAACGTCTGCTCTAAGCAGCACGCCGGAGAGGGAGTCGGGAAGTGCAGATTCCGGCGCGACCGCCTTTTCGTAATCAGACAGGCTTGTCAGATTACGGCCCTCGACCGTCGCCTCCGGTTCATCGTCGCCATTGCTATTACCATCCGAATCGCTGCTGCTGTTTTCGTCGTCTTCCTCGACAACCGCGTTTTCGCGACGGATCGAGAGCAAGTCAATGTTCGCGTCGGCGAGATACCGATTGGCTGAGCCGAGGGCAATCAGTACGCCGCCCTTGCTCACCCAGTCGCGCAGGTTTTCTGTGCCGGCCTCGCCCAGGACATTGGCATATTTTTCGTTGAACGCTTCGGGCAAGATCAGGACTTCGAAGTTGCTCAAGTCGGCTGTGGCGATGCGAGCGGTGCGGATTGCTGTGACCGGGTAGTCGAATTGGCGTTCAATCACAAATCGGGCTTGTCCGGCGCTGGACGCGTAGGTCGGAAAATCCCATGCAATTGCAACGTCAGGTTTGTTATGACTGACGACCTTATTGCTGCCCAGGCTGGGCCCATCGGTGACCCAGCTAGCGTCGACGGCAACAACGTTGGCGCCACTTTTCGACGCAATATCCCGGACCGCCTGGTGCACGTCGTCCGCGTTGTCCGCGACGTCAATAATCAGCGTTCCTGCCGGAAAACGCCTGCCCTGTAGCGTAAATGCTGCGTCGCTGCTCTTTACCGACAGTCCTTCGAGTAATGCGCGAGACAGAAAGCGAATGGCCGTGCCTTCGCCCCAGGGCACAAGATAGGCGACCTTGGCGTCTGCGTCCGGTAGCACGGCCGCGTGGACGAGTTCGGCGCCTGCCGCCGTTGTGCTGACGGTCGGCAATCGATTACAGGTATCTGCGCGCACGTTCATCATTAAGGGCACTGACCAGGCCGTCACGTCGTAGATCTGGCTGTCCAGGCCAACGTCTCGACGACGTTCCTGCTCGGCGAGGAAGTTGCTGTCCATCGCCACGTCTTTATCCAGGAGTGTACGCACCAGCCGCTTTGCGGGCTGCGCCATATCGATCAGGTAACTACCGGCAGAATAGTCTTCACCACAGGCTTTAAAGTCGGCACTCGCGACACCGACCGAAACACCCTGGCGCACCAAAGCCCCGGCCAGTTTGTTGGCCCCGGCCTGGTCTGATTGTTGCGGAATGATGTAGCTACGAATAGCGTCGGAACGGCCTTCAGCAATGGCCGAGAGCTGGTAATCGTAAAAATCCTGTAGCAATTTTTGGCGGTTGTTTGCAACGGTTTCAGCCGTGGCGAGCGAGGTCACGAAATGATTGCGTACGGCCTCCGCGAAGCGCAGTTCATTGCCGTCGTATTGGCGCAGTGTCAGTCCTTCAATGCCCGCTTGTTCGTAGGTCATGGATGTACTGCCGAAAAACGCGGTCCAGGATGTATAGCCTGCGTAAAACTCGTCGAAGACTTCACGTGTGAAATAGTCGATCCCGAATTGATCGAACCAGGCGGCATTCGTCTTGCCGTATAACGCCTGATTCTCGATTTGCGTGGGAGTGAGGTGCGGGTTGATCGGGTCCGAGCCGGGCGCGAAGAAATAGCTCCTGTCGCCGCCCATTTCGTGAAAGTCAACGACGACTACCGGATACCATTCCTGCAGAGCGGCAACCCTGCCGCGCGTTTCGGGTTGCGTCATGGCGAACCAGTCGCGATTCATGTCGAACAGGTAGTGATTGAACCGCCCTGACGGCCACGGTTGGTCGTGCTCGGCGGAGAGGCGGCCAGAGTTTGGGATAAGTCCTTCAGCCATTTCAAAACCGTGAATGAAGCGATCACGCCCGTCGGGGTTTTGCATGGGATCGATAACGACGACGGACTCACGCAGAATATCGTCGACGCGACTGTCGCCGCGTGCGGCCAGCAGGTGATAGGCGGTGAGCATCGCGGCATCGGTCGATGAGATTTCATCGCCGTGTATGCCGTAGGCCAGCCAGGTCACCGCGGTTCCCGATTGAACAATGCGATCTGCTTCGCTGCGACTGGTATTCGCTGCGTTTCGCAGGCTCTGCATATCCCGTTTGATGTCTTCAATGCGACGCATATTTTCTGCGGATGAGATGACGACATAGACCAGCTCACGACCTTCCCAGCTGCTGGCGTAGCGGTGCACGGAAACCCGATCGGGCTGCGAGGATTGCAGCGCCGCGAAGTAGCGCAGGGCGTCGGCATGCCAGGTGATGCGCTCGCCGGGCGCATGGCCAAGGACCGATTCGACCGTCGGAATGGCAGGGTCGTAGTCCGCGTCTGGCCAGTACTCGAAATATTGCTGCGCGTTGGCAGTTGCCGCCAGCAGCGCTGCAGCAAAGCTGAGCAGTAATCGCATCGGAGTTTCTCCAGATCGGTTTTTGTTCCAGAGTCACTTTACTCTTTCGTAGGCGTGCTTTCCTCACTTCCCATGCCAGGCGCGATCGTAGGTGACATCGTTGGCAACGACACCGCAACGCCATTGCGTTCGAGCGTGAGCGTACTCTTGGAGCCGTCTCTTTAAACCACTCGTTTAGGTCGTTATTTTCCGCAGCAGATCATATGCCTGTATGATCTGTGGTTGCTCAGAAAGTATAATAAAAACAGCATGAGTGACGAACCCCACCACAGTGCAGTAGGCGCCCTTTGGGCCGAGCTGAAAAGACGCCGCGTAGTCCGGGTCGTCGTGTTGTATGCCGTCGCGGGCTGGATCGTTATAGAAGTTGCCTCGACGATATTGCCTAACCTGAATCTGCCGGACTGGACCGTCAAGCTGGTTACCGTTCTTGTAGTTCTTGGCTTTGTCATCGCCATCATGCTTGCCTGGGCCTTTGATATTGGGCCGGGTGGTGTTCACCGTACAGCCAGTGTTGATGCGGCAAGCGAGGATGAGGCAGTGCACACAGCTGTTTCGGCAGACAGTGAAGTGGCAACAGCGCCAGCTCGACAATCGCTAACCGGCAATGACGAAAGAAAAACCATCGCGGTATTGCCGTTCGTCAACATGAGCGGCGACGCCGAAAATGAATATTTCAGTGACGGAATTTCTGAAGAAATTCTCAACCTCATGGTCAAGCTGCCGCAGTTAAGAGTGGCGTCGAGAACCTCCTCGTTCCTCTTCAAAAGTAAGGAAGTCAGTATCCCGACCGTTGCCAAGGAGTTAGGCGTTGACACAGTGCTTGAGGGCAGTGTGCGCCGGGCCGGTGACCAGGTAAGAATTACCGCCCAGTTGATCGATGCAGCCACTGACTCACATCTATGGTCGGAAACCTACGACCGGGAGATGAAGGACGTATTTGCGATTCAGGATGACATTGCGCAAAGCATCATCGACGCACTGGAAATGACTCTGAGTCCCAAAGAACGTCGTGCCATTCAGAATGTGGCCACTTCCAATGCCAGGGCCTATGATTTCTACCTGCGCGGTCGCAGTTACATGTACGCCATGACCCAGGGCGATTACAAACACGCCATCCACATGTTTCAGCAGGCTATTGAATTGGATGCCAAGTACGCGCTGGCTTATGCCGGGATCGGGGATGCCTATTCGCACATGTTTCGGTATACAGACGGCAGCCGGTCTAATGCTGAGAAAGCCAGGGAGGCGAGCGAGAAAGCCGTCGAACTGGACCCGGATTCTTCCGAAGCAAGGGCCTCGCGCGGTTTGGCTATGTTCATCAACGAAGAGTACGCCGAGGCAGAGAGCGAGTTTGAGAAAGCGATAGAGCTTAATCCGAATCTGTTCGAGGCCTACTATTATTCGGGCTTGGCGTATTCCTCTCAGGGAAATTTCGAAAAGGCCGCTGAAAAGTACCTGAAGGCGACAGAGGTTAATCCTGCCGATTATCAGGCCCCTGTCTTCCTCGCCCAGGCCTATTCTTCACTGGGTCGTAAGCAAGACGAAATGAAGGCACGGTTGTCTGGCCTTGAGTTACTCGAACGGCACCTGGAAATGCACCCGCACGACACTCGTGCGCTCTACCTTGGTGCGGTCCAGCTGAGCGATGTCGGCGAACAGGAAAAAGGCCTGGTATTGGCTGAACGGGCATTGGGCCAGGACGAAAACGAACCGGTTGTGCTGTACAACGTCGCCTGTTTTTTCGCGATGCAGGGAAATCTGGATAGGGCCGTGGAACTCCTTACGCGGGCGGTCGAACGGGGCTGGGGGGATCGCGCCTGGCTCGAAACAGACAGTGACCTCGATGCTTTGCGATCAGACGCTCGCTTCAATACTTTGCTCGAAGAAATGTCCTGAGAAATCTTATTGGGGTCGAACCGAGGTTTATCTCGGCTGCTTTTCGGTAGACTGACATTGATGAACAGAATTCTCAGCACGCTTATCGTGCTATTGACAGCGTCAAGCGCCTTATCGGAGGACAAGCAGGTCATTCCCTTGTGGGGTGAAAGCGAGCTCCCCTATGCGAAACCGCATTCAATCAAGGAATACCAGGACGACAATTGCTGGGGCAACGTGTCCTGCATCCACCAGGTGGTTACGCCCACGCTGACGCTGTACTTGCCCGACGCAGAACCCAATGGAACTGTGGTCGTGATTCTGCCGGGCGGCGGCTATGATGTCGTAGCGGTCTACCACGAAGGTTACGAAATCGCCGAATTGCTGGCAGGGCAGGGAACGGTTGCCGCGGTCCTCAAGTACCGCCTGCCCAATCCGGAAACCTCCACCGAGCCCTGGCGTGTAATGGAGGTCGATGTGCGACGGGCATTGCAACGGCTGCGGTCAGAGCAGTCGACATTCGGTTTCAGCGCCACTAAATTTGGTGTTATGGGGTTCTCCGCAAGCGGCCATCTTGCTGCCAGCGTGAGCGTACACCGTACAGCCGAACCGGATGAGAATCCTGATTTCTCAATCCTGGTATACGGCGTGAGCATCTTGAACGCGGCAAATCGCGAATGGCTGGAGCAGACCCTTTATCACCGGCCCATGACGAACGACGAGGTCGCGTACCAGACGCTGCTCGAGCACGTGGATGAAACAACGCCACCGGCATTCCTCGCGCACGCATTCGATGATGATGTCGTGCCTTACCAGGAATCCACGCTGTATGCCGAAGCCTTACAACGCCACGGCGTTGCTGCCGAGATGCATCTGTTTGCTCAGGGCGGCCACGGTTTTGGACCCGGCCGCGATGAGGACGGCACTGGTCAGTGGGTGAAGCTGGCTGCAGACTGGCTCGATCGGCTGGGCGCGGCACGCTGAGCTGAAGCGCGGTTAAAGCGCACCAAATACAATCTCACCATCAACAATGGTTGCAACAGGGCGGATGTCCTTAATCTCGTCTTCAGGCACGCTGAGATAGTCACGATTCAGAACCAACATATCAGCGCGCAGTCCGGGCCTGATAGCGCCGAGCCTTGCCTCCTGGAATAGCAAATACGCATTTGAGCGAGTATGGGCAATCAATGCTTCTTCACGAGACAGCGTTTGATGCGTTACCACATCACCATTCAGCGCCTTGCCACTCACCGCCCACCAAAGCGTGACAAACGGATTTATTTGATTGGCCTTGGTTCCATCAGAACCCAAACCGAACGGAATACCACTTTCCTGCACCTGGCGAAGCGGGGGCATCTGGTAGATGGCATCACCAAACTTGTCCACGATCGATGCCCGATCTCCCAATACCGGCGTGCTACGAAGCTGTAAATTCAGCCCCAGATGCCGTGCGCGCTCGAATTGCTCGGGGCTGATATTGTCGGCATGTGTGATGGTCCAGCGGAGATGCCGCATCGGGTGGACTTCCCCCGGTCAGACGGACACCGCTCCGGTGCATTTTGAGGCTTGTTCAAATGCCTCTGGGCTGACGTCACCAAGGTGACTATGGCGTCGGGTGCGATTGTAAAACACTTCGATGTAATCAAAGATATCAGCTCTGGCGAGATCGCGTGTTTTGTAGATACGTTTTCTTATACGTTCTTTCTTCAAGCTGCTAAAGAACGACTCGGCAACGGCGTTATCCCAACAGTTGCCACGTCGACTCATGCTCGGTTCGAGTTGGTGTTCGCGACAGAACCGCAACCAGTCGCCGCTACCGTACTGAGACCCTTGATCGGAATGCACGATCACCGTATCCGTTGGCTTTCGTCGCCAAACAGCCATCAACAGTGCATCGACGACGAGCTCCTTTGCGAGTGTCGGCTTCATTGACCAACCAACAACATTACGAGCAAACAGATCGATAACGACGGCCAGATACAACCAGCCCTGCCAGGTGCGGATATAGGTGATATCGGTCACCCAGGCATGGTCTGGTTGTTCCACCGTAAACTCGCGCTGCAGTCGATTGGGCGCAATGATCGATGGCCGGCCTGCGATGGCACGTGGTGCCTTGTAACCCCGTAGTGCCTTGATCTCGTTCTCCCTCATGATTCTGGCAACACGATGTTTGCCGCAGCTCTCACCAACCTCACGAAGATCCAGAAAGACCCGTGGCGCACCGTAGACGCCACCGCTGGCCGCATAGGACGCTCGTACAAGTACTAACAGCCTTTGATCTTCGATGGCTCGATCCGAAAGCGGCTTGTGGAGCCATGCATAAAAACCGCTACGACAAACTTTGAGAACTCGACACATCGTCCTGACGCGATACTCGTGCCGATGATCGCGGACAAATCGGTACTTTACTCGGGCTCCCTTGCAAAGTACCTTGCGGCCTTTTTTAGGATGTCGCGCTCCTCTTCGGTGCGCCTGAGTCGCGCGCGCAGTTTCAGCACTTCGCTTTTTGCCTCGATCAGTGCCGCCGCCTGTTCTTCTGTTTTATCCGGCTTTATCGCCTTGACCCACTTGTAAAGGCTGTGCGCCGATACATCCAATCGTTTTGAAACGTCGGCAACAGAATATCCACGGTCAACTATCTGTCGGGCCGCTTCATCCTTAAATTCTGGTGTATAACGTTGGTTACTCATCACTTCCTCCTATGCTCGGATCATAGCCCGGAAGTGTCATACGTACTGGGGGAAGTCCA
>Ga0255052_10003404_pt1 | contig 11072 bp, 5 predicted proteins | sample JV7_2_21_MG_FD_188632 | JGI IMG/M metagenome (GOLD analysis project Ga0255052, IMG submission 188632) | Seawater microbial communities from Jervis Inlet, British Columbia, Canada - JV7_2_21 | ecosystem: Environmental > Aquatic > Marine > Inlet | place: Canada: British Columbia | collected...
CTGATCATCAGCATTATTAATATCCATTTCAGTCACTTGAATAGGTAAACCTGTTAATGCAAGAGAATCAAGATTTCTTCTCATAGTAGTTTCAGATGAGGTACTTATTGAAAATGAATGACCCTGCACACCAATACCATCTATCAAATCTTCAGTTTGTAGCAATCTTATAATTTCAAGATATTGTCTTGTGTTTTGATCGCTGTTAACTATATTATAATCGTTGATCATTAATTTCGTGCTATCCGGGAAAATTTCACGTGCCATTCTGAACGAATTTAATATCCAATCCCAGCCAGTTATCCCATTACCTCCAAGAGCATCTATATAGTTTCCATTACCTGCTCCCGCAGGTGGATCGTGCAGAGGTTCGTTCACAACCTGCAAATAATCAATATCGGGGTATTGATCGGCTACCGCCTGAAACCATTCTTCAATTTCTACCAATTGTTCTGCAGTCGGCAGATCCTCTATCCATGCTGGTTGTTGATTTCCCCAGATCAGAACATGAAGATTAAAAGGAAATCCATTGTCTTTGGCAAGATTGTATGAAGTATTTAAACCAGCCCAATTCATATTATCACGTTGACCTTCAACAACGCCCCATTTACCTGAATTCTCAGGTGTAATCTGATTCCAATATGATTCAAGATTCGGTGCTTGATTGGGACTGTAAGCACTACCTACAAATTTCGGTTGTCCGGATGCAAGTGGTGGACCTTCCCATATATCACCCGGAAGATCGTCCAAACCCGGTTCTTCATTGTCAAGATGTCCCACGGTATAAAATAATTCAGCCCGGCCAAATGCGAATTTGTCTATATCCAATCCATCTTCCCGACCACCAATTTGAAATGTTCTTGTCAGACTATCTTCTTCAACATCAAATGTAATTCCTTGCTCACCCTGGTAACTATTATTTGATAGGTTCACCCATTTCCAAATTCCTTCGTTAAGCCCGCCCGGGTCATGCACAACACTGTTAGAATCAGAAAATCCAGCATCCTGAAGACCGTTTACCGTAATCCAATCATCACTATTATCTACCAACTTTACACCGAATCCATTACCGTAGAAAAAACTATCATCATTATAAGTATTCGTGCCAACGCGTATGCGTACAAAGAAATTGTACGTACCGGTATCAGGAAATGATGCTTCATAAGAAATTATACGATCCGAGCTTCCCGGATATTGTGTATTAATAAAATCAGTTTGAACCGAGACATAAGTTATATCACCATCCTGAAGAATAGCGAAATCGTTACCAATCTCACCAGAATCAGACTCTACAGTTATTGGGCTTCGGGCCTCATTGATATTAACTATACGTAGGTTATCGATATAAATAGTATTTCCAGTATTTGCAGCAAGACTAAAATGAATGGGAGCTCTTGCAAAAGTCTCCTGGTCGGTAATTTCAAATTCAAACGTAATTAGCTGCCAATCTGTTGCAAGGTTTGCCGGACGAATAGCTCCATACTCGTTAAAAGCATAATTTCCTACAGTACAATTAACTTGAGCTCCGGGTGTTTCAGCTTTTGCCCAAATAGAATAACGGTAAGCTTTTCCTGGTTCTACAGGTATGCTATCTGCAACTAACTGTATATCCCACGGATTTGATCCAACAGAATGAACTACAACTTCCATTGTACGATTTCCATGTTGAACTGATTCATCAACTATCGTAAATTCGGGATCAATGCTTAATCCTGATGCTACTTCTAAAACCCAACCTTCAATGTCAGTTCCGGAAACCGATCCGGTATCGGTGTTCTCAAAACTACCGTTTGTTACAAGCTGCGCATATATGTTTGTTACTGTATAACTAACAGTAAGTATTATACAGTAAATTGTAATCTGTAGAGAATGCTTAATTAACTTTTTCATTATTACCTCCATGAGTAAATATAAAATCTGCAAATCATAAATAATTAAGATCCGTAATTAGCGCATCTTTTATCATTACCTAAATTGGAATTTTTTAAAAATGAGTACAAATATCAATACACTTCGTTATTGCCTTCATACTCGAAATAATCAAAATAGCATTTATTAGTTGATTCTTTACCAAGTGATGTGGCATACAGTGCATACATACAACCAATAAAGTCTCTAGGTATAATAGCTCTTAAATATGTTGCATCTAAATTTTCTTTTAAAACTCTCCATTCTTCATTTTCATAAGAATAGAAAAACGAATAATACTTTCCGTTAGCCTCAATTTTCAAATTCAATTTTTTCATTATATTTTCTTCACTAATTTTTCTGGATGTTATTAATTCCAGTGTGCTTTCTGAATTTTCTTGTTCAACCGATTTATATAATTGAATAACAGGTTCATTATTTTCCAAAGATTTACACAAATAATAAAAACGGTTTTCGTTCAGGAAAATAAGTAGACCAGCTTTCTCATTATCAGTTAATGGATCAAAGATCAATGATACACTTGCCGAGCCAATAAGATGTTGCTGACGATGACCCAAGAAACTTGGGTTCGAGCTTCCACTGCAAGTTTCACTTCTCAATTCAAGAGATACAAATCCCTTTTTATCAGTTAGACTATACCATTGTTCATGTGGTGTTCTTAGAAACATCCAATTAATATCTAATTCTTCATTATCAAAATTATATCTTACCTTGAAATTTCCACCATAAGACCTTCCATCAAAGTCCTCCTGTGCCTCCATTGGCAGCGGATAGTGATATTGGACTTTCACTGAATCCGGATTAATTACCGGCCAACCATCAATCCATCTAACCGGGGCTAAAAATGTTTCTCTACCAAGATTATAAAATTCACCATCTTTCATTGAATAAGGTCTAATGCCGAGGAAGACTGCCCACCAATCACCATTATCAGTCTGAACAAAATCTGCATGCCCTGTTGAAGTAATTGGATTTTTTCTATTGGGATCCAAATGACGCTGTGTTAGTATTGGATTATTTTCGTAGGGTATATAAGGTCCTTCAACCTTATCACTTTTAAAGACAACTTCTGAGTGCCAGTCCGCAGTACCACCCTCAGCAGCAATTAAAAAGTAATTTCCATCAACCTTAAAAATATGCGGTGCTTCAATCCAGATTGGATTTTGGCTAAGGTCAACACCGCCATTAACTAACAATATTTCTTCTCCAACTACTTTTAATTGTTCAAAATCAAATTCATACATCCTGATAGTTCTATGCCCCTGATAGAGAGGTTCATTATTGGGTGCAACGCTATTGTAAATAAAATATGCTTTGCCATTATCATCAAAAAACATTGAAGGATCTATTCCATCAACCTCCGGTATCCAAACTGGATCAGACCATGGTCCTTCTGGTGATTCTGCGGTTGCTACAAAGTTGCCGCCGAGATCAACCACAGTGCAGGTTACATAAAACAATCCATCATTATATCGGATTGAAGGAGCAAATATTCCACGCGAGACTCCCTGCCCTTCAAGGTTAAAGACTTCCGGTCTATCCAAAACGTAGCTTATTAATTTCCAGTTAACCAGATCTTTACTTTGAAATACAGGTATACCAGGGTAATATGAAAACGTTGATGTTACCAGATAAAAGTTGTCATCAACTTTACATATACTTGGATCAGGGTAGAAGCCTGCCAAAATTGGATTAGCAAATTTTGATTCTTTATTTGTACAAGATGTAAAAACCATCAACGGTAATAGTGTTATCAGTAAAATTAATTTTATTCTCAATCTAATACCCATTCTTTTTTCCTGTGAAATTAATATTGAATTATTCCTCAACTAGTAAGGCACCATTATAACTTTCAGGGGGACCAAGATAGCTTGGTGCAATATCATCCGTTTCAATTACAATTTTCTGAAGGACGATTCCGGGATCAACCATCCAGAATTTTAAAGTATGAACTCCTGGTTTATTAATTTTATGTTTTGACTTTTGAATATTAATATTTTCCGCAACCCACCTACTCCATACGGGATCACGGTGTAAATCAGCATAGTTCGGATTTGTGGCTATGTTTATAATCTGTGGAGCTTCATCATCAAAAGAAACGGCATATCGAATTCCTTTTGGGTTGTTGTGAAAATTAAGAGTAGGCGAGAGATAAACATTTACAGAAACTTCACCTTCGCTAAATAAATAAACCTGGTATTCCAAATGAGGAGCATTACCTCCTGGAACCTGTGCAGAGGAAGTAACTGGAACTGGAGTAACGGCTGACAAGCTCCTGCCTAAATTCGGAATCACCTGCCACTTAACTTCAGATGTTTCTACTGCATTTTTATAATGAACGGCTTCTATAGAAACACATCCATTATCTTCATTGAATCCTGATATATTTTCTCTTTTAGGAGAAGAAGGATTATTAATAATTGTCTGTACCACAACTTTACTTCCTTCAGATCCGATAATTGTAATGGGAATTTTGTGGTTCCCTTCCGGTACTTTTTCCCAATCCACACTTAAAAATAATCGTTCTTCTGTAACTATTTTATCTACCGGTTCATTTATTATTACCCACGATTCACCAACTTGAATTGAAATATCAAAAGGAGTTTGTCCCTGGTTAAAAACCTCTATGAAATAAGATTGCTGATTAAACTTATCAAACTCAGGTAAGAGCGCTTCATCATTTGAATCCGGCCACCAGTTTTCCGATCCCTCAATAGCAACTCCCATTTTTGTTTCGTCATAAGACTCAATCTCAACAACTTTAGGCATCGCGTTTTCATCTGGCTGTTGCCAATATGTATATCCAATATGAGTCTGATCCATCATATGATTCCATTTGCCATCTGCCAGAACATTATTATAGTAATCAGTAATCTCTGCATCTTTATCAAATAATTTTTTCACTTTGATAGCAAGATTATTAGTTTCAATCCGACCTTGCTTTGCATAAAGACGATTCTTCGCTGCAATTACATAAAGTTCATTTAAATTTGCACATGCTGTTACAGGATGTAAAACAAGTTGATAGTATGCATCTTTATATTCTTCAGATAGAGTATCGTATATTCGTTGTGCATTCTTTGCCAGTTTATTAAAATCTCTTACAATCCGTTCAGCTTCTCTGTAGTTAACCAAACTATAAGTTTCTGGAGAAAGCAATTCTGGTTTTCTTCGGGAATTATATTTTGTGTACTTTGAAATTATATCAGCAATCTCATTGGAGTATTTTTTTCCAAACTGTTTTTCAGCCCAATTGCGATAATATTCAGACAAACTCTCGGCCGGATATTTTTCTGGATTCCATGCATAGTCCAAAAAGAAACTAATTGGAAATTCCATCGGTTTTATATCGCCAACATTTACAACCCATATCCTATCAGCTCCGTATTCATACGCAAGATGCATCTGCTCCCAAACTCTTTCAATCTGAGTTGTATTCAGCCATTTGTAATTTCTTGGTCCGCCCACATAGTCTAAGTGATAATAAATTCCATATCCTCCTGCACGGGGTGGTTCATTTAATTTAGGGAGCTTACGAATATTACCCCAGTTATCATCACATAATAATATAGTTACATCATCAGGTACACGCATACCTTTGTCATAATACTCCTGAACTTCTTTGTACAAAGCCCAAACCTGGGAAACGTTTTCAATATCTTTACCTGTAACTTCTTTAATTATTTCCCGTTGATCCATTACAATTTTTTCAAGCAACCCGATATTAGCATCCTCGCTCATGGCTTCATCTCCGTCGCCGCGCATTGCTAAAGTAATTACACTTTCATTACCATTCATTCTTTCAATACCATCTCTCCAGAAGTTCCGTAAGTTCTCTTCGTTAGAATCATAGTTCCACGAACCTGAACCATAACGACTCCACTCAACATGTGCACGCATCATTGGTTCGTGATGGGAAGTGCTTATTACTATCCCGTACTCATCTGCTAGTTTTGGATTGATGGGATCATCATCATAGAAAGCTCTGCCCCACATTGCAGGCCATAGAAAATTTCCTTTGAGTCTTAATATTAATTCAAATACATGTTCATATAATTTGTGGTTGAACCTATCTGTCCCATACTTAGCCATAGACCAACCGGATAGCGCTGGTGCTTCATCATTAATAAAAATGCCACGGTATTTTACTTTTGGTTCTCCCATTGTGTAAACACCGGGTAATACATAAACGTTGTCTTTCTTTTTTACAGGAACATCTGCCCACCAATACCATGGCGAAACACCCATCTTTTCAGATAGATCAAACATACCGAATATGGTTCCGCGTTTATCACTTCCTGCAATTACCAGAGCACGATCAACATTTGGGAAAGGATTTTCGATCACCTGTATTAGGAAAGTCTCCCATTTTCCGGCAATGTCTTCTACATCAAGTTTTCCGTTTTCTATTAGCTCATCTATAATAGAACTTCTACCAATTGTTCCAATTATAATTGTTTCACCAGATTTGGGTAGTTCATCACTCGAAAGAACAGGCTGAACTCCGGTAACATTTTTAATGTCAGTCTGCAGCAGCTTTGCAACACGGATTACACCCGGCCAGTCCTCTGTACTAACAAATATAGGTGCTGAATTACCAGATTCAGAAAGAGTGAAACTTCCTTCTGTCTTTTCAATAGAGATGTAGGCCTCGTTTTTGATATCTATTGAAGTAATCTCCGCATTGACGCACGCAGATATGAAGAACAACAAAATTAGAAAACTTTTAATTGTTGAAAATTGAATGATATTTTTAATGATTGTTCTACTGATTATTCTTTTCATTTTATTTCCCTGATGTTCTTATACTTCTTGATAAAATCTTTTTATTAATTAAACTCATCTGTCCGGAATGGAGAAGCAGGAAGCCCTTCTTGATTATATAAATTTGCTCCTTCCGGGTTATCAGCCCAGGCGTATCTTACAGCAATTGGATTAGAAACTTTATCACTCCAAACAATAACTTTATCATTTTCTATTTTAGCATTAGCCCATACAAATTTTCTATCATCTCCTGCAATTGAAAAATATTTAAGTTCATCATTTCCTTTGGCTATCAATCCACCACCGAGGCTATTGAATGATAAAATTATTTTATTTTCATCGATCTCCATAGATTGATAAATTGGACCCGAAAAAACCACATCTTCATCACCGTATGCTACTTTTTGAGCCACGAGTGATAACCGTTTACCAACATCTTTTTTATTTAAAGGATGAATATCGTTCCACTCACCTATATCGATGGCGACAGCCATGCCTGTATTCAATACTGATAAAGCATTCAGTTGAGCTTCTCTAATTAATGCCCAGTTGCTTTCTGAGGGTTTGTTTTTTGTTTCCATAAAATTCGGAAGTTGTACATATAAAAATGGAAAATCGCCTTGATTCCAATTTTCTCTCCAAATACTTATCAGTGCTGAAAAAAGTTCACCATAGTCCGTTGGACTTTTTGCGTTAGATTCTCCTTGATACCAAATTACTCCCTTTATTCTATAATTTAGTAAAGGAGCGATCATAGAATTATATAAGCCAACAGGTTTCCATCTTATAAAAGTTTGGCTTTTCAATGGTTCCATTTTAGCACCGAGACAAAACTGCCAATCACCTTTTAAATCGATTGTATTATTTCCGGATATTATTTCGTAAGGTTTGTCAAGTACAAATCCACCATTGCCGCTATTATTGATAACACGGATGGTTATTAAATTTTCACCTTCCATTAAAAGATCTTTGGGAATTACATATCTGCGGGGCGGATATTGGTAAGTTGTTCTTCCAACAAATACACCATTAATAAAAACAGAATCAGCATCAACAATTCTACCTAAATTTAATTTTGCTTGTTTTCCTGCAATGGATGAAGTAAAAGTGAAATTTTTTCTAAACCATACTACACCATTTACAGAACCCAATTCATTATCTGCCCAATATCCCGGAATTACCATTGTACGCCAATCAGAAGTATTTAGATCAGGATGATTCCACTTCATCAGAGGCTCTTTATGACCTAAATCTTTTTTACTTGAAAGAGCATACCAATCATTTATTCTTTTTTTATCCGATTCTATAATTTGTTTTACTAAAGCACTGTCTTTAAACCGTTGAGCTTCAGCGTAATATTCCGGGAATTCTTTTAGCGCATCCTCACTCATCCAAGCTTGAGCCGGAGAACCTCCCAAAGACGCATTGATTAATCCTATTGGAACCTTGTATCTATCATAAATTTCTTTTGCAAAGAAATACGACGTTGCTGAAAAGGTAAGAATGCTTTCTGGATTTGTTTTCTTCCATTCACCCGACAGTAAATCTTTCTGTGGAAGATTAAAATTATATTTATCCGGAACTTCAAAATATCTTATATAGGGATTCTCTGAATTTGCTATTTCAACTTCATAAATAGGGCTGGCTCTTTTCATCGTCAGTTCCATATTCGATTGGCCTGAGCAAACCCATACATCACCAACCAATACATCATCAATTGTAATACTGTTGGTTCCAACTATTTGCATTTGATGTGGACCACCAGCTTTTAACCCGGATAATACCACACTCCACTCACCGTTGCCGTTTGTAGTTGTTATATAGGCTGAATCAAGAAAAGTAACTAAAATCTCTTCATTATTTGAAGCCCATCCCCAGATCGTAACTTCGGTATTGCGCTGTAAAACCATGCCATTACTGATAAGTTTTGGTAATCTAACCTGGCCAAATGTTGTAACTGTTAATAGTAATAGTATTACTGATATGGTTTTAGATTTCAATTTCATGATTATTGCTGTCGCAATTTTATGTTAATGGGATTTATCTGTTTCGATTATTTCCGTCAGATGATATATTCTAAAATTACCGCTCACGTTCAGCATCCCCAGCATATAAAGTAAACCATTATAATATCTATATTTTCCTGTTGGCACAGGGGTATTCCAAAATTCCTCAATAAACTCAACCCGGTTTTCATATGTAGATGCGATACAAGCAACTGCATTCATCGCTACAAGACCTTTACTATGATCTTGCTGTATAACCTTGCCATCCAGCGTATAGGTACCTTCATATTTTCCAATCCCCCTGGAATGAAAGAAATCAAGCAGACGATTGGATTGAGTTACTGCCCAGTCATCATTTGCGAACCAGACATAATCCATTGCTACATTCATTGCAACTCGCCAGGCATCATATTGAAAATTATCATGGCCACCACCCCAGGGAGCGTCAATTGGAGTACCATCAAAATTTGAATAGTCTGGAGCAAGCCCAGTGGCGGGATGAACTGCTCTTTTTAATAATTGACGACTGGTATCTGCTGCATCATACCAAAATTGATTTTCTTTATCAGCCCATCTTGCCCAAAGCTCGTAAAAGTGAGGCAGGTGATAGGAAGGATCAGTAAAATCATCGGCCGCTCCGGATGGAACAAAAACCACCTGCTTTTCTTTTTTATTGAACATGTTGGTAACAACACTACTATCATCAGACTCTTCTGCTTTGCTATGCATTGCATCCAATATCTTTTGTGCTTCATTCTCATAATTATAAATTTCTTCACCATTTCCCCATCTTGCAGAAGCAAAAAATAATGCCATGACAAACCATTCCTCACCATCGGATGCTGAGTTAGACGAAATCTTTTCCCCATTTGGTTTACAATGCCACGCAAAAAAATTTTCACTCTGTCCTTCTTGATGCTGCATATAAGTTTTTGCCCATTTCCATAAACGATCGAACTCTTCTTTTTTATTTAATTGAACTGCTATCATCATTCCGTAAGACATACCTTCTGTTCTTACATCTTTATTATTATGATCTTCAATGAATGCCATATCTGGTTCAACAGGATAGTAAACTCGCTCCTCGTAATCATCACCATAAAATAATTGATTAAAAACAGCATTTACTTTAGAATTGATTTCATCATGGCTCTTACCCAATAACACATTGAAAAGGTTCGGATAATTATCATTATAATAAGATCCATTTACATGTGAATTTGAATTCATATTAGCAGAATCCTTTAAGATGGACGAAATTGCATGACTGAACAAAAGAATTATGAATATTAATAATGCAGGTATAAAAATTTTATTATTTCTCATAGAAAATTTTTCCAATTCCATACTCTCGAATATAAGGTCTATCTTTTAAGTATTAAAAACCCCATTACGATTTAATCTGTAATTTTATTTGATTGTATTTAATATATTTTATTTAACGATAATAATATTATCAATTTCAGTAAGCTCATTTTTTTTTAAACCTTCCTGAATTACCTCAGCATATAAAGTTTGGATTTCTTCTAACGACATTGTACCTGTCACTACTTCATCTAATATTCCGTCAGCTCCTTTATCAATACTAACTACAATTTCAGGATTCAATTTCCGACCGTTCATAATAATCTTAAATTGATTAAATGGTTCAGCACTACCAGAGTGAAAACTTTTAATCTCATAGTTATACTTTGTATTTGCATATTGGTATACTTTAATTTTAGGGCTTACTTTGTTTAATTTGTTCTGTAAAGTAAGCATAGTCAAAGTATACTCGTAAATTTCTTGTGCTTCCCTTATATTTATTTCTCCAAGTGTGATTTCATCAATAAATCCATCCTGATCATAATCTTTTGCCACAAATTTTTTACCTACAAGTTCATTAAATGACAACTCATTATCTCCAGATAAGATAGATCGAATTCGGTATTTTTCACCATTATACTCATAACTTAAATATTCTGTACTTTGAACAGATTTTTCACTCGCACAACTCTGAAACGTGGATGCATAAAATAAAATCACTGTGAGAAATAAGAATGCATCTTTGATCCCCAAGAGTAACCAAAATTTATTTCTCATTTCATCTTCTCCAGTTACTTTAGAATTAATAATCTCGTAGAGATTCAGAATAAAGAATTTATCAAACCATTTCATTCCTTCAATACAATCATTAAGATTTTCATCTCTCAAACATTAAGTACTGCTCAAAGTTTTACTGAACAGGTGGATAAGCTCCAATATATCGAACATCGCTATTATTCTGCCTAAAAAGCTTACTGATCTCAGGAGGAAGCTGCATACCCGAATTTAAACCCGGCGAAGAAGGTAATAATTCGTAATTACCGATTTCAATACCTTTGAATAAGGGAC
>Ga0255052_10003405_pt1 | contig 11071 bp, 6 predicted proteins | sample JV7_2_21_MG_FD_188632 | JGI IMG/M metagenome (GOLD analysis project Ga0255052, IMG submission 188632) | Seawater microbial communities from Jervis Inlet, British Columbia, Canada - JV7_2_21 | ecosystem: Environmental > Aquatic > Marine > Inlet | place: Canada: British Columbia | collected...
TGCTAGCTCATCGGCGCCTCTTCTGCCGACGATACGGCTCGGCGAGCACCGTGTCACCAGACTGATCGTGGGTTCAAATCCTATTAGCGGATACTCTTACATGGGGCCGGTGATGGACCGGCACATGAGGGAGTATTTCACTGACGATAGGATCGCCGAGTTCCTCGGGCGCTGCGAACGCGAGGGTATCAATACACATCAGGGCAGTCGACCGGAGAGAATGGGCCCGATCTTGCGGACATTGAGGCAGCGCGGTTCCAGGATGAAGTTCATCTGCCTTCACGCCGGCGGGCAGGGCAAAATACCTGTCAATGAGGTGATGACTGAGACCCAGCCAATCGCCATCGTTCATCACGGCGGCGTTACCGACAGACTGTTCCGCGAGGGCAAGAGCAGCGAAGTCCATGATTTTGTAAAGCGTGTCAAGGACGCGGGCGTGCTTGCGGGTGTTTCGGCACACAATCCCGATTGCATCAAGCGAATCGCCGACGAGGGTTGGAAGGTCGATCTGTTTATGACTTGTTTCTACTACTTGACCAGGACTCCGGAGGAGTTGGAGAAGATGCCCCCGGTGGTGACTGCCCAAATCGGGTACTCGTTCTTTGCCTCTGATCCACTGGCTATGACCGAAGTGGCCCGGCAAGTCGATCAGCCTTGTCTTGGATTTAAGATACTTGCCGCCGGCCGAATGTGCGGCAAGGCCTACAAAGTGGAAGCTGCCTTCAAGTTTGCTTTCGAGCATCTCAAAGTGACCGATGGCGTGATCGTCGGCATGTACCCCCGCTTCGACGACCAGGTCAGCCAGAACGCCGGGTACACGCAAAAGTTCGCGACGTTGCGGGACACTTAGAATAGTACTTACAGGGATACTGACATATGCAGAAGATCGAGACGCACCGTGGACATTGGACAATCGCTCTGTGTATTTTACTGTCTCTCGCAAATGCTTCGGCTGCCGACGACTTCGAAATCCGGCGAGCCAAATTGCTGGAGATGTGACATATGGACAAGCAAACACGAAGGCAATTTCTCAGAACAATAGGTTTGGCAACCGCATCGATGGCGGCCCCGTCAGTGTTCGCCGGCGCCGATGTTTCGGCGCATGCTGGGCGCCCTCGAAGGAAGCCTAACATCGTCTTTATTCTGGCCGACGATCTGGGTTACGGTGATCTCGGATGTTACGGCCGACGAGACATCAAGACGCCGGTGATCGACGGAATTGCCGCCGAGGGAGTGAAATTCACACAGTACTATGCGAACGGGCCCGAATGCAGTCCGACGCGGGCGGCCTTCTTGACGGGCCGGTACCAACACCGGGTAGGGGGCCTGGAGTGCGCGATCGGCAACGGCAACGTGGGTCGATATGACGATGCGATTCGCCTGCGCGAGACGAACGACCTGGGTCTGCCTGTCGAGGAGACCTCGATAGCACGGATGCTCAAGACGGCTGGCTACGCCACGGCAATCACGGGAAAGTGGCATCTTGGATACGAGCCGAAGTTCGCCCCGCACCTTCACGGTTTCGATCACGCCTTCTACGCCATCGGCGGAGGAATGGACTATTTCCACTATATCGACAACGTGGCCAGCTATTATCTGTTTCAAAATGGCAATCCCGTCGCCCGTGAAGGTTATTTCACCGATCTCGCTACCGACGAGGCGGTCAAGTTCATAGACACTCATGCCGACGAACCCTTCTTTCTGTATGTGCCGTACACTGCCCCGCACTCGCCATTCCAGGGTCCCGATGACTACGAACCGGACCCGCTGCCTTTGGACTCGCCGTTGTGGAGACAGGGCAGCGCACCGCCTGATGTGTACATCGCTATGATAGAGCATATGGACAAATGCATCGGGCGCATACTGAAGAAACTCGACGATGAGGAATTGGCCGAAGATACGGTCGTCATCTTCAGCAGCGACAACGGCGGCACCGGCAGCGCCCGCAATACGCCTCTGTCCAAGGCCAAGGGCACCACTTTCGAGGGTGGCATTCGCGTGCCGGCCGTGGCTCGCTGGCCGGGAGCGATTCGGCAGGGCACAGTCAGTGATCAGGCGTGCATCACCATGGATTTCTCCGCCTCTATCGTACGCATCGCCGGAGCCAAAGTGCCTGCAGGTCGCGAGTTCGATGGCATCGACATCATCAAGCTCGCGGAAACCGGCCGGCCGCCACAGAAGAGGACACTTTTCTGGAGAGGACGCCGCGGGCAGCGGATCCGCAAGGCAGTCCGGGATGGGGACATGAAGTATATATGGCAGACGGACGGCAAGAAGTCTGAAGAATATTTGTTTGATCTGAAAAGTGATGTGAGTGAAAGCCATGATCTGCTGGAGAAACGACCCAGGCAAGCCAGGCGACTCAAAGCGTTGCTCGCAAAGTGGGAGAAAGAAGTCCGACATGCCCGGTGAAACCATGCGAAACTCCCGCACCGTACTCGGTTTGAAAAGAGAGACACTATGAGATATCGACTCTGCAATTTCGTTATTATACTGACCATTTTGGCGATGACGAGCGGTTCGCTTCATGCCGGCGACTGGCCTATGTTTCGAGCGGACCCAGCCCGTACAGGCTATTGCCCCGAACCACTGCCGGACGACCTGGAACTTCGCTGGGTTTATCGCAGCTCAGCGGCGCCGACGCCGGCGTGGCCGGACTCGTCCCGGATCACATCTGACTTTGCTTATCAGCCGATCATTGTCGGCGACGCGGTGATATTCGGCAGCTCTTCAGAGGATAAGGTAGTTGCCATTGACGCCTCCAGCGGTAGAGGCCGGTGGACGTTCTTCACGGGTGGCCCCGTGCGTTTTGCCCCGGCGGCCTGGCGCGACCGAATATTCGTGGCCAGTGACGACGGCTATCTGTACGCGATCAAAGTCAAAGACGGCACGCTCCTTTGGAAACATCGCGGTGGGCCCAACGAGCGGATGTGTCTCGGCAACGAACGCATGATCTCACGCTGGCCCGCACGAGGCGGACCGGTGGTGACCGACGAGATAGTATATTACGCCGCGGGTATATGGCCCAGCGACGGCGTCTTTCTGCACGCACTAGATGCCCGAACGGGCCAGGTTTCTTGGACTAATGACAGCACGGGCCGAATGTACATGCCGCAGCCACACGGCGGTGCCAATGCTCACAGCGGCGTCGCCCCGCAAGGGTATCTGCTGGCTACAGATGAGCGTTTGTTCGTCCCCACGGGACGAGCCGTGCCGGCGGCGTTCAGGCGCTGCGACGGAAAGTTCGAGTACTATCGCCTGCAACAAAACGGATCCATCGGCGGCGCGCGGGCGCTTGTTGCCGACCGCTTCGTTGTCAATGCCGGCTGCTTCCTCGCAAGGGACACCGGCGACCTTGCCGCCCGCGCAGGACGAGGCGTGTTTGGCGTTTTGCCCGATGGAATTCTGCGATCGACTGGAGAAACGCTGTTTGTGTATCGCTGGGCTGATATGGAGAAGTCAGACCGCAAGGGCAACCTCGTGCGGTATCGGGGACTGGACGAGTACAGGCAAGTCGCCTTGGAAGACGAATCGGCCGAGAGCAAACTCGCCGAGAAGGTCGTCGAGAAGTTGCCTGCTCTGGGAAGTTTGTACCGGACGCAAGTGCGATTCAGGCAAGTCGACGAGAACGTGCCCAAGCAAACGGGTTTGGAACGCACGTTGTCTCAGTCCAGACCGGATGTTGAAGCGCTGGGCGGTGAGGTCGGCCCGTTCCTGGCTGCCGCTTATGAACGACGCTACGAAGTAATCGCCGCCGCCCGAGAAGCGGTGTGTGGCGGGCCGGACGTGGTATGCGTCGTTAACCTCGATGACGGTCGCCTCAGATGGTCACACGATGTCGAAGGCGATGCCATTGGTCTGGCGGCGGCAAACGGCATGCTCATCGTCTCGACGTCAAAGGGCGTCATCTACTGCTTTGGGAGATCGCGACATTTAACTGCGAGTGCACTCACCGAATCATTGCTTGTTGCCCGACCGAGTGATATCGACCATGCCAAAGCCGCCGAGGAGATTCTAAATAAGAGCGGTATCGCAACAGGTATCTGCCTCGATCTGGGATGCGGGACAGGTGAGCTGGCTTTGGAGCTGGTTCGGCGGTCTGAGCTTCACGTAATTGGAATCGACTCGGACCCTGCTAACGTTGACAAAGCCCGTCGCATACTCGACGACGCCGGCGTTTACGGGAGCCGAGTGTCGATTCACCGTGGGGATCCGCGCAAAACGCCGTATCCGCGCAATTTTGCCAATTTGATCGTTTCGGCGCGGACCCTTGCCGGAAAAGCCGGCCTGTTGGACAGGGCCGAGATCACACGACTGCAGCGACCGTACGGGGGTCTCGTTGTCCTTGGAACGCCCGGGCGAATGCGGGTTCGACGTCGTGGTCCGCTGGAGGGGGCCGGTAGTTGGACGCACCAGAACTGTGATCCGGCCAACACAATCTCTTCTACCGACAGCATTCTCCGCGGTCCGCTTGAGATGGCATGGTATCGGGACGGTGCGCTTGAAATTGCAGACCGCCATGCGCAAGGGCCCGCGCCGTTGTTCAATCGCGGGTATCTGGTTGTAGAGGGAGTCCACGGGATTTGTGCGCTGGATGCTTACAACGGTCATACCGTTTGGACGTTCTCGATCCCGGATATCCTTGCCGACTGGGACGGCGTGCATCACGACGTCGGCGTCGGTGAAATGGGCGGCAATTTCTGCCTCAGTGACGATGCGGTGCTAGTGCGCACCGACGAGAAATGTCTGAAAATTGAATTGTCTTCAGGCAGGAAAATCGTTGAGTTCACAGCGCCGGTTGAACAATCAGCAGAGAATCGCAACTGGGGTTACATTGCCTGCGCAGACGGTTTGCTGTTTGGTTCGATACTGAACGATGAGCATACCACCAGCCCCCGCTATGCGGAAATACGACTTAGAAATGAGTCCGTCATGCTCTTTGCCCTGGACGCCGAGACCGGACGGCTCAAGTGGCGGCACAAACCAAAGCATTCGATTCGTAATAACACGATCGCGATTGCGAATGGCCGGGTCTACTTGATCGATCGGCCCATAGCCCTGGCAGACCGTATCACCGAGCCGCAACGGGACGGAAAACACCGTCCTGTGCTTGAACCCGGCGAACATCCCGGCGGTGCGCTGATCGCGATGGATGCCCGAACCGGAGAGGTCCTGTGGCAAAACGACGACGATGTATTCGGGACTCAGGTTGCCGTCAGTGACAAGCATGGCGTTCTGCTGATGTACTATCAGGCCGTCAAGCACAGCTTTTTCAAACTGCCCTCGGAGATCGGTGGGCGAATGGCGGCATTCGATGTGAAAACCGGCGAGCGCCTGTGGGACAACAAGGTCAACCATAGGACCCGACCGCTGATAAACGACGATGTGATTTACGCAGAAGGCGGCGCCTGGGCGCTGAAGACAGGCGAATCGGTCCGGTGGAACTTCAAACGTTCCTATGGATGCGGGCAGATCACCGGCAGCACGCACATGCTGCTCTTCCGCTCGGCAACGCTCGGCTATCTCGATATGACGCGTGATGCGGGCACGGAGAACTTCGGCGGCATAAGGCCGAATTGCTGGTTCAACGCCATTGCCGCCGGCGGACTGGTGCTCGTTCCCGACGGTTTGTCCAAGTGTGCTTGCAGCTATCAAATGCGCTCGTGGTTTGCCCTTCAACAACAACAGTGATGAGTGGATCTACTTAGACGAAAATGAGGTGAAAATCATGATATCGAATCGACAGACGTTTCTATTTGCAGTCATTCTCGGCACAACTTCTATGATTTCGCTGGGCCAGGTCCCGAATGACGGGCGGCTCGGTCCGCTGAAGGAGCTGAGCGGAGATTATTTTCCATTTGAGGTTCCGAAATCGCGGCAACAATGGGAGCAGCGGCAGGGCGATTTGAAGCGGCGCATTCTGGTGGCGACCGGACTGTGGCCCATGCCGGACAAAACTCCGCTAAATCCGGTCATCCACGGACGTGTGGATCGCGACGATTTTACCGTGGATAAAGTCTATTTCGAGAGCTGTCCGGGTCATTTTGTCACCGGGTTGCTCTTCAAACCAAAAAACGCTGCGGGCCGTCTGCCCGGCGTTCTGTGCCCTCACGGTCACGGAGGCAGACTCCAGGACTACGGCGAGCAGGGAATCCGCGAGATGATCGTCCGGGACGCCGAGCGGTTCGAGGGATCGGGACGCTATCCGAAGCTCGCCCGGTGCGCCCAGTTGGCTCGCATGGGCTGTGTCACCTTTATCTTCGACATGATCGGCTACGCAGACAGCGTGCAAATCCCTCGCGAGGTCGCTCACAAGTTCGGTAAGCAGCGGCCAGAGTTCAACACAAAGGAAAACTGGGGCTTCTATGCAACGCAGGCGGAGTTGCGACTGCAGAGCATCATGGGATTGCAGACCTGGAACTCGATCCGCGCGCTGGACTTCCTGTGCGGTTTGCCCGAGGTCGATTCGAAACGAATCGGCGTCACCGGCGGAAGCGGTGGCGGCACCCAGACGATCCTGCTGTGCGCTATTGATCCCAGGCCGGTCGTGGCATTTCCCAACGGAATGGTCTCGACGGACATGCAGGGCGGTTGCACCTGTGAGAATTGCTCTCTGCTCCGCATCGGCACGGGCAACGTGGAACTGGCCGCCTTGTTTGCGCCCAAGCCGCAGGGAATGACCGCAGCCAACGATTGGACCAAAGAGATGATGACCAAGGGGTATCCTGAGCTGAAGAAGCTCTACGGCATGCTCGGCGCTGATAAGAATGTCATCTGTCACGAACTCCTGCACTTTCCGCACAATTACAATTATGTCAGCCGGGCGCACATGTACTCCTGGTTCAACAGGCATCTTAAGCTTGGCCTTGAAGAACCCGTCATCGAAGAGGACTGGCCACCGCTCACCGAAGCCGAATGGACCATCTGGAACGACGAGCATCCCAGGCCCGCGGCTGACCCCGACCATGAGCGGCGACTGCTTAGCTACGTGAGTGGCCAATCCGACCGGAAGATCGCCGCCTTGACGCCCAAGGATGCCGAATCGCTGGCCGGCTTTCGTGAAATCGTGGGAGGCGCCTTCGAAATCATCATCGGTCGAAGGCTTGAGAAGGTAGGTCCCATTGAGCGTCGACAGATCGAAGAGCTTGATCGGGACGGCTACCGATGCCGCAAGGATTTGCTGCGTACCAGGCGGCACGGTGAAGAGCTGCCGGTTGTGTCATTCTGGTCCGGGCGAACGCCGGCGCAGAAGCAGGTCGTCCTTTGGATTGACGGCAAAGGCAAGAGTGCGTTGGTGGACGGGCAAGGTCGGATTGTTCCCGAAATCCGCCAGTTGCTCGATGCCGGGATGACGGTCCTCAGTGCGGACCTGCTCTACCAGGGCGAGTTCCTGTCCGATGGCACACCGCTCACAAAGGCCCGGGCTTCTACTAATCCACGGGCGTTTACCGGTTTCACCTTTGGTTACAATCATCCGCTCTTCGCCCAGCGGGTGCACGATATTCTCACGCTTATTTCTTTCGCTCTCAGCGACCGGCTTGGCTCAGAACACATCCATTTAGTCGGTGTCAACGGTGCCGGCCCATGGGTGGCGGCGGCACTAGCGGTGGCGGGCGCTGATGTGGACGGCGCCGCAATCGACACCGGAGGTTTTCGCTTTGCCAATCTGGAGTCCTACCGGGATGTGAATTTCCTGCCCGGAGCCGTCAAGTACGGCGACCTGCCTGCCTTGCTCGCTCTCTCTGCCCCGCAGCGGCTGTGGATTGCCGGCGAAACCGACGAGTCGCTTGGGATCGTGACAGCGGCCTACGCCGCATCGGGGCAATTGCAGCATTTGAACGTAGACGAAAGACATGATCGAGACGTATCCACTCGGATCGTCCAGTGGTTGAAACAGACAAAGGGCAGCTTGTAGGAATTCTACTTGACCAAACAGGAGTTGATCGATGTCCGATTTGCTGAGACGTGAATTTCTTGCCGGCGCTGTTGCAGGCGTTGCGTCGCTGGCGGCGGGTTCGTCGCTTGAGGCTGTCGATGAGACCAAACACAAGAAGTGGTTCATCGGCCATCATTTCTGGAATTGGGACCGGGCCTGGGACAAGGGCGAGTTTCTCGACAAGCGGTTGGAGTTGACCAGACAAACCGGTTACGACGGCTTCGAGGCCAAGCCTCACCAGATCGGCCGGTCGGCGGAGGTGGTTAAGGGCAAATGTGCCGAGCTTGGAATTCGCTGCGCCGCGATCGGCGGCGGTCTCAAAGAGGGTATCGAATTCGCGCATGGAGCCGGGGCGAACATCGTTCGCTCAGGGGTTCCGAAGGACCAGACCAAACGATGGGTCGACTATGCAGGCGAGCGGGGCACGATAATTGTGATTCACCCGCATATTGGCCAGGCTGGACATCCCGGAGAGGTCGAGACACGGGAAGATATGCTGCGCTATCTCGACGAGCGGCCCGGCATCTTTGCGTGTCCCGACACTGGCCACCTCGCTCTTTGCGGGTCGGATCCGGTTCAGACAATTCGCGACCTTGGCTCGCGGTGTCGCTATGTTCATCTCAAAGACATCCGTCCCGAAATGGTCGGCAAGAGAACTCGCAAGGGCGATAAGTTCTGCGATCTGGGAACAGGTGCCCTGGATTTGAAGGGAGTGTTGAAAGCACTTAGGGACATTGACTATAGCGGTTGGATCATGGTCGAACGCGATAGCAGGGGGCCGGATTACGTGCAAAGCGCGAGGGACATGCGCGCCGTGCTCAGGCGCATGGGTTACTGACCACTATTCTCTATAGGGGATCCCCATAATGTCGAGAGCGAACAGCACGGTGAAGAATTTGGCGATCTGTCTGACTGTGTTCGCACTTTGCACAACAGCGTGCTTCGGCAAACTTGCATTTACGGATATAACTCTCCAAGCCGGGACAGGCGGCCCGACCGGGAAGGATGAGCTGGGTGGTCATGGTGTCATGTTTGCGGATGTGGACAACGACGGGCTGGCTGATCTCTATATTACCATGATCTTCGATAAACCTATGCCGGATCTGTTCTTCAGGAATCTCGGCGATAACACCTTTGCCGATGAGGGGGTCTCTCGTCACATCGCTGATTTTGACGGAGGCAGTCACGGTGCCTGCTGGGCAGACCTTGACAACGATGGTGACTATGATCTTGTCAACGGCACGACGTGGGACAATCCCGACTATCCTAACCACAACAACATCCTTCGAAATGACGGTGATGGCACGTTCACAGAAGTTACGCCACTGTGCATGAGGCAGCGCAGAGAGGAAACGCGCGGTGTAATCTGCTTCGACGCCGATAGAGACGGAGATCTGGATATCTTCTGCGTGGCCGGCTGGAAAGGTTCCGGCGACCCGAAGGATGAGCGTAATGAAATCTACGAGAATGAGGGGAACTTCAATTTTGTTGCGCTCAAGTCAGGCCCCTTGCACGACTGCCCCGCTGGACAGGGCGCTACCGACAGTGATTATGACGGTGATGGAGATCTCGACGTGATAGCCTGCAACCGCGATGGTGATCTCAACATCCTCCGCAATGGCGGCGGGCTCGGCAATTTCACGAAGATTGATCCGGCTTCAATCGGAATCCGGCATCGCGCTTATGGCGGCGTCACAACGGCGGATATCGATAACGACGGCGATTTGGACATGATACTGGTGGATGCCGCCGAGTCGGGCCATTTGTATTTCAACAACGGTGACGGGAAATTCGTTTTTCTCCGTAGCTTTTCCAAGGTTGACGGGTACATGGCGGGCCTTGCCGATCTGGACAACGATACGGATCTCGATCTTGTTTTTGCCGGCGATGGAAGAATCCATCTTAACGATGGATCGGGCAACTTTTCACTTGGCCAGGCGGTACCTGTCTCAGGCATAAACGATCCCCGTGCCATTGCATTCGCCGATATTGACAACGACGGTGACCTTGACTTTGCAGTCGGGGTAAAACGCTCTCGCAACTGGCTTGTGCGCAACGATTACACGGGAGGCAACAATTGGTTGAAGGTCAAGCTAACATCGCCCGGCGGACAGGCGGGGGCCTTCGGTGCTAAGGTAAGAATCTATCCAGCCGGCACGGGTGGCAAGGGTCCCTTGTTGGGATTTCGCGAAGCCAGAAGCAACTATGGTTATTTGGGTCAGGACGAACCCGTACTGCACTTCGGGCTCGGCCTGCATCTGTCCGTAGACGTTGTGGTCGTGTTTCTTGACGGCTCAGTGGCCACCGCCACAGCCGCTCCGGCAAATCAGGTCGTCGCAGTCAAAGGCTCTTCGGCAAAACCTTAGCGATATTCCTGACTCGTTCAATCACCAAGGTGCTCAACCGTATAGTGGCGACGCTGACGAATGGTTCCGAGCAGATTGTTTTTGGGGGCAAAAAATCCGATTTAACCCTTGTCCTGAATGGGAAAATACTCTCTAATGACCCCCTTGCAAGTGGATGCAAACGGGACAATGTGTTTTATTGAGGTGAACAGAAATGGCAGATCTGAAGGCTTTGGCTGATGCAGTGATAAAAGGCGACCAAAACACTGCGGTGGAAATTACAAAAGCAGCTCTCGCAGAGAGCACGCTGGCTAAGAGTGTTCTCGACGACGGACTGATTGCAGGCATGGATATAATTGGCGCCCGTTTCAAGAAGAACGAGGTTTACATCCCCGAAGTGCTTATCGCTGCGAGGGCGATGAAAATGGCGATGGCGATTCTTGAGCCGGAACTTGCCAAGGAAGGCGTCGAGCCACTCGGCAAGTGCCTGATAGGGACCGTCCAGGGCGACTTGCACGATATCGGCAAGAACTTGGTCGCCATGATGCTCAAAGGAGCGGGCTTCGAAGTTGTCGACCTCGGTGTAGACGTCGAGCCTGAAAAGTTTGTCGAGCAGGCCAAGGCGGCCAATGCTCATGTGGTCGGTTTGAGCGCGCTGTTGACTACCACTATGCCGGGCATGGAGAAGACGCTCAAGGCCCTTCGAGACGCCGGCGCTTCGATAAAAGTTATGATAGGCGGCGCCCCCGTGACACAGGATTATGCAGATAGGATCGGCGCTGACGGTTAT
>Ga0255052_10003406_pt1 | contig 11070 bp, 7 predicted proteins | sample JV7_2_21_MG_FD_188632 | JGI IMG/M metagenome (GOLD analysis project Ga0255052, IMG submission 188632) | Seawater microbial communities from Jervis Inlet, British Columbia, Canada - JV7_2_21 | ecosystem: Environmental > Aquatic > Marine > Inlet | place: Canada: British Columbia | collected...
CTCAATGGTCAGTGAGATTCGGAGCCGGCGGATTCGGGTGCTCGCTTAGGCTGGCCTTGTACTCCAAGATGTGCCTCATCGCATGCGACATGACCCAAGCATGTTTGGCGCTCACGTTGTGTTCTTCCCTAGGATCGAGCTCGATATTGAAGATCTGTGCATAGTCCAAGCTCTTGTACGCGCCACCGAGCCCATACTGGAATTCCGCCGTGGTTCCTGATGCACCCTGATCGATGAAGTAGACCCTGAACTGCCGCCAACGAACGGCGTGCAGACGATCTCCCGCGAATGTAAGGAGATGTTGCCGGTTGGAATTCGCTTGTTTGCCTAGCAGAAAGTCCGATTGGTCAATGCCATCGATGGGGCGATCGGACGGAACGCGTGCTCCGATGAGATTGGCGAACGTCGGGAGGAAATCCATAATGGAGATCATTTCGTTGGAAACTCCGGGGTCGATCTGCCCCGGCCAACGCACCATGCCTACCGTTCGTATCGAACCCTCCAGCGAACTTCCCAGTTCGCCGCGATAGGGACCGGCGAAACCGCCGTCCGGCCAGGCCGTCGTGCGCGTCGGTCCGTTGTCGCTGACCCATACCACGATCGTGTTCTCCCGTAACCCAGCTCGGTCAATCGCGTCGAGCACACGACCCGTGTTGTAGTCCAGCTCCATTACGCCGTCGCCGTAGTCGCCGATTCTCGATCTTCCCTGGAAGTCTTTCGACGGCTTGTTGGGTTCGTGAGGCCGTGTCCAGGAAACGAAGAGAAAGAAGGGACTCTTCTTCGCGGCCTGTTCCTCGATGTACGCAATGCTGCGGTCAGCGATCTCGAAATCGATCGTACGACGGGTGTCATAGTTGTATTCCTTTACGAACTCCGCCTCGCCGCCGGCAACCGCTCTCAGAATCGGTGGTTTCGTGAATCCGTCAGGCAGGGGGGCCTTAGCCGTTTTGCTCGTTGGTACGTAGAAGGTCTCGTCGGTGGTGTTTGGGATGCCGTACCACTGGTCAAACCCCTGGTTGTGGGGGAGGCTCCGCTTTTCCGTTCCCACGTGCCACTTACCAAAATAGGCGGTGGAATAGCCTTTCGACTTGAAGAGTTCACCAAGCGTCACTTCGTCCGCCGCCAGCGTGTTGGGCGTGCCTGGGACGATCACCAAAGATAGTCCACATCGAATCGAATAGCGTCCGGTGAGCAATGCCGCTCGCGACGGCGTACATCCAGGCTCGACGAGGAACTGGGTGAAACGGAGCCCTTCGGTCGCGAGTTTGTCTATTCGCGGCGTCGGCATGCCGCGAGTTTCACCACCACCATAGCAGCCCAGGTCCCCGTACCCCAGGTTGTCGGCCAGCATGAAGACCACGTTCGGTTTATCCTGTGCTCCCGCTGATAACGCGATTAAGAGAATCAAGATGCTCAGTAACGGAATAGTTCGTTTCATTTTGTTCTCTTCCCCCATGACAAATCGGTTTTCGAGATGTTAGTAGACAGTCTCGAGATTCTTAACAAAAAGCATCTCCAGTCCGCATGTGTGCATCCGATGCATGCATTTGTTAGCTGATTTGCCTGCTTGAGGACACCTCCGTAACATCCCAGATCCCCATACCCCTGGTTGTCGGTCATAATAACGACTATGTTGGGTTTCTCATTCGCCTGTACTGATAGTACAGTAAAAAAGGTAAACGCCAACAGGTATGCAACGACACCTTTCACGGTACTCTCCTTTATGATTGTTATAATTCTGGAAAAATATGCTTTCCTGGCTTTAAGCCGATTAAGATTATTTGACGCGAATAAATATAGTATCTCAAAAAATTACGTCAAGTGTCATTTCGCGCCACGCAGTGGATACTGCAGGGTGTTAGTGACTTACCCGGGAAAACGTCTTCTCATTCGTGAAAACCTGCGAGTATCCCTTGCCCTATGCCTCCTCGGGGAGAGGAGCAGGAACGGGCGCGTACTACTCCCCCTCCAGGGCAACCGGGTCCATCCGGGGGAGTAGAAAAGATCATCAAGAGGGGAACATGGGGAAGGAGTCCAAGATCACAACCGGTTTTTTGGTCAAAAGGGCCTTATGGCAGGACTTGGGCTGCAGGGGACAAAGATAACGAAGGTCATCTCTTTGCTTTCTCCCCCCCATCAGGGGGATTCTATAAATGTGACATACTCTTGACTTGATCCCCCGTTATGCATACAGTTGTATGCAAATAAACATATGAATAAGAGTATATCATGAAAACATCAGCACCTAATAAAACGGCTATATTGGAGTTATTTCATAATGTAGCCTGTCAGAGCCTTCCGGAACAAAAGGTGTTGAAAGTTAAGAGACACTTTTGTTTGTTGTAGCATAGCCGGAAGGAGAAAGTCAATGCCAGAGAATTCATCACCTGAGGCAGTAGTTCGTGAAATAAAAAGGAGAGAGGTATGAAAAAATTATTAATCCCAATATTATCATTAGCTGTAATTGTCTCTGGCTGTAATAATGCGAATAAATCGAAGACTATAGAATATGGTTTTGAGGGTGTTGTTAAAAACGGAACTGTTGATACACGCGTTGGATCTCTTTCTTTTGAAAATGGGTATCCAAGTCGTGAGTCTGTGGAGAAACTTTTTGATGTGATGGATTTTCAACGGGCAACACAGGCCTATATATGGGCCTTACCGACTGTCAGTTTCGCACAATGGCAATATCAGCATGAGAATGAGTTTGGTGTGAACGATGGTGAATTTGTGTTGTTTGATGAGTTGCAGGAGCTGGATGGTATTCTTACAGCGAATAAGACAACACCCTATGCGGTTGGCTTCATTAACCTTGAGAAAAACGGACCTACGATTGTGAATGTACCACCTGGTCCGGTAGGTGGATTGGTTAACGATGCCTGGCAGCGACCTGTTGCAGACTTAGGGCTTGCAGGTCCAGACAAAGGAAAGGGCGGAAAGTATTTGTTCCTTGGGCCAGGTCAATCGAAACCGAAAAACCTTGAAGTCGATTACATATTCATGTCCAAGACCAACAATATTCTTTTCGGAATTCGTATACTGACCCCGGATGTTCAAATGGGTAAGGACATGTTGAACGCATTCAAAACTTATCCTTACGATAAACCTTCCAAGAAATCCGGTCTATGTGAAATAACTGGAAAAGTGAATCAATATCAGCCTCGTGGATTGACATTTTGGGAACGCCTCCATTGGATGGTACAACGAGAACCAGTGGCCGATCGAGATCGCTTCATGATCGCATCACTAAAGTTTCTGGGTATTGAGAAGGGCAAGCCTTTTAATCCGGACCAACGTCAGAAAAATTTGTTAAAAGAGGCGTCTTTTGTGGGTGAGGCAATGGCTCAGGCAAATAGTTTCGAATCCCGATTCCCGGGCGTAAGTTATCGTAATGATGCATCATGGGAGTACGTGATTTTTCTGGACCCAAGTCAGCGTGTTGGAGAGGTCGAAGAACTTGACGAACGCGCCGCCTATACCTATGAAGCAATGACAACCTCTCGTGGCATGACCACCAAGACACCTGGTGTCGGTTCGGCCTACCTGGGTGGTTACCGCGATAGTGAGGGCAACTGGCTTAAGGGCTCGAATACCTACAAAATGAAGGTTCCAGCCAATGCACCTATGAAGCAGTTTTGGTCTGTAACCGTTTATAATCAACACAAGCGCTGCCTCATCGATAATGGAACAGGAAGAGCAGATCGCTCATCACGTCATGATTTAATAAAGAATGATGATGGATCCGTAGATTTGTATTTCGGTCCTGACAATGCACCCGATGGCATGGAGAAAAATTTTGTTAAGACCAACAAAGGTGAGGGATTCTTTGTTTATTTACGACTTTATGCTCCTACAGAGCCTTATTTTGAAAAATCTTGGGCATTGCCTGACTTAGAACTTGTAAAGTAAGAATTTGAAAGGATTTTTTGTTTACATGAGATTATATGGCTCGTTACAGGAATTTTTTGATAGAAGCTGGGTGCTTTCTGATATTGAAGAAATTTAATTAAATGGAGGAAAAAATGAAAAAACATATCTTAATTGCGATTTGTGCTATAGCTTTTGTAATTCCACAGGCACTGGCAGAGGAAAAGGATACGGGTGTCGGCAATAATAATGTCCAACCCAAATATGCTGCAAGCGTCCCAGACGCTATTACAACGCCGGACGTTATTCAAACAAATCAACTCGGAGAGTTAAACTTCTTCGATGGCATGCCTTCAGAAGAAACTGTGAAAAAAGTTTATGATAATCTTGATTTCATAAGAGGAGTAGAATCTTTTCTAAGTGGGATTCCGGCGGCCTCGATCTATGGATTACTGGAAGGGTTGAAACAAGCGGGGGTCAAAGAGAATGGTGTGGCTATCACCGAAAGTTTACTCGACGCCCAAAGTTTATTTCTCACAGGGAACACCACAACGATGTACTGTTCTTTTGAGATCAATACCAAAAATGAACCAATTGTTGTAGAGATCCCTCCAATGGTTCTAGGTATGGTCGATGATGCTCTTTTCCGGTATCTTACTGACGTTGGCCTTACAGGCCCGGATCAAGGAAAAGGCGGTAAGTATTTGTTCGTTGGCCCTGACTATGAAGGAGAAATACCAGATGGTTATTTCGTGGTTCGCACGAAGACCTATCGAAACTGGCTAATGAAGCGTGCCTTTATTAAAGGCAACAACCTTGAAGAAGCTGAAACCAATATTAAGGCGAAGTTACGCGTGTACCCATTGTCAAAAGCCGGAAATCCTCCTGTACAGCAGTTTGAGGATATCTCAGGAAACCAATTCAATACTGTCCACGCCAATGACTATCACTTCTTTGAGGAGTTGAATGCTGTTATCCAATATGAACCAGCGGGTGCCTTTAACCGTGAACTCGTCGGTCTTTTTGCATCCATTGGCATCAAAAAAGGGCAACCCTTCGAGCCGGATTCACGAATGAAAAAGATCTTGACCGATGCTGCTGCGGTAGGTAACGCGACTGCCCGGGCAATCAGCTTTGCACCAAGAGATGAGAAGGTCTTCTACTATCCCGACCGTAAATGGTATACATTCTTCTCAGGAGGAAATCATGAGTTCATGGATAATGGGGAAATGGTGCTCAATGACAGGACCTTCTTTCATTATGTAGCTACTGGTATCACGCCAGCCATGGCAATGTCTGCAGTTGGCAAAGGCTCAGCTTATGCCTTAACCGGTATGGATGCCGAAGGCCATTATCTTGATGGTTCAAAGAATTACAAAATCACGCTTCCAGCACCCGTTCCAGCAGCCAATTTCTGGTCATTTACGGTCTATTCTACCCAGCACCGTTCGCTGCTCGAAACTGACCAAAAAACTGCAGGAGTTGATAGTAATAGTCCAGATCTGCAAGCTAATGCTGATGGTTCTTATTCTGTTTGGTTTGGGCCAGAAGCGCCCGCAGGCAAAGAAGGAAACTGGGTACAGACTATCCCGGGGAAAAGTTGGTTTTCTCTGTTAAGGTTGTACGGCCCGCTCGAACCCTGGATGAATAAGACCTGGAAACCGGGCGATTTTATAAAAATTAAATAGAAAACAAAAAGGAGAAAAAAATGAAAAAATTATTAACAGTTGTTTGTGTGTTGGCTCTCATAGGGATGAGCACAACAAGTTTTGCAGGACTGAAAAAAGCTGAGAAGAAAGCAAGCCGCGGGCTTGAGGGAACAGTTGAAACACGGATCGGAACGCTTGAGTTTATCAAAGGCTATCCGAGCGATGAAACAATTGTCAACCTTTTCAATGAGCTGGATTTTCAACGGGCTGTCCAGGCCTATATCTGGGGCCTCCCCATGGTCACAATGGCCGAATGGCAAAAAGCACAAAAGGATATCTTTAAGGCAGGCACGAATGACTTCGTTACCTACCAGAATTTTACACAAAAACTTGGCATTCTTACAGCAAATGCAACCACTCCTTATATGATGGCATTCCCGATGCTAAAGGAAACCGGTCCTATGGTATTCGAAATCCCGGCTGGACCAACAGCTGGCGGATTACTTGATTTTTGGCAGAGGCCGTTTTCAGATTTGGGTCAAACAGGACCGGATGAAGGGCTAGGAGCTAAATATCTAATCCTCGGTCCCGGGCATCCCGAAATGAATCCTGAAGGGTATATTGTCGTACGGTCTCCTCATTGGAATATCTTCTTGGGTCACCGTGTTTTACATCCCGATCCTAAAGTGGCAGCAGAAATGACAAAAGCACATAAGCTTTATCCGTACTCAGAAAGAGCAAAACCAACGCCGACAAGACATATCTCTTCTGAAGGACTTGATTGGGAAGCATTTCAGTCGCGGGGAGTGTTGTACTTTGAACGTCTCGCCAGTATTCTGGAAGTTGAACAGGTTGAACCCCGGGATTACATGATTATGGCGATGCTTCGTCCCTTGGGAATCAAGCCGGGTGTGAAGTTCAATCCCACAACCGACCAGAAGGCAATCCTTGCTGAGGGGGCATTGGTTGGCGAAGCAATCTCACGCGCCCAGTCCTACCAGAAGAGATTCGAAGGGGCCCGTATTTGGAAAGGGAAGTTCTGGGAGTACTCTTTGTTTATCACCGATACCGACCAGGATCTTGATACCCATACCCAGCTTGATGAAAGGGCGTCATGGTTCTATGAGGCAATCGGTGTTACCGATGGCATGATGGGCAAGATCGTCGGTGCCGGGCAGGTTTATTTAGAAACCAGCAAGGATTCTGACGATGAGTGGCTTGATGGTGGAAAGCAGTATGTCTTACACGTTCCGGCAAATGCTCCCGTTAAGCAATTCTGGTCGTTTACGGTTTATGATAACGATGATAGGTGTTTGATCGATACCGGTGAACTGCCTGATAAATCATCGCGCATGAGTCTTGAGTGGAATGATGACGGTTCGGTCGACCTGTATTTCGGACCGACCCTTCCTGCCGGCGCTCCAGAAAAAAACTGGACCAAAACCGTACCGAATGAAGGCTGGTTTACTTATTTCCGCCTCTATGGGCCGACGCAGCCATATTTCGATAAAACATGGCAGTTGCCGGATGTCGTAAAGGTTAAATAGGAAAAAAATGTGAGTAGAGAATTGAAGAACTTTTACAAAACACAATTTATTAGGAGAAAAAAATGAAAAAACTCTTTATTACACTAATGCTGATGTTATCATTCACAATAAGTGGATTTGCCCAAGTTGGCGAAGACCTTACAAATGTCGAGTTTTACGGCTATAAAGTCACACACCACATGGGAGCCATAGTACAACACCTCGATAAGTTTGGATTTAATACATTTGATCATCCGCCCATGCCGGATCATCGTTTTTTTGTGATCACCCCGGCCCTCGACCATTTCTATTCAAAAGCGGTGATAGATACAAGGTGGGGACCCGTCATCGTTGATACACCCGCCAGGGATGATCGATATGGAAGCTTATTAGTTACTGATATGGAGCATTTTGGGATTTATGCAGAAGTAACAGATCCCAAAGGACAACGTTTTGTTGTGATTCACGAAGATTATGATGGCCCTATGCCAGAAGGCGAGGTCATCAAAACCAAATCTAATTTCCCATTGATTTTCCTGAGAACGCAGTCTTTTGCCTTCAATGAAGACAAGTTGTCTGATGGTATAAGGCAGCAGGCCCGTATTTATGGTGCATGGCAAGCTGTTGAACTGCCAAATGAGAAGGATCCGCAAGCCATCATTAAGTGGACAATGAAGCATTCGACTCGCTACTCTGAAACCAAGAATCTGATGAAAAAGGCAGCTACAACCTATACAGCAGAAGTTCATAAGAAGACCTTCGAGTACATCTTTAACTACCTCCAGACTGGACAGGTCACAGGCTCACTCGGCATGTTCGATGCTATAGATAGCCCTACCGGTGCGACTCATCTCATTAGGGCAGCAGGCACTCTGCTTGGACACTTGGGATTCCCGACGCATCACGCTTTTTATCAGAATATACCTGTCAATAGAAAAGGTATCATTCTCTCAGGTGATAGTGGACCCTTTGTAATGACATTGCCACATGACCCCAAGGTAGGTCAGTTCTGGTCTGTCACACGTTATAGCAATGAGAAACGATTGCCCCTGAATCCTGCAGATATCGGAGGAAACAACATTCAGGCGTACAACGCTTTTAACACTAAGCCTGATATGAATGGCAACGTCACCATTACCTTTAGTAGAAATGATCCCAAGGACGGAACGTACTGGATGCCTGTCACGGATCCATACTATGTAATTGCTCGATACTATGGACCAAACAGTAACATGAATGGCAAAACAGCTCATGACATCATATATAAAGGAACCAAGCTGGAGTCTAAGTTTATTGTGCATAAGTTTTAACGTGTCCTTTCTTGCAGGCACTAAAAGAAGCATAAGGTAGATTCGGAATCAGTCATAAATGACGAAGAACCGAGGATATTAAAACGTAGATACATACAATTCTCATAATCTATAAATAAAGTAGATGGATTGGCCGCGCCTGTTGGCAGACGATCGGCGCGGCCAAACTACAAGGCCCAGGAAAAAATATGAAACAACTACTGATAATGGCTGCATTTCAACACTCCGGGTGCGATCAATAACCTGGAAGTTGCTGAGGACTGGAATGGGCTGTTCCGTTGCTACCTGCCCGAATCAGTGGATAGTATTCGAGAATTCAAGGCTGGTGTTATGAAAAGGCTGCCAAAAGGCAAAAAAAATAAGGAGAGAGGTATGAAAAAGCTACTTTTAACATTAGCATTAAGCATATTCGTTGCGACAACCGGCTTTGCGCAGACAGGCACAGTCAAAACACGTATTGGTACGTTGGAGTACGAAAAGGGATACCCAAGCCTGGAGAGTGTCGACAAATTATTTGATGAAATAGATTTCCAACGTGCCTGCCAGGCTTATCTTTGGGGACTTCCGATGACAGCTACAGAAGCGTTTGTAGAGTCGTTCAAGAAAGATCTTGGTGGAGAGTGGGGAGATCTCATTGAAGTCAAAACATTTCAAGACAGAAGTTACGGGATTACAGCTAACGCAACAACAGATTACATGTTTACGTGGGTCGATCTTGCTGAAACAGGGCCAATGATCATTGACGTACCCGCAGGATTAATTGCCGGATTCATCAGCGATGTTTGGCAGCGTTCGCCGGCTGACTTGGGAGTGCCCGGGGATTTTAAGGGAAAAGGAGCAAAACACATCCTTCTTGGGCCAGGGCAAACTGTTCCATCTGATGCAGGTGAATATAATGTCATTCGATCAGAAACAAATCACAACATGATACTCATTCGAGTTGTTGATCCAAACCCGAAGGTTGCAGCCAAATTAAAAGTAGCCTTTCAGCTTTACCCTTATAGTGACAAGGCTGTACCCAAGAAGACAAAAATCATCCCCGTGGGTGGACGTGTTTGGAAAACAACCCAGCCTGAAGGATTTAAGTATTGGGAAAGTATGGCATCCCTTATCAATAAGGAGCCTGTTAACGAAAGGGATCGTCTGATTCTAGCTACACTTAAACCACTTGGGATCGAAAAAGGAAAAGCTTTTAAACCAAACGCACGCCAGCAGAAAATTCTTGAAGAGGCTCTAGTGGTTGGTGAGGCAATGGCCAGAGCAAATGGCTTTGATACACGTCTTAAAGAAGCTGAGTATGTTGAAGGTAGTCAATGGGATTTCCCTTTGGTTGTTAATCCAACCCAAAGAGAAAAGCATGTTGACCAACTAGATGGCCGTGCCGCCTGGACATATGAAGCGCTTGGTATTTCAAAAGGGATGACAACCACAAAAATAGGGGTTGGTTCTATATATCTTGGTGAGTACCAGTCTAAAGATGGAGAATGGCTGGATGGTTCCAAAAGTTACAAGCTTCATGTTCCACCTAACCCACCAGCTAAGAACTTCTGGTCAATCACCGTTTACCATAATCTCACCCGTTACTTAATTCAGAATGGAAATGAAATTGCTGACAAAAGTTCCCGGGGAGATATTACTAAAAATAAGGATGGATCGGTGGATATTTACTTTGGCCCAACAGCTCCTGAAGGGAGGGAAAAAAACTGGATTAAGACGGTCCCAGATGAAGCATGGTTTGCTTATTTTCGCCTCTATGGGCCTTTACAGAAATTCTTTGATAGAAGCTGGGTTCTTCCCGATATTGAAAAATATTAAACTAAAGTGAGGTAAGGCATGAAAAAAGTACTACTAGCTTTATTACTAAGTGTTTTAGTTGCAGCAACAGGAATTGCTCAAGAGCAAAAGAATCTTCCAGATGTGCAATATTATGGGTATAAAATCACTCATCATATGGGTGCTATCGCTAAACATCTAGAGGAATTTGGGTTTAATACCTTTGATCACCCGCCGATGCCGGATCATCGGTTTTTTGTTATTACTCCAGCTCTTGACCATTTCTATTCAAAGGCTGTAATTGATACAAGATGGGGTCCTGTTATTGTTGATACTCCGGCAAGAGATGAAGGTAGATATGGGAGTTTACTGGTTACCGATATGGAGCACTTTGGTATTTATGCTGAAGTAACAGATCCAAAAGGACAACGTTTTGTTGTTGTTCATGAAGATTATGATGGTCCTATTCCGGAAGGTGAAGTTATTAAAACTAAATCTAACTTTCCATTGATTTTCTTGAGAACGCAGACATTCGCTTTTAATGAAGACAAGTTGTCAGATGGTATTCGTCGGCAAGCACGAATATATGGGGCTTGGCAGCATATTGATCTTCCAAATGAAAAAGATCCACAAGCTATTATTAATTGGACAATTAAGAATTCTAATCGTTACCCAGAAACCAAGAAACTTATTGAACAAGCAGCAACAACTTATACACCAGTAGTTCATAAAGAAACTTTTGAGAACATCAAGGCGTTTCTTGCATCAGGAGGAGTTAGTGGAAATGTCGGAATGTTTGAAGCTTTGGATGATCCTGCGGGAGGGACTCATAAAGTGAGAGCAGCCGGAACTTTGATGGGTCATTTAGGATTCCCAGTTTATCACGCGTATTATCAGCAAATTCCAGTGAATGGTAAAGGTGTTAAGTTAGCAGGAGCTAACGGG
>Ga0255052_10003407_pt1 | contig 11068 bp, 10 predicted proteins | sample JV7_2_21_MG_FD_188632 | JGI IMG/M metagenome (GOLD analysis project Ga0255052, IMG submission 188632) | Seawater microbial communities from Jervis Inlet, British Columbia, Canada - JV7_2_21 | ecosystem: Environmental > Aquatic > Marine > Inlet | place: Canada: British Columbia | collected...
GGGCCACGCCGAAGTCGACCAGTGCGGTCACCCCGTGCTCCTTGGCGAGCTCGTCGAGCTCGAAGGGATCCTCGGGGAAGAAGGCGATGTCCACCACGTCCTTGCCCGCTCGGATGACGGTCTCGAGGGCAGCTTTCGCCACGGAGCCGGGTAACGCGCCCACGACCACGTCTGCTGACTCGACAACCTGTGTCAGAACCTCACGATCCGAGAGATCGGCCACCTGGGTGCGTATGGAGGTATCGGAAAATTCGCTCTCCAACCTCTCACCACTGCTATCGACCGATGTAACCTCGAAGTCCGGGGCCAGATCACGAGCCACCTCTTGACCGACCAGTCCTGCACCAAGAACAACGACCTTCTTCATGGGACACCTCCTCTCCGGGACACGGCAAATCGGGCCGTGCAGGCGAGGCTATCCGTACCAATTCGACGCTGTCGCCATCCTTTTGGGTAGGGGACCTGCAACCGATTTCCCCCTGCTGCGGTCCTACCCATGTAGTCTCAAACGAGCGACAAACAAGCGAGGAACACAATCATGTACGACGACGGAATTGTTTGGGCTGTCTTTGGTATGACCTGGGTCTTTGCCTGCGCCGCGGTACTGATCATCGTCTGGCACCTACGCAGCAAGCGACGGCTGGAGAAGATGACCCTGGTCCATCAGGAACGGATGAAGGCGATCGAAAAAGGCGTACCGCTGCCCGAGTTCCCCGATCTCAACGAGGAGGCCAAGATGGAGCAATTCAACAAAGTCTTCACCCCACCCAAGCTCAACCCCCGCTGGCCACTGGGTGTCGGCGCCCTGATCGCCATGGGTGGCGCAGGCTACATGGTGGCCATGTTGCTGTCGAGCCATCCCGACGCGGCCATGATCTGGTCTTTAGGCCTGATCGGCGTCTTCCTCGGTGTAGGACTGTTTCTCTATTACTTTCTCACCCGCCAGCCCGAAGGCAAATAGGCCTCCCCAGAGCGAGAGCCGATGGACGACGCCGACCTGGTGCGCGAGTTCCAACGCACTGCCGACCCAACGCACTTCAGTGCGCTCGTCGAACGCCACCGAGGACCGGTCTTCCGACTGGTCCTCTCGATTCTGGGTCCGGGTCGCCACGGTGAGGCCGAAGAGCTCACCCAGGACGTCTTCGTCAAGGTTTATCAGCGGCTGGACCAGTTCCGGGGCGAGGCCAAGTTCAGCTCGTGGCTTTTCCGGATTGCCTACAGAGTAGCTCTGGACCACCGCTCCCGCCTGAGCTTCAAGGCCACCTACCAGTCCGAGGAGGTGCTGCAGATGACACCGAGCGAATCCCGTGAAGCCAATCCCTTTCAGCTCACCGTCGACGCCGCCCAGAAATCGGCGATCCGGACCGCCATGGCCAGACTCCCGGACCTCTACCGCTCAGTCCTCCACCTCCACTACTGGATGGGAATGACAGTCCCCGAGGTCGGGAAGACCCTCTCGGTCCCCGAAGGTACTGTCAAGTCGTACCTGCATCGCGCCCGTGCCAAACTGCACGAGATGTTGCGCAAGCAAGGAGTTACCGATGTCTGAGAACCACACCGATTGTGAGCGCTTCGAGGCGCTGCTCCTCGACGGCGGACCCGGCCCCGATGTGCGTGCGTGGCACGATCACCTAGAGGGCTGTGCAGGCTGCCGCGAGCAGTGGGAAGCACATCAGATGTTGGTGGCCACCTTCGCTGAGGAGACCGTGCCCCAGCTGTCGGCGGCATTCGAGGCAGGTCTGCAGCGAAAGATCGAAGCTGTAATCGAGGTCCAACCGCTCCGGGGCTGGCGAATGGCCGCCATGGCTGGCTATGCGCTGGTCGCCGTCCTCTTGTTGGGCTGGGTATTCAGAAGGTTCCCCCTGCCGTCGATCTCCCTCGAGCCCACCTCGCCCTGGACGGTGGCTGTGGCGGTTTTCGCCGTGCCACTGACTCTTTGGCTGACGATCGGCGCCACGCGGTGGCTACCTGCGAAGGGCGGCAAGAGCTTTACGCAACTCAGCCTGCTTTGACTAACCCTCTTGACCCTGGATGATCGGCTCGCCACTGGCCTCTTTGAACACCGAGAGGGCAAAGGGGTTCACGAACCAGTTCTTGAACAGGCGCTGGAGCAGCGGGTCGTCACCACATAGCTTGGTCTCGAATTCCGCGACATCGACTTCGGTCCGCAGCTTCTCCAGATCGCCACCTGCGGCCACGATCTCTTCGGCCTGGCTCAGCATGCTTTGAAATAGCGCCTTCAGGGTTTCGAGGTAGGCGCCATCCGACTGCACCGGACCATGGCCAGGAACCATTTGGTCGAATTCGAGCGCCTGGATCTTGTTCAGCGTCGCGATCCAGTCGCTGGGATAGGTGCCAAAACCGTAAGGCGTGGGCAGAACCACCAGATCGCCGGTAATGACGATCTTCTCTTTGGGTAGATAAACGACCGCATCGCCCCGGGTATTGCCCCGGCCGAGGTAGAGGATCTCGATCACCCGGTCGCCCCGGTGGAGGGTCAACTTGTCGTCAAAGGTCAGGGTGGGTGGAGTGGCGTCGAGACGTGCCACCTCCTCCATGAGGACTGGTAGCCCCTCGGCGATCTGCTCGTACCATCGCCGGGTTTTCTCATCGAGCGGAGTGCCGTCCTGAGAGGTCCCGGCCTCCAGTAGCTTCTGTACCCCTTCCAGCTCCTGGGGCAGGCTCTTGACCATCTCCTCGACATAGTCCATGGGAGGGCCGGTGATGTCTTCTCGTGTGTAGGCGTGGCTGATGATCTCCACATTGGGAAAGGCCTCCCTGTAGGCCTGATTCCCGAGATGGTGATCCCCATGCCAGTGACTGTTGATGACGTAGCGGACAGGTTTGTCGGTGAGCTCGCGGATCTTGGCGATGACATTCTCCGCCGCCAACGGCACTCCCCCACCCTCGAACATCACCACGTCCCGGTTGTTGATCAGGATCGTGGCATTGCCTTCCACGGGTGCCCGGATCGATTCGGGTCGGATCGCCACGTAGATGCCCTCGCCGAGCTGCTGGAGCTCGAAGTCGTAGGGTCCCGAGGCACGACCGACGGCCGGAACTCCCAGACCGATGGCCACGATCAACAAGCAGACAATCTGTTTCAGGGGCTTCATGGGGATCCTCCTTGTAGCAACGGACAAGCTGGAGAATAGCTCACTTCCGATGGTAGTCGTTGCTCTTGCGCTGCTACCATCCCTGACGGCAGAGCCATCCCTGCGAAGGAGAGTCATGAAGAGATCCACCTGGTCCCCATACCTCGTCCTCTGTCTCTTTCTCGTCACCGTAACCGCGCTGGCAGCCGACACCGAGCCGCAGCTTCTGCGCCGGTCCCACGCCAGCGAAACCACCGAAGCAGAGAGGGATTACTTCGTCTATCTACCGGCGGGGTACGACAAGGACGGCTCCCAGCAGTGGCCGGTAATGCTATTCCTCCATGGCGACGGGGAGCGAGGGGACGCCAAGGAGGATCTCGATTGGGTCCTCGTGCACGGACCGCTCTACGAAGCCTGGATCCAGAAGAGGGATCTGCCCTTCATCATCGTGGCGCCGCAGCTGCCGCTCTACGGCCGAGAGAAGACCGTGGACTACATCCGCGATCGCCAGCCCGGCGACATCCCGCAGCGGCTCGCCGAAGGTGTGCCGCACCGGCCCGAGGAGTTTCCGACCCCCGAACCGATGCAAGGGGCTGTCCCCGACTCGGAGATCCCGTTTGGATCGGAGGGACCTCCCAACGGCTGGTTTCGCTTGGAGGGCGATCTCTTGCTCATCCTCGACACCGTCCTCGATTCCTTTCAAGCTGATCGGAACCGTGTCTACTTGACCGGCATCAGCTACGGCGGCTTCGGCACCTGGTTTCTAGCCAGTCGTCATCCAGATCGCTTTGCCGCGATCAGCTCCGTGGTGGCCTGGGGGCATCCCGATCTCGCGCCCCCATTGGCCAAACGCCAGACCCCGGTCTGGGTCTTCGCTGGCGGCCGTGATCCTGCTGTGCCCGTACGCTATTTCTATCCGGGTCTGAACACCCTGGAGGAGCTCGGCCACCCAGAGGTGCGCTTCACCATCCACGAAGACATGAGCCACGATACCTGGAGACGGGTCTACGCTGGCAACGATCTCTATGACTGGCTGCTCAGCCACGAGCTGGGTTCCTCAGACTAGCCCTCAGGAAGGTCTGGTACCATCGCCACAGAATCCCAGAATTACTCCAGGATTCCCCGGGGATCGAGATCGGTCTCATGGATCTACTATCAAGGAGATTGGAGATGACAGTGACCGACAAGCAACTCGAACGGCACCTCTATTGGCTGGAGGAGGGTGATTTTCTATGGGTCAGGGACTGGCTGCGCGACCAGGGCTACAAGGTGGCGGCGGCGCGGCTGACACCCTGCCAGGTCATGCGGGCAACCGACAAACGCGTCTATTACGCGGCGCCGTCGGTGTGGAGCTTCATGTGTAATCGGCAGGGCTCCTGGTACCGCACATCGAAGCGCAATGGCCAGTACATGATGATGAGCGAAGAGCGTCTGCCGGAGAAGATGGATCGGTTTCGTGATGCCGAGCTGAGCGTGTCGGACTTCCAGCCGGATCGACTACCCAACAGAGAGGAGCTGGCCGAGATCGTTGCCGCCACCGAATATCAGGAGGGCAAACCAGACGATTGGGAAGGCATTGGCCTGACCGATACAGTCATGTTCAAGACCTTCTTCACCGCCAACGGTATGTGGGGTCTAGGAGACAACCTGAAAAAGCACTGGATCGGCCACAAGGCCAATCACGCCAACTTTCTGGCCAAGCGCTACACCACCGAGATCGACGGCGAAGAGGTTCCATACACCGTCACCGACAACGACGGGGTCTGCTCGTCGTGCGCCGAGTTCTTCAATGTAAACAGCCCCGACTCGCGCAAGTTGGTGCGCTCGTGCCCCGGCTCGGTGACCTTCGGCAAGGCGCCGAAAGAGGTCTTCGTGGACGTCAACCCTGTCAGGAGAGACGACGACGATCTGGTTCAGCTGGGAGACTAGCGCCTCCTGATACCCTCTTTCCATGGCCAAACAGAACTCCTTCGACATCGTTTCGGAAGTCGATATGGAAGAGGTCCGCAATGCGGTCAACCAATCGATGAAAGAGGTTGTCCAGAGATTCGATCTCAAGGGCAGCGACTCCAGGATCGAGCTCGACGACAAAGAGGGCAAGCTCGATCTCGCCTCCGCTGACGAGTTTCGCCTCAACGCTGTCAACAGCATCTTGCAGACCAAGCTCGTCCGACGGGGAGTGTCGCTCAAGGCCTTGAGCTATGGCACTGTCGATCCCGCGGCCAAAGGCACCGTCCGCCAGACGGTGACCTTGCAGAGGGGAATCCCCATGGAAAAGGCGCGGGAGATCGTCAAGTTCATCAAGGGCACCAAGCTCAAGGTTCAATCGGCGATCCAGCAGGACACCATCCGGGTCTCCAGCAAGGATCGCGACACCCTCCAGGAGGTCATTGCGCTACTCAAGGAGCACGACTTCCAGATCGACATGCAGTTCACCAACTACAGGTCGAATTAGCACGGAACGGGCGGGCGCAGAGGCAGGGAACGGGAGGGCACAGGGGCCCTCCCCTACAAATAGGGAGAGAACCATGGATTATCCCCGTAGACAGCTTCTCAAAGGGGGCGGACTGGCCCTGCTCGGCACCGGTTTTCTGGGCCGCCTCGACAAGGTGGCCGCAGCTCAACCGTCGTCGGATTCCCTGAGGGAGACACTCAAAGCCCAGGCAGGGGGACCGAGCCATCAGCTCTTGCTTGGACCGACGCCTCGCGAAGAGGGACCCCCCAAACCCGCCGACTACGACCGGCTGCCCCTCGAGTGGAACAAGAGGACAGTGGCGCGCTTCAAGGAGACATTGGCCGAGCGTGACATCGAAGCCTTCCTGGTCCGCCAGCCGCTCAACATCATCTATCTCACCGGCTACTGGCACACGACCACCGAGCGTCCCCAGGCCACCTTCATGAACAAAGACGATGCCGATCCCTGGTTTCTCTACCCGGGTCTCGATCGCGACATCGTCAAGTCGTGGTGGTTCGGTGGCGGTCGCATGTATTTCGACTTCCTGCACGCCGACGGCGGCTTCCCCAACGAGGGCAAGGTCCTGCAGGGCGAGACGGTGGATCTGTTCAACTTCCTGCTCGAAGGCGTCAAGGAGCACGGCCTCCAGGGTAACCGGGTCGGCATCGACGGTGAGCTCTACCCCTCCGAGATCGCCAAAGCCCAAGAGGTGCTGCCAGGGATCGAGTTCATCGACATCTCCGATGTGCTGATGGAGATGCGGCAGGTCAAAACCGACGAAGAGCTGGCTCTCTGGCGGCGGGCCTATGTCTTCTTCGACCTCGCCCATGCCTTTGCTCGCGACTACATCTTCACCCACGGTTCCGACGTCACCGACTACGAAGTCGGGGTGGCGACCGAGCTCTGGATCAACGACCAGCTCTACAGCGACCTGGATCTGGCCGGGGGTCTACCCCATCACGGCGTGCGCTCGGGTGTGGGAATCGGTGTCCGCGCCGGTCAGCTCACCGGCTATCCCCATCCCAACCAGCCTTATTTCAATCGCATCGGCAAGGGCATGGCGCTGCAGGTATCCGGGGGTGCGCGGATCGGCGGCTACGGTCACGAGTGCTATCGGCCCTACATCATCGCCGACAGCGCCGGGGCCTTCGACGCCCACATGCGCAAGCTCTGGGAAGTGAGCAAGCACACCTGCGATATGCAGATGGAGCTCTCCGTCGAGGGTGTCACCTGCTCGCATGTGGCCTACGAGATCCACAAGTACCAGGTGGCGAACGGGGTCCAGGACTACATCTACCACAGGCCCGCGCATGGAGCAGGCACGGAAGGTCACCAGTCGCCGTATATCGCCCTCGGTGATTTCACGATGTTGAAGCGCAACATGACCTTCTCCGAGGAGCCGGGACTCTACGATCCCGAGAATGGTTGCGGCTTCAACTGGAGCGACACGGTGGTCGTGGGTATCGAGTCGGGCTACCGCATGAGCCGGGTGCCCTATACCCAGGAGTGGTGCTGGATCAAGATCTAGGGCTCGCAGCGAAATCCCTGGCGCATGTCCTCCATGACTTCCCAGATCCGGTTGCGCGCCGGCTGGGGTGAGAACTGGAAGAATGCCGCCAGCCGACCCTGTTCCGGGCAGCGGAGGATGTCGATGCGGGTGCGGAGCCGGATGGGTCGGCGAGTCGTGAAGACGTCGAAAGTACGGACCGTTCCTTCCCAACTTGCCTGGTCCGGCGGGCTTGACTCGACCGAGCTCAGCTGCACCTCGAAGTCAGGCTCGCCCGGGTCGAATTCCCTGGTTTCGGCGACCGCACGGGTGAGACCACGAAAATAGATCTCGAGATCGGTCTGCAGCCTTTCGGCGTCGAGGACAGTGTCCTCGGGTACCCACCAGACAAAGGCGTAGCTCCAGAAATCGACCTTCATCTCGATGAACATACCCGGCGAGAAACGAAGCTCTTCGAGCCCCTCGTAGTCGAGCTCCGGCGCGAAGTCGAGAGGAAAAGGGATGGTCTCCGTTCTCCAACCGTCAGGCGTTGGGAGATAGAACGGCAATTCGCTGGATTCCTGCCCTGTCAACGGCAGACCAGCCAGGACCCACAAAACCGACAGGGCTGCGAAGATTCGCATGCCGAATCATAACCCCCAAGCGTCGGCCGGCCGACGGGAGGGCGCTGAGGCCCTCCCCTACAATGTAGTGGCCGTCGAGTTGCAGTAGAATCGCTCTTACTTGATTGGTACCACCATCGCCCATTTCAAAATCACCGCCAAGCTGGGTGCGGGCGGCATGGGAGAGGTCTACCGCGCCGAGGACACCAACCTCGACCGCGAGGTGGCCCTCAAGATCCTGCCAGCGGATCTGGTGACGAACCCCGACAGAGTGCGGCGCTTCGTCCAGGAGGCCAAGTCAGCTTCCGCCCTCAGCCATCCCTACATCGTCTCCATCCACGAGATCGGCGAGGAGAACGATGTCCACTACATCGCCATGGAGCTGGTGGACGGCGGCACGCTCAAGGACAAGATCCACAAGGAGCAGGTGCCTTTCAAGCAGATCCTGGGATGGTTGGCCCAAGCCGCGGAGGGTCTGGCCAAGGCCCACTCCGCCGGCATCATCCACCGCGATCTCAAACCCGACAACATCATGATCACCCGGGACGGGTTCGCCAAGGTGCTGGATTTCGGCCTGGCCAAGCTGACCGAACCCCTGGCTAGCGACGGCAGCCAGGCCCAGACAGGTCTTGCCGAAGAGACGGAGGCAGGCGCTGTACTGGGGACGGTAGGCTACATGTCTCCCGAGCAGGTCCAAGGCAAGGCACTCGACCCACGATCGGACGTCTTCTCTTTTGGCTGCATGCTCTACGAGGCGGCCACGCGGCAGCGACCGTTCGCCGGCGAGACCGCCGTCGACACCATGCACCAGATCCTGCGCAGCGATCCGACGCCGGTGCGGGAGCTCAGTCCCGAGACGCCCTCCGTCGTCCGCCGTCTCATCCGCCGCACCCTGGCCAAAGACCCGGAGCAGCGATTCCAATCCATGCGAGATCTCGCCTTCGAGCTTTCCGACCTGGCCGAGGAATACGACGGACTTTCCACCAGAACCGACTCGCAATCGGTGAGCTCAAGTGGCGCGCTGTCCCCGATCACCGACACGAAGAGGAGCCATCGGCTACTCTGGATCGGGGGCGCTGTCGTGGCCACAGTCGCCTTGGGCTTGCTGGCGTTGAATCTCATGCGCGACCAGGCCACAGAGGCTCCCGCAGGGTCTCCGGTTCAGGCCTCGTTCACTCAGCTCACCTTCCAGTCGGGACACGAGTCCTACCCGGACTTCTCCCCCGACGGCAACTTCGTGGTCTATGCAGGTACGGCCGGCAACTCCCTGGATCTTTTTCTGCTTCGTGTCGGCGGCTCGAACCCCATCAACCTGACAAACACCCCGGACATTCGAGAGTGGTCTCCGGCCTACTCACCCGACGGGCAGATCATCGCTTTCGCCTCCGATCGAGATGGTGGCGGCATCTTTGTCATGGGCTCTACCGGTGAGGCCATGCGACGGTTGACCGATTCCGGCAGTGATCCGGCGTGGTCACCTGACGGCGCTTCCATAGTCTTCGCCTCGGAGACGTTTCTGGATGCCAACGATCGCGGGAACTTCAGTCAGCTTCTTGTGATCCCTCTTGCCGGAGGTGAGGCGACCGAGATCTACTCCGTGGACGCTATGCAGCCCAGCTGGTCGCCGAACGGAGAACGCATTGCATTCTGGGCCCTGAGAGGTGAAGGCGGCATCCGCGATATCGCCACGATTCCCTCCGCCGGAGGTGACGCTGTCTGGATCACGGACGATGCAGCCCTGGACTGGAACCCGGTCTGGTCACCCGACGGGAGTTGGCTCTACTTCGGCAGCGATCGTGGTGGCACCATGAATCTCTGGCGTGTCGCCATCGACCAGCAGAGCGGCCAAGTGCAACGAGAACCCGAACCGCTGACCACGCCTTCGAGCTCTCTCGGGTTCTTCTCGATCGACAGGGATGGACGCAGAGCGGTCTATACCCATCAGGAGCGGAGCGCATCAATCGGTCTGCGTGCCTTCGACCCCACCACTCTCACGATCGCCGATGAATCCGTGACTGTGCTGGAATCGAGCCTTCCCTTCAGTTGGATAGCGCCATCACCGGACGGACAACGACTGGCTCTGGACGCCTATGGCTCGATCAATGATCTCTATGTGGCCATGAGCGACGGCACCGGCCTGCAGCGGCTCACCGATGAAAGTGCCAAGAATCGGGGCCCGCGATGGGCTCCAGATGGCAATTCCCTCGTTTTCTACTCCGATCGGAGTGGCAGTTACCAGAGTTGGCGGATCAATACTGATGGTAGCGGCCTCGAGCAACTCACCGAGCTCGACGAGATCTTTCTCTGGCCGACGATCTCTCCCGACGGTCGATACCTTCTCGTCTCAGACGCCGAATCGGGCAGTGCCGTCGTCGATCTCAACGGCCCACTGCCGGCGCTCGAAGCAACGATCCTGCCGACCCCGGACGATCCCGATCTTGTCTTCTCCACAGGCAATTGGGCACCCGACAGCGCTCGGATCGTCTACGTTGTCTATTCCAAAAAGACTCATCTCCAGGAGTCGATCGCCGTCTATTCGCTGGCCGACGAAGAGATCGAGATCCTTCATACCGCCGACCCAGGCCAACAAGTGTTCTTCGCGGACTGGATGCAGGATGGAGAGAGGATCTTGTTTAGCGGCACCCTTGAGGGCGGCGACTCCGCGCTCATGGCGGTCGATCTGGCCGGCGGCGCCCCGCAAGTCGTCTGGAGATTCACGGCCACCTCGAACGTGTTGGCTATTCTGACAGCCGACAACCGTTCCTTTGTGACCCTCGAGACCCAACGCTCGTCGGATCTCTGGATCGCCGACTTCCAATAACGTCCGGCTCGTTGGAGCTTCGGGCAGTCGGCGGGCACACTGGCCCGCCGCTACATTAGTTGTCCGGGTCGGCCAGGCCCTTGGCGGTTCGATCGTCGTATTCGGACAACGGGGTAAACACCGCGGGCTCCGCTTCGATCAGTCGCTGGACCTCTTGATCCGCGCCCTCGGCCCTCAGCTCTACCCGGACGAGGCGGTGATAACCTCCGGCCAGAAATGAGATCCACGACTGATTCGTTGAGAGCGCTGGCAGCCCTAGCGGCGACGATTCTGCTGGTCCTTGCATGCGATCGGCACGAGGAACCGGAGCCGCGACCCCAGCCCTCAAACGATGCTGTAGCTGGGGATCTCCAGGTCGTTCCCTGCGTTCATGTGGCACGCGACGTCGAATACCCGGCCGAGTGCGGCACTCTGGTTGTCCCCGAGAATCGCTATGACGAGAGCTCCCGCCTGATCGTTCTGCCCGTAAAGCGCATCCCCGCATCGGGCGATGCGCCAGCTGAGCCCATTTTCTACCTCACTGGCGGTCCGGGAATGTCGAACATGTGCTACAGCCGAGTGGAGTGGTTTCACGAGAATCACGACATC
>Ga0255052_10003408_pt1 | contig 11065 bp, 8 predicted proteins | sample JV7_2_21_MG_FD_188632 | JGI IMG/M metagenome (GOLD analysis project Ga0255052, IMG submission 188632) | Seawater microbial communities from Jervis Inlet, British Columbia, Canada - JV7_2_21 | ecosystem: Environmental > Aquatic > Marine > Inlet | place: Canada: British Columbia | collected...
CCAGGAGCGCCATGATAACCATTTTTGCGATATCCAGCCGATTCGTTATTTTCTTCACGGTCCTGGGCTCACTGACAGCCTTAATGGCCGCATCCGGTTTCTTTGACACGCCATAGGCATGGACGGGTTCGGCGACACTCTCCACGTTTTGCTCTCCCAAAGGCTCGTAATCTACATCCAGCTCATTCTTTACCTGTTCATAGACGCTTCCGGAAATGCAGATATCTCCCGCATCCGCCATATTTTTCAACCAGGACGCCACATCGATAGCATCCCCATGGATCTTTCCCTCTTCCTCAATCACCTCCCCAAAATGAATCCCGATCTGGTACGGCATCCTGGTCTCTTCAGGCAGTTTCATGTTTCGCTCTGCCATCTCTTCCTGGGTCTTTACCGCACACTGTACGGCGTTAATCACATTCGGAAACTCAGCGATTACAGTATCCCCGGGAAAGTCCACAACATGACCACCATGTTTTCCAATAAGCGAGACTATCACCTCGCGGTGGCTTATCAGGGCCTGGAGAGCCCCGGTTTCGCCTTCCCCCGTAAGGTGGCTGATTCCTTTGGAGTCGGCACTGAATATTGTGGCGAGTTTTCGTTCGATCTTTTCAGAAGACATAGAGATTCACCCCCAGGTTTCCATTTCTATTATCAACTGGATCATTTCCAAATGACATGGCACTCAGACTCCGGTCATTAACATCGGTGGGAACAAAAAAATCGCCGACCCTAAAAAAGAGCAGCGGTGCGATGAACCTCCAAAGATGTGATCCCCCCTCAACACCCCCACAGTGCATATTCAGGATAGTTGAACTATATCTTTTATGTCAAGAATCGATTGGAATAGTTGTAATGGTTAATGGGGTTAGTTCTCTTCGTCTACCCTTCTCCGGTTTCACCATAATTTCAGCATGGCCAGCACCAGGGCCGCGGCGATCAAGGGTGTGAGGAGCCAACCGCTCAGGATGGAGAGCAGTGTGCGTGCACTCACAGTCTGGATCCCCTTGAGCAGACCGATGCCGATCACCGCCCCGATTACGGCCTGGGAGGTGGAGACAGGGACGCCGACGAAAGTATAGAAATGAACCGTGATGGCCTGGGCCAGAAGTACGACAAGGGCAGAAAAGGGGTCCAGGCGAACCAGGCGTGATCCCACTGTCTCCATCACGCGTTTGCTGAAGGTGAGGATCCCCAGACCGATACTAAGACCCCCGACCAGTGTGGCTGTAGTAATGGAAAGGTGCCCGGCTGCCACGAAGACGGCGGTAACGTTGGCCACATTGTTGGCCCCGAGAGCAAAGGCGCCGTATGAACCGGCTGCCACAAGGCCGATGCGGAGAAGCGCGTCACTTTCGAGGAGGTTCAGTCTCAGCCGGTTGTTGATCGTGGCCAATGTCCGATAGACCACAACCGACAATATAGCTCCTCCCACAGGCGTTCCCACCCAGCATATTACCACCTTTCCCAGGCCCGTCGTGTCAATGTACCTGTTGACGAAGCCGACCCCAATGATGGCTCCTACCACCGCCTGGGATGTGGACACAGGGAGGCGCGCGATTGTCATGAGGGTCACGGTTATGGCTGCGGATATGGAGACCAGCACAGCCTGATGGAGGGTCATCTGGGTCAGACCCGACAGGGTATAGATCCCCGAGCGGCCCTGGAGCAAAGCTCCCAGCAGGACGAATAGGGCCGCCATGGACGCCGCGGTAGTAAAACGGAGCATCCTTGAAGAGACGGCCGGTCCTATAACGTTGGAAGCGTCGTTGGCGCCCAGGGACCATCCCAGGAAGACGCCTCCCAGGATGGAAAACATCTAGACCCGCCTCTTTAAGCTTATGATGTTAATCCGTTTTGATACACGGTCGGCCTGGTCGGAAATTTCACCTAGAAAGACTACCAGCTCCTTGAGCTGGATCTTTAGGAAGGGATCGATATCGGAATCGAAGAGTGTGATGATGATCTGACGCTCGATAACGTCGCACTGGCTCTCCTTCTTGTCGATGACATCGAGGAGTTCCGGGATCCGGAGGCCCCGTTGCAACAGATCTTCAACCTGCTTGATCATCAGGTCGCAAGCCTCCATGGAGACGCTGACCAGTTCCCGGACATCGGATGCAATGAGATCAGGTATGGCGAGTTTCTGTGTCCGGATGATGTTGAGAATGATCTCGAAGAAGCGGGGGATATGATCGATAGATTCCAGAAGTCCCATGATGTCACCGCGTGACTCCGGGAGAAGTACCTTGCTGTACATAAGTGTCTTTATCTCCTCCCGGACGTCATCGGCCTTGGATTCAAAGTGGTGGGTTTCGTCAGCCAGGATCTTAAAGTCATCTCTGTCAACACCGTCCAGGCAGCTGTTTATCGCCTGGGAAAAAGACTGCTCGACATTACGCAGGTGGTCCAGGTACCGCTCGATAAGGATTTGCACCTGGCGCTGTTTACGGAACAGAAATTTCATGAGTTATGGGCGCGGATCGGGGTTGCCCGATCCCCTCCTTCCATTGGGTATTTTTAATCGTAGCGAAAATGGTGATCACGCCTGGCATGCATCCATTGGGGTCAGGCCATGAATTTTGGCATATCCGATTAATATTGTAAGAAATACCATAATTCATGGCCTGACCCCAATAGTTACGCCCTCTTTCCTCTTTCCTCTTCCCTACGCTTTCAGAACAAGATCATACATTTTTGCGGATCTAAAAACAGGTGGACTTCTTGTCCCTCGTCTTGAGGCAGGTGGTGCTGAACCTGCGCCTGGATTCTTGTTCCATTCACGTCTATGAAAAAATAAAGAAAATTACCCAGGTACGCCTTGTGGGCAATAATACCCTTGAACAGGTTTTCCCTGGCTTGAGGCGGTTCTGTAAATACTTCCACGTCTTCAGGACGAATAGATATAAATACTTTTTTTCCTGGTGCTGCTGCCGTGACGCCGCCAGTTGTACACAATACTTTCTCGCTGAATTCAGTGCGAACGCAAACCGCGTCGGTATCATGGGGGGACTGAACGATCTCACCGGATATAAAGTTCATGGTACCGATGAAATCAGCGACAAATTTATTTGCGGGTTTTTTATATATCTCCTGGGCAGTGCCTACTTGCACGATATTCCCTGAATCCATGACAGCGATCCGGTCAGAGATGACCATTGCCTCTGCCTGGTCGTGGGTAACGTAGACAGATGTGATACCCATACGTTTTACCAGGCTCTTTATTTCAAACCTCATATTCTCTCTTAACTTCGCATCCAGGTTGCTCAGGGGTTCATCCAATAGCAGCACCTTGGGATTTCTCACCAGCGCACGCGCAAGTGCCACCCGTTGCTGTTCTCCACCGCTTAGTTGGGTCGGGTATCTTTCCCCCAGGCCTTTTAAGCCCACCAATTCCAGCACCTCCAGCACTTTTTCCTGGATATTCTTTCTGGGTACCTTCTGAATTTTCAAGCCGTAAGCGACGTTATTGAAGACCTTCATATGCGGCCATACGGCATAGTTCTGGAAAACCATGCCGATTCCCCGTTGTGATGAATGGATAAACCCTTCCGAAAGCATCGGCTTGCCATCAATAACGATGTCCCCCTCTTCCGGTGTTTCCAATCCCGCGACACAGCGCAAGGTGGTTGTTTTGCCACACCCACTGGGTCCAAGAAGGGTCAACATCTCTCCCTCTTTCACTTCAAGATGTATGTGATTGACGGCCACCACCTTCTTGTAGCGCTTAAGCAGGTTTTTGATCTCGATGAATGCCATTGAATATTGTCTCCTGTTGATAGGGAGAAAAAAGTCCTGGCGGGACTTTTTTCTCTACGGAAAGCGAAAAGTGTCATTTTCGCTTTCCTCACGGATCAATAACTTACATTGCATGTCATTGATCCGGGCGCCCCGCCCGGGACGCGGTGATGACTTTTTATGAGGTCATCAACCTTGGCTACTCGTCGGAACCCCAGGCGGCTTTGAGCATATTTCCGCCGATCCTCGATGCGATCAGCAGAAGGATAAAGGTGATACAAATCATCAGGAACGCCATGGCGGCGGCGATCCCAAACTCCATGCCGCGGTGCCAATTCAAATAAATTCCAATGGGCAGCGTTTCCCACCCTCCCCGGTAAAGGAATATGGCGGTAGAGATCTCCTGGAACGCCATAATAAAGAACATCATCACGCCGACGAGCACGCCCTTGAGCAGCAAAGGCAAGGATATAGTCATAAAAGTTCTGAGCCTGCCCGCGCCCGACACTTCCGCGGCCTCCTCAAGTGAAACATCCAACTGCAGATAAGAGGCGTGGGCCATCCGCAAAAAGTACGGGAGTCGCCGTGCGAACAGGGCCAGCGGCATGATGATCCAATACCTGGCCAGGGGTATCTTGTCCCAGAATGCCAACAAGTAACCCACACCGATGGCAATACCCGGGAAAGCCAGCATCAGGGTAATGACAAAGTCGAGGGCATTTCTGCCCGGGACACGGGTGCGGGCGATGAGATAGGCGGCTGGAAGTCCAAAGGCAACCCCGAAGACCAGGGCCAGCCCGCTGAACAGGAAAGAGTTTTTGATCAGGATAGGGCTTTCCAGAAGGATCAGCCTGAAATTATCGAGGGTCCAGTACGTGGGAAACGGCTCAAAGACCCATCTTCTGGAAAAAGCGGATAACCCAAGTACGATGGGGATCAGCAGGACAATAAAGGCGATAAAGATCAGGTACACGTATGCGCCCATTTTAAGCAGTGGGCCCGGTTCGATCACCCTGCCTTCAGACGTTGTTCCTTTCGAGAGACCGGTATACTTTTTCCTTTCGACCCACCACCGGGCGAGCAAAAAGAGGGAAATGCAAAAAACGGCCGAAACGACCACTGCCACGATCCCCATGTACTTGCGATGCATATCGGTAAAGTGATAGGCGATGTTGATGTACGCAACCGAGGGCAGAAGATGCGTCTGCCCCAGGATCATTGGTGTAAGCCAGTCAGTAAAGGGCCACAGGAATACGAGGACGGCACCCGCCAGATAACTCGGGGTGCACAGAGGCAGTGTTATTGTGATGAACCTCCAAAAACCGCTGGCTCCCTCGACTTCGGCGGCCTCTTCAAAGGAAGGGTCGATGTTGGTAAAACCTGCGGAAAGACCGAGGACGATAAAAGGAAGCATGTGCAGAGATTGAACGAATACCAATCCGTGCATCCCGTAGATAAAGTTGATCGGCTCCTTGGTCCATTTCAAGACGTCCATGAGGAGCAGGTTCATGGTGCCGTACTTGCCGAAAAAGATGATGAAGGCAAATACGCCGGCGAAAGCGGGCAAGACGATGGGCAAAAGAATGAGAGCTGTGAAAATCGTTTTTCCCCGGTGCCTGTATCTTGCCAGAATGTATGCCAGGGGTACCCCGAACACAGTTGTCGTCAGGAGCACAAACGTACTGAGCAGCAAGGTGTTGCCAAGGACCCTGAGATAATAAGCGTCCTTGAAGAACTCCAGGTAATTACTTATGCCCCAGCTGTCAGTTCCAACGACGTTTAAACTTTCCTGCAACAGAATCGACAGTGGATAAATTATAAGGAAAGCGATGATCGACCACAGGAGTGTTGCCAGAATGATATTGCCTCGGGACATATCACATCCTATCTTGTCTGCCAGTTGACGTGCGAGCGAGCAGTGGCCCGTCCTGTCGAATCCTGGAAAGTCGCAAAGCGGCATCCAACAGGACGGGCCTGTACTTCAAGCTCCGAGTGTTCAGTTATTATAACCTCGCAAAAAGTCTCCCTTGGAGCTGTTGGAAACCGTTTTGCGAGTCCAGCAATTATCGCGTTAGAAAAACTCGCTGCCCGTGTTTCTTTATTGCTAGTAGAGCATTGCGCGGGCTTTCCCTGCAGCCAGGCGGGCCGCGGCGTAATTACCTTCATATTCGAAAAGCTTTCTGGCTTCCTTTACCTTCGCGGCAGCTTTCTTCACATTCTTCTTTTCAGCTTTTGCCGCCTCAATTTCTCCCTCGACTTCCTCTATCAGGAACAGGCTGCTTTTCAGCTCGCCCCACTTTCGGTAGATCTCCATTTCATATTTTGTGTTGACTTCGTCCCATCTACTTGTGGCGAGGTCCAGGTCGTACTCAATGAAGTTGACATCCAGGTCCCAGAACGAATCAACACCCAGCGCCTTCTTGGCGTGGGTGGCCATCTCGACGCCTTCTTTTTCCAACTCGGAGAATTTAATGTCCGTACTGCCTGCGAAGTAACGACCCTCCAGTACGTGTGTTTGTCCGTCCATGCTGAACAGCCAGTCCAGGAAGATCTTCCCGACCTCTGGGTTGGGCGCGCCTTTAAGCAGGGCCACAGCCTCAGGGACCAGGATCGTTTTTTCCGGGAGCAGATCCCGTACCGGGAAACCATCTTTACGGGCGGCCATCGCGTTCATTTGCGGCTGTGCCATCCCGATGGGAACTTCGCCACGGGCCACTAATTGCGTCGTGTCCGTGCTGCCGGTGGAAAAGCGCGCCAGGTTCGCTGCCAACAACCTGAGGTATTTCCATGCTTCTTCTTCTCCAAAGCCCTGTATGAGAATTTCAATGGCTTCATGCATTGTGCCGGAGGCATATGGCAGCGTATGCACGATGTTGCCCCTGTAGATAGGGTTGAGCAGATCGTTCCACGTTTTCGGAGGCGGCAACCTTAATTTTTTCAGGACTTTCTCGTTGTACAGGTTGGTAACGATCCAGGGAGCGAAACAGGTCCACATATCACCCTCGTCCTTTACCTTCATACCACGCCATTCGGCAGGAATCTTATCCGAGCCCTTTGGCCTGTAAGGTACGATCAGACCCTCTTTCTTTAAAAGTTCATGCGCCGGGGCTCCCGCGCCCAGGAAGATGTCGGCATCCGGTTTGCCGCCCCACGCTCTCACTTTATCCACTACGACCGGCCACCCGCCCGGCCGAACGAACGTAATGTCTACATCCTTACCATAGGTCTCCTTATAGTACGCTTTGAAACCCTTGTTCAGGCTGGCGGATAACTCTTTGTAAACGGGACCGACCCAGCCGAGTTTGTCAGCAGCCTGTGCTTTCACCGCAAAGGTTGGTAACAGCAGCACCATTGCAAAAACTGTTACGGTTGTTATGGCCAAGATTCTTTTCCTCATTTTGACCTTCCTTTCAGTGTCATTGTCACATTCAAATAAATTCTTTCACCTCAATCACGATCTGCCGTAAGCGTTTCCGACTTTGATCTACTACGCGATACCCCGCCATCACCTCCTTGCAGTTGTTCTTATCGAATTAATTTTTGTTACAGTACGTCAGCGTATTAGTTTATCAAGATAGCATTTCTATTGTCTCTTTGGCAGCATCTTTAAGAATGCCCATGTGAGCTGATATGTCGAGCACGGTAACTCTGTCTCTAATTGTCCGAGCCGAGATCGCGGCCAGGAAAAATTCATCTTTTGAAATACCAAGGGATGGCAGCGTCATTTCAAGCCCTGTTCTCCGGAACAGGTCAACAAAAAAGTCCGGCGTTCTGACTTTGGCAAAAAGCACTTTTAGTTTTCGCCAGTTTACTGGCAGTGCGGAGTCGAATTGCAAAAGCCGTTCACGTTTTTTTAAAAACTGTTTTTCAACTTCAAATGCAAGGTTACCCCAAACAGAGGGGATATTTCTAGTGTCAGCTTCAAAAATTTCTTTGGCGCTGTTTTTCAATTCCTTTTCTTCTGTAGCCGCAAGCTTCTGATAGCATACGGCTGAAAGTATCACCCCCGCGCCTACCTGAAGGCCATGCAGATTCGATTTTATCCCGGTTAAACTTTCACGCATATCAAAAAAATGAGAAATTAAATGTTCGCCCCCGGATGCCGGAGCGCTTGAACCGGCAAGGCTCATTGCGACACCGGAAAATAAAAGTCCCTCAAAAAGCCCAAGCACGGTTTCCAGATCTCCCTGATTGATTTTTTCTGGATGATTGATATACCTGCTCTCCGATTCATCAACAATAGCTGACGGCAAGCTGCAATATGTGCCATTGAACAGTAAAGACTCGGTCTGCCAGTCAAGGTCTGACACGGATTTAGCCAGCACATCACAGAACCCGGCCTGTCGGAGCTCTAAAGGAGAATTCTGTATGACTCGGGGATCAACATAGATAAACTGGGGGGGCAGCGCAGGAAGTGTCCTTTTTACGCCCTTAACTTTTATACCTACGATTGACGATGTGTAGCCGTTCATGGATGGTGCCGTGGGTACCGACCAGTATGGAATCCCTCTTTTATCTGAAACGTACTTTCCCAGGTCGTTTATGGTTCCTGCACCAACAGCAATGATCAAACTGTGTCCTATACTTAAATCATAAATTTGTTCCGCCAGTTCATCGGTAGCGACCGAATCACCCGGCAACTTGACCAGTTTACATGCAAGAGAACGTTCTTCGAGAAGTTCCAAGACCAATGCCCCTGCCGCCAGGTGAGTGTTTTCATCATCAAGGAGCAGTACAGACTCTTTTGCATATGTTTTTGCACAATCTCTGGCGAGTACGGAGTAAGCATCCTCAGCCGAAATAACTTTGACTGAAGGAATGTTGTGTTTATGCCCACAGTTGCAAAGAGCCTCACATTTCTTCGCATCGACTATTTGATGTTTGGAGAGATGTTTGTTATTGACACTGCTCACAAGGAATCCTCAAGATTATCAAAAACAGGAGGAGTTATTTCTTAATTGGCAGATCTCATTTTAGTGTAACAATTAAAAATGAAAACAAATAAACGTCAATAACAGGATGCTGTTAATGTATCGTTTAACAAAAAGTGGACCGATTTAGAGATTAATCAAGAGTGTAACACATTGAATTAATGTGGTGTGTACAACATATCACCAATCGCTGGTACCTCGGAATCTGGAACTCGGAAAACTTTGGTGTCAGAGTACTCTATCTTAAGGCTGAGCCGTATTTTATTAGCGAAGTCCCGCCATCCGCCTTCGTTATGCTTTGTGCTAACTTCGTCGTGACAAGACGGCGTGATTGAAAGGCGAGAATTGGCCCCAAATTCTCGCGTAGAAGTTCGAAGAGCGAAGATCGGCATCTTCAATGTCGGGACTTGAGGACATAAAGGCAGCCACTTAAGAGAACAAGTGGAGTCGGACCTCAGATTCTCAGGTCCGACCCCACATATTACATACAGGTTATATACTTCTATAGTGCCGTTTCAGGCCCTACATAAGCTTAAGCTGTAGCCGCCTAGCTGGAGCCCGCTGCATCCATTATGGCATTGAAGGTAGCGCTGGGACGCATGCCCTTTGTCGTCAGTTCAGGATCGGGATGATAGTAACCACCGATGTCCTGGGGAGGGCCCTGTACACCGATGAGTTCATCTACGATCCTGGCCTCGTTTTCTTCCAATTCCTTCGCCAACTTCGCAAAACGTGCCTTTAGTTCCTCGTCCCTGGCCTGCTCGGCGATCGCCTGCGCCCAGTAAAGGGCGAAGTAGAAGTGGCTTCCGCGGTTATCAATCCCGCCGAGTTTGCGTGTGGGCGCCTTGTTGTTTTCCAGGAATGTGGAATTCGCCTGATCAAGGGACTCGGCCAGTTCTTTGGCTTTCTCATTGCCGGTGACATTGCCCAGGTGTCGGAGCGATTCCGCAAGGGCGAGGAATTCGCCGATGGAATCCCACCGAAGATAATCTTCCGCAAGAAACTGCTGGATATGCTTGGGCGCGGAGCCGCCGGCCCCAGTCTCGAAGAGACCGCCTCCGTTCATAAGAGGCACGATGGACAGCATCTTCGCGCTGGTGTTCAGCTCAAGGATCGGGAAGAGATCCGTGTTGTAGTCTCGAAGGACATTGCCTGTTACTGAAATGGTATCCTTCCCATCTCTCATCCTTTCGACTGAGAATTGCGCCGCTTCGGCCACGGGCATGGTGAAAAATTCCAGGCCGTCCGTATCGTGATCCTTAAGGTATAGTTCGACCTTTTTTATGATCTGGGCATCGTGCGCCCTGTCCTTATCCAACCAGAATACCGTCGGCACCCCGGTTGCCCGGGCTCTTGTTACGGCCAGCTTAACCCAATCCTGTATGGGCCCGTCCTTTACGGTACAGGAGCGCCAGACATCCCCTTCTTCCACATCGCTGTCGAGGATCGTGTTCCCTGCAGCGTCGACAATTCGGATGGTTCCCTTGCCGGGGCACTCAAATGTCTTGTCGTGTGAACCGTACTCTTCCGCTTTTTGCGCCATAAGGCCCACGTTGGGCACGGTTCCCATGGTCGTCGGATCATAAGCGCCATGCTTTTTGCAGTCCTCGACCACTACATTGTAAAGGCCCGAATAGCTCTGGTCGGGGATGACCGCCTTTGCATCATAAGTCTTGCCATCGGGACCCCACATTTTGCCTCCATCGCGTATCATGGGGGGCATTGAAGCATCGATGATGATATCGCTGGGTACGTGCAGGTTGGTGATCCCCCTGTCCGAGTCCACCATAGCCATGTCGGGACGGTTCTTGTAGACCGCCTCGATGTCCGCCTCGATCTCGGTCCTCTTGTCTTCGGGTAGTCTCTGAATCTTCGCGTACAGATCACCCAGGCCGTTGTTGAAATCGACACCCAGCTCCTCGATAGTATCTGCATGCTTTTCTATAGCCTCCCGGTAATAAACCTTGACGCAGTGACCGAAGAGGATCGGGTCGGAGATCTTCATCATGGTGGCCTTAAGGTGGAGCGAGAAAAGCACATCCCTGGCTTTCGCGTCTTCGATCTGCTCTTCGTAAAATTCAACGAGGGCCTTCTTGCTCATGAAGGTGGCGTCGATAACTTCACCGTCCTGGAGTGGCAAACTCTCCTTGAGGACCGTTACCTGGCCGCTCTCATCGACAAACTCGATCCTTGCCTCCGTTCTCTCGGACATGGTTGTTGATTTTTCATTGGAAAAGAAGTCCCCTCCGCTCATGGTCGACACGTGTGTCTTCGAATCGGGCTTCCATTCACGCATCCTGTGGGGATGGTTTCTCGCAAACTGCTTAACCGCATCCGCAGCCCTGCGGTCCGAGTTTCCTTCCCGCAAGACAGGGTTGACCGCGCTTCCCAGGACC
>Ga0255052_10003409_pt1 | contig 11064 bp, 8 predicted proteins | sample JV7_2_21_MG_FD_188632 | JGI IMG/M metagenome (GOLD analysis project Ga0255052, IMG submission 188632) | Seawater microbial communities from Jervis Inlet, British Columbia, Canada - JV7_2_21 | ecosystem: Environmental > Aquatic > Marine > Inlet | place: Canada: British Columbia | collected...
GCCGAACTAGCGGAGATAGACTGTGGTGAGGTTGATAGGCTGGGTGTGGAAGCGCAGTAATGTGTGAAGCTAACCAGTACTAATTGCACGTGAGGCTTGGCCATATAACACCAAAGAATTTTTGGTGTGCAACATGTTGGAGCGGCTCTTGAGCCGCGATCGCGCTGCCAGCAGCGCTCCAACAGACGATGTGCCAACCAGTTTTCCTAGCGGCAATAGCGAGCGGGAACCACCTGATCCCATTTCGAACTCAGAAGTGAAAACGTTCAGCGCCGATGGTAGTGTGGGGTCTCCCCATGTGAGAGCAGGACACTGCCAGGATTTAATGTGGAAAAGCCGCGGCCCTTTGGTCGCGGCTTTTTTCGTTATTAATTGGTTGCCAAAGGAATTTCGATGGTTGTGGTGAAAAAACGACAGACTTTGCAAATTTGAGGCTTATAACCTATGGTTCTGAAACAGGCGACGCTTTATAGTGGTGTTGCAACAAAAACAACGAACCGCTGTCCAAAGACGAGTCGGGCGAGTTGTCGCCACAACGATTATCTCGAGGGGGGATATCTGAAATGAAAACTTTTTCGCAACACTTTTGCGTGTTAGTAGCGGCTATGGCTGCTGCGAGCATGCCCATCCAGATAGCGCATGCGCAATCTGGAGCACAAACCGAAGATGAGCTGATTGAAGAGGTTGTAACCGTTGGTAGCCGCTCAAAACCACGGTCTGCGGCAGACTCTCCGGTTCCGATTGACTCTTTTAGTGCAGCGCAGCTAGATCAGCAGCCGCACGGCGATATGACAGAGAACATCAAAAATCTCGTGCCGTCTTTCACGGCCGCACCTTTAACCGGAGATGGCAGCGCGTTCGTGCGTTCGACCGCGCTTCGGGGCTTACCGCCCGACGAAGTCCTGCTTCTCGTCAATGGCAAACGCCGGCATCGTTCGGCGGTGATTCAGCATTTCGGTGCTGCGATGAGTCAGGGATCACACGCGTCGGATATGGGTCCAATTCCGTCGATCGCTCTCAAGAACGTTGAGGTACTGCGAGACGGTGCCGCGGCACAATATGGTTCAGACGCTATTGCGGGCGTCATCAACTTTGTTCTCGATGATGCCAATGAGGGCGGACGAATCGAAGCGCAGTACGGTCAGTTTTTTGAAGGCGAGACTTCAATAAAGCTCGCGGGCAACATTGGCGTGCCTTTGACCGACGCTGGATTCGCCAATTTCAGCTTTGAGTATGTCGATCACGAGCAATTGATTCGAGGTCATCAGCCGTTCGATGCAGTGGAGGCGATTAACCAGGGATTCGCAAATGTCGGCAACGACAGTCCTTATTCCAACGATAAATCGGGTCGTGCCCAGACCTGGGGGCGCCCAGAAAACGACGGTCTGCGTACTGCGTGGAATCTCGGGCTCGAGCTCGGCAACGGTGCTGAAGCGTATATGTTTGGTAACTATGCCGATACCTACCACAACTATCGTTTTTTCTACAGAGAAGTTGTAGCTGCCGACCCGACTGACTCAAGCGAGTTGGATGGGAGCCTGACTCCGATGCCTATCGACCCTACGGATCCGGACGGGGACGGAATCCCGGGGTTGCCAGGAGAATTTGAGGGCAACTTCTGTTGGTGCGACGTTTTGACCGGCGGATATACGCCGTTCCTGGTTGGTGATCAGACTGACTTTAGTAACGTGGTGGGCGTACGCGGTGAGTTCAGCAATGGCATGTTGTATGACTTTAGCGGCAGCTATGGCAGCAACATCATGGATTACACCTTGCATAACTCGATTAGCCCAACTTACGGACCCGGCACGTCGACAAGCAACTTCGATACGACCGATCTGAAAGAATACGATACGAATCTCAATGCCGATTTTTCTTACCCAATGAGTGACGCGGTAAACCTGGCGTTCGGATTCGAGTGGCGTGAAGAGAACTACGTAATGATCGCAGGCGACAGGGAATCCTGGGTACCCGGACCCTGGGCAGAGGTTGGTAATTTGACGAACCCCGATACCAACGAACTCTACGCGACGCCACCAAACGGTAGTAACGGCATGCCGGGAACGCCGGCAGAATCGGCTGGCACGTTTAGTCGCGACAATACTTCGGCGTACGTTGATGTCGAATGGGACATATCGGATGCATTCCTCTTACAGGGTGCTTTGCGGTACGAAGACTTTTCGGATTTCGGTACCACGACGAACGGCAAGATAGCCGCACGATTTAACGTTAGCGACAGCTTTACGCTTCGCGGCGCTTACTCCACTGGTTTCCGGGCACCAACGCCGGGCCAGTCGAATTTGGAAACGATCGTACTGTCATTTGATGCCGATGCTGCCGCGCAGGTACTCGAAGGAACGCTACGTCCCACCGATCCGCTGTTGATCTCGTTCGGCGGCAAGGCACTCGAGCCTGAGGATGCGACCAATATTAGCGTCGGATTTTCATTAAATCTCGGTAACGGTTTCTCGCTGACGGCGGATTATTACCAGGTCGACGTCGAAGATCGGATTGTGAAGACCTTTAATCTGGACGTACCTGATACGCCAGAATTTGCGGACGTTGATTTCAATAAAGTTGCTTTCTATACCAATGGATTGGAAACCGAAACGTCCGGCTTTGACCTGGTTGCGCAGTGGAGTATGGACTGGTCTGGCGGCGCATCGACTGATTTCAGCCTTGCCTGGAATAGCAACGATACGAAGATCACCAAGGTCAATGCGATCGATCACGACGCCGATCCTGCTACCGATCCGGTAGAGCCGGTCAGTGGTGGAACGCAGTTCAATATTGAAAACAACCTGCCCGAGAATCGCTTCAGTTTTGCTGCCAACCACAACATGGACAGGCTCGGTCTTACGCTGCGCGCTAACTGGTACGACGATACAGTCGACGAACAAAGCGGACGGATAAAGGTTGATGCTGCGCTCATGGTTGATATTGAGGCCCGTTACGACGTCAACGAAGATTGGACACTTGTCGTTGGTGCCAACAATGTATTCGACGAATTTCCGTCGAACGTTGGTACTAATTCATTTCCGACACCAAGTGTTCGCAACCATCAGGGTCTAACGTATCCGCGGCGTTCGCCAATCGGCTACGACGGTGGCATGTGGTATTTGAAGGGTGTGTTTAACTTCTGATTCGGATTCGAATATGCATCAGAAATGGACGCGGGCTTCGGCCCGCGTCTTTCTTTGTCCGTATTGATTTGTCGATGACAGAGAGTAGTGGCTGTGGCACATTCACCGGTCGACCTGGTCAATAACTGTGGGGGCTCACGACATTATGGCGCGCAAGCGGGTATTCGCCTTTCTCATTTGCAGTGGTTTCGTTTTCTCGTCGCCGGGTTACGCCGAAGATGACGATGAAGGTGAACTGTCCGAGATAATCGTTACCGCAGATCGGGTGGCGAATTCCAGGCCGGCCGGAACATACTCGGCGACAGTGACGCTGTTGCGTTTCGATCCATTAACCGAGGTGCAGTCGCGTGGCTTGCCAGAGGGGCAGGCCGACGTAACGGTTCGCGGCGGGCTATTCGAGAACACCGGTTTCAAGGCCGGCGCTGTGACGATCATGGATCCGCAGACGGGTCACTATGTTGCCGAGTTACCGATCGATCCGGAGTTCTTATCGGCGCCAAGGTTGTTAACCGGAATCGATAACGCGGTGGCCGGTTTTAACTCGAATATTGCGACTGTCGAGTACGCGTTACGCAAAATCGGCGACGGAGGTTCAGCGACACTTGGCGCAGGTAGCGACAGTTTACAGTTTCAGTCACTACGGTTCGCAAAGGCGATGAACTCAAACACGGGCGCCGATCTGGGTGTCGAAATATCTGCAGCGCATTCGGAGGGTGATGGCACGGTCACGAATGGCGATCACGAGTTCGAGCGCTACAACATCCACCTGCAGCGGGGCAGAAGTGGCCAGCAATCCGATGTCGTCCTGGGTTTTCAGGATAAATTCTACGGCTGGCCGGGCGCGTATACGGGATTTGCTTCACTACCCGAGACTGATCACACGAAAACGACGTTACTATTGGCCAATCATCGCGCTGAGATTGAGAACGGATGGTGGGAGCTTGGCGCGTTTTACCGCCGTCTGGAGGATGACTACGATTTTGATCGGACCACGCAGGAATCCGGTGCCGCCGGGTCCTTTGACCATGAGACGAAAGTCTACGGCCTGGGCTTTCAGGGAAAGCATCGGGCAGACAGACTCACCTGGAATTACGCCGGACAATTGACAAGCGACGAGCTGGTCGCTTCGACCGACCTGACCGAAGGTGAATTCGACTCGCGCAACTACGCGTCAGTCAGCGTTGTGCCGTCGATCGATCTGTCACGCACTGATGAACGGCAAGTCAACCTTCGATTCGGCGCGACAGTCGACTGGTCCAACCGGGACAGCAGTGAAGTATCCCCGGTCCTTGGAATCACGTTACGTCGTAACTCGACGACCGACAGTCATTTCATTTCGCTCGAATACGCTGGTACCTCTCAGTTGCCCGGCTACACCGTGCTGAAGTCCCGCCCAACGGGCTTGTTTGGTGGCAATTCGGATCTGGGGCGCGAACAAGCCCGCCAGATTACGCTGTCCGCGGGTAAAGAAGCGGCCGACTGGGATGGGGTGCTTACGTTTTTCTATAGAGAAGATGACGATCTTGTCGACTGGACCTTCGAAAGTGGTGCACCGTTTGCCCGCCAGGCAAACCCTGTCGATATCGATGTGTTTGGTGTGGAGGCGTTTTTTCGCCGCCACTGGGGGTCCTTCGATCTTATTGCCAGCTACACGTATCTGGACAAGGACGCCGATTACGGTGCAGCCGTCGTGGATGCGAGTTTTTACGCCCTGAATTTTGCGAAGCAACGGGCAACACTGGCAGCCAGTTATCGCTTTACTGACAGATTAGAACTGCGTATCGACAACGAATATCGCAAGCAGGAAAGCAATCCACTGCGAGCGAGTTCCGATTCTGCTTATCTGGTTTCAGCGTCTCTGAACTGGGAGCCAAACAATGGCAAAGGCTTTGGCTTTGCAGTAACAGCCGACAACCTGAGCGATGACGACTACCAGCAATTCCCGGGTACACCGGCGATCGGTCGGCAAATCAACCTGAGTGCCAGCTACCTCTGGTAGATTCGATCCAGTCGAGCCACTCCGCCGTCACTTCATTGCGGTTGGTCTCATTGAGCATTTCGTGCCGGCCGCCGGGGTAGATCTTTACCTTGATTCTCTGATGGGCGGTCTGCGCATAGTGCAGGACCAGTCGTGACATACCTTTGTCACCACCGACCGGGTCCAGATCACCTCCGGTAATCAGAATCGGTAAGTCTGACGAAATTCGCATGAGCGCGTTGTCGGAGGATATGTAGAACAGTCCCTTGAACAGGTCCCGCCAAAGGGCACAACTGTATGGACCGCCACACAGTGGGTCGGCAACATACTTGTCTACCTCGCTCTCATCCCGCGACAGCCAATCCAGCTCCGTTCTTGCGGGTAGGAATGGCTTGTTGAATTTGCCAAATCCCAGTTCATTGAGCAGTGCGCTCTTACCGAACGGGCCCAGTCGCCAGGATTCGATCCGTGCCAGCGTCAACGCAACAGCGAGCAAAAACCTCGATGACCAGGTCGAGGCGCTCAGGATCAACGCCGACAAACGCGGGCCGTAGTGCATGGCAAATGCCTGCGCAATGAAAGAGCCCATGCTGTGTCCGAGGAGCACGATCGGCGTAGCAGGGAACTGCTGACGTATGAAGTTGTTGACGACTTCGGTGTCGGCATTGACCTTTTGCCAGCCGTCTTTTGATGCGAAGTGGCGAGGCTCATCACCGTGTCCGCCATGGCCACGGTGATCGTGCACGCAAACAGCGTAGCCACGATCTGTGGCGGCCGCAGCGAAGCGGGCATAACGGTCCCCATACTCGCCCAGTCCGTGCAGCACCTGGATGACGCACGAAGCCACGCCTTCTGGTTGCCAGATCTGCAGATGAACCTCATGGCCGTCCTTAGCGGTCAGCCTGTGTTGTTGGTGTTGTAACATTGCAGGACATCCTATACCGAACCTGCCAGTATTCGCATCTGATGATAGACCTCTACTATTGGCCCACGCCGAACGGCCACAAGATTTCGATCATGCTGGAAGAGTGTGAGCTCGAATTCAACACGATTCCAGTGAGCATCGGCGATGGCGACCAGTTCGCGCCGGAGTTTCTCAAAATCAGCCCGAACAATCGGATGCCGGCCATCGTCGATCATGAAACGGGAATATCTGTGTTTGAAGGCGGTGCGATTCTCATCTATCTGGCGGAGAAGTGTGGCCAATTGCTGCCCGGCGATGACAATGCACGCTTCGAAGTTTTGCAGTGGTTGTTTTGGCAGGCGGGTGGTCTCGGACCAATGGCGGGACAGCTAAGTCACTTCGTCAATTACGCGAAAGAGACCGTCCAATATGCGCATGAGCGCTACGCCAATGAGTACGACCGACTGTTGGCAGTGATGGACGTGCGTTTGCGTGATCGCGAGTTTCTTGCCGGTGATTACTCGATTGCGGACATCGCGTCCTTTCCGTGGGTTCTTCCTTACAAAAAGCTCGGCAACGATCTGGATAGTTTCTCTAACCTGCGGCGTTGGTTCGACACGATGAAAGAGCGACCAGCCGTGCGCCGCGGCGTTGATCTCGGTAAAGACTGGCGGCGCGACGAGACTCGTAGCGACAAGGCGCATTCGATCATGTTCGGTCAGGATTCGAAAACTGTCTTCGACGCGGCGCCAGACCTGGAGGACTAGATGAAGTTCTACGATTGCAAAACGGCACCGAGCCCCAGGCGGGTACGTATTTTCGCCGCCGAAAAAGGAATGCTGCTGGAGACGATTGAGGTTGATCTCGGCAAGGGTGAACAGTTTGCTGCTGAATTTCGCGAGATCAATCCGGATTGCACGGTACCGGTACTCGAACTGGACGACGGTACTCGTATCACCGAAGTGCTGGCTATTTGCCAGTATCTCGAAGAACTGCAGCCAGAACCTGCTCTCATCGGTCAAACAGCGGAGCAAAGAGCGATCGCAATGATGTGGACGCTCAAAGTGGAGCAACTCGGACTTGCGGCGATGCGAGACGCGTTTCGGAATTCCGCGAAAGGGCTGAAAGGCCACGCTATGACAGGTCCTGTTCAATACGAGCAAATCCCCGAGCTTGCCGAGCGTGGCCGCAAAACGGCTGTTCTGTTTCTCGAGCGACTGGATCAGAGGCTCGCAGACTCGGAGTTCATCGCTGGTGACTACTATTCCATTGCCGATATCACGGCATTGGTTCTCGTGGACTTCGCCGCCTGGTCCAAAATTCGCATTCCCGAGGGCGCCGGCAATCTGCAACGTTGGTATGACGCCGTGTCGTCCAGGCCCAGTGCCACATCATGACCGCGACGATGGAATCACAACTGGCGTCAACCGTTCTGATGATTCGACCGGTGCGGTTTGAAAGCAATCCGTTGACTGCGGCGAGCAATCGTTTTCAGGGGAAAACGCAGGCAACGCCGGATGAACAGCAGGACCTGGCGCAAAGCGAATTTAATGGCCTGGTTGATGCTTTGCGTGACACTGGCATCGAAGTCATCGTTGTCGACGACACGGCTGAGCCGCACACGCCCGATTCGATATTTCCGAACAACTGGGTCAGCTTCCACGCCGACGGTCGGGTCGTACTCTATCCGATGGAAGCCGAAAATCGACGCACAGAACGGCGTATGGATATTGTCGAGACGCTCGATGCGGATTTCGGCTATAGCGTAAGAGAGATCGTAGATCTTTCGCATCACGAACAGAATGAACACTACCTTGAGGGAACCGGCAGCATGGTTCTCGACAGAGCAAACCATGTGGCATACGCCTGTTTGTCATCACGCACTCAACTGGATGCACTCGGGGAATTCGCGCAGCGCATGGGATATGAGGTCATTACGTTTGATGCGGTCGATCGTGATGGTGTGCGGATTTACCACACCAACGTGCTGATGAATATTGGCGAGAAGCTCGCCGTAATCTGTGACGAAGCCATACTCCGAGATGACCAGCGGGCCGCAGTAGTGCAACGTTTGCAGGACACACAACATCAGGTCATTTCACTAAGTTATGAGCAACTCTATGCCTTCGCCGGCAACATGCTCGAATTACGCACGCGAGAAGGCGCGAGGGTAACCGCGATGTCGCAGCAGGCATTCGACTCCCTGAGCGCGGAGCAACGATTGATGTTGGAAGAAAACGGCAGCGTCCTGTCGGTCCCGATTGAGACCATTGAAGCATCGGCCGGCGGCAGTGTGCGATGTATGCTTGCCGAAGTTCACCTGCCACGTAGCTGAAACCAACCCTTTAAAACGGCGCTTTTACCCCCATACCTCAGACAAGTTTTTTTACCCTCGACCAAAGGAGAATTCCCATGGCTCGAACCGAAGCCCCACGCGGCGTAGTTGCGATTGTCGCGATCATAGTTGTCTCTTCCCTTGTTTGGTTTTTCTTCGTCAAAACCGTACCGCCAGGCCGTGTCGGCGTTGCGACCCTGTTTGGTAGTGTAGTGCCGACAGGTTTCACGCAGGGGATTCACGTCCCGGTTAATCCGTTGTATGCGTGGACGATGTTTGATGCGCGTGAAAAAACCCATGTTGAAACCGCAAACGTACCGAGCCAGGATCAGCTACAAACCCGGCTTGACGTTAGTGTGCAATATCGCATCGACGGCGTAATGGCGCCGCGCATCCTCGAGGAGACTGGCGATGCCGAGTCTGCGGTACGCGTACACCTGGTTCCAAAACTGAGGTCGCTATTGCGTGAGCAGGGCAAGAGCATCAAACGTGCTGAGGACTTCTTCCTCGAAGCAACCCAGGACACCTTGCAGACGGCGCTTACAGAGGGGCTAAAGGACTATCTGCAGCCGAAAGGAATCACGGTCACAGCGGTCTTGATCCGCGACATTACGTTGCCGCCGTTCATCGTTGAGGCCATTGAGCAGAAAAAGGAGCGCGAGCAGGCCGTTGAGCGTGAGCGAGCCGAGCTCGAGCGCGTTAGAACCGAGTTACAACAGGAGGTCGCGCGCGCAGAGGCGGGTAAGTCGGCAGCGGAATCAGAAGCGGCGCGCAAGAGGATTCTGGCGGATGCACAGGCGTATGAGATCACGCAGATCAACAATGCGATCGCGAAAAATCCGGCGTATATTCAACTGCAGTCACTAGAGGCACTCAAGGCGATTTCCAAGGATCCGGCGAGCAAGATATATTTTATGGACGGCTCAAGTCCAAGTCCGCTGCCCCTGATGCACCTTGGCGACACGCAAACATTGCAGCGATAGCCTAACCCTATAGTATGCATGCGACGGGAGCCGGGGTGACCGGCTCCCGTTTTTGGTTCTGGAGAATCGATTCTGAAGTGATAAGAAGAACAAGCCATGAGCAAATTCAAAGATAAGATCCTGATGTGTCCGCCGGATTTTTTTACGGTCGAGTACGTCATCAATCCGTGGATGGCAGGTCACAAAGAATCGCTAAGCCTGGAGAAAGCAAAACTTCAGTGGCAGGAGCTGCGCAATGCTGTTGCGGAGTATGCCGAGATCGTGACGCTTCAGTCCGACCCCAATCTGCCCGATATGGTATTCACCGCGAACGCCGGTGTCGTTTACGGCAGCAAAGCGATCGCCAGCCATTTCATGCCGATGGAACGTCGTGCCGAGGAGCCGATCTTTAAGCAGTGGTTCCGCGATAACGGCTTCGAACTTTTCGAACTTGACGAAAAAATCGGCTTCGAAGGTGCTGGCGACTGCTTGCTGGACCGGCGCGGGCCGTGGCTCTGGACGGGATATGGCTTTCGTACCGAAATAGAAGCGCATGCCGAGATTCAGAAATTTTTCGATATCGAACTGGTGTCCATTCGGCTGACGGACGAGCGGTTTTATCATATCGATACTTGCTTTTGCCCTCTGACGGACGGCTTTCTGATGTATCACCCGCCCGCTTTTGACTATGACTCCCGAATCGCGATCGAAAGCAGAATTCCTCCACACAAGCGCATCATCGTTGACACTTTCGATGCGGGAAATTTTGCCTGCAATGCGATCAATATTGATGATCAGGTATTCCTGCATCGTGCATCGGACCCGCTGAAAGCGCGCCTCATGCTGGCCGGTTTCAAAGTCCACGAAGTAGAGCTGACCGAGTTCCTGAAAGCAGGCGGTTCGGCCAAATGTCTGAGTCTGAAACTGAACGAGCCGGTTCGCGACTAATGAGCAGCGTGCATCGGTATCGGATACGAGCGAAGAACCCTGCCGCGCACCTGTTCGAAGTTAGTCTGACCGTCGATAAGCCGGATGCGGCCGGCCAGGTCTTCGCGATGCCGGCCTGGATACCAGGCAGCTACATGATTCGCGATTACGCGAAGCATGTGGTCACTATTCGGGCCGAGTCAGACGGTGTGGCAGTTGAACTGAATAAGTTGGACAAGAGTCGCTGGCTGGCGGCTCCGTGCAATAAGCCGCTGACGATTATTGCCGATATCTACGCCCATGATCCGAGTGTTCGGGGAGCTCATCTCGATACGACGCACGCCTATTTCAACGGGCCTTGTGTTTTCCCAAGCGTTGCCGGACAGGAAGACGTTCCGTGTGAGCTGGATATTCAGGCGCCTGATGAATCTGTAGGTCAGGATTGGCGTGTCGCTACGTCGATGCGTCCCAAGGATGCCGAGCATTATGGTTTCGGTGTTTATGCGGCTGACGATTATGCGGAGCTGATCGACCATCCTGTGGAGATCGGTCGTCTGCTAATCGGCGAATTCGAAGTGAGCGGAATACCCCACGCCATTGCGATTCGCGGACAGGCCCGCGTGGATATCTCGCGCCTGTGCCACGACCTGCAACGCGTCTGTAAACAGCAAATTGATTTGCTCGGCGCTCCTGCGGATCTGGATCGTTACCTGTTCTTATTGCATGTACCCGGCAACGGCTATGGAGGGCTGGAACATCGATGGTCATCGAGTCTTGTCTGCGCGCGGGACAATCTTCCCATTCGTGCGGACTCG
>Ga0255052_10003410_pt1 | contig 11055 bp, 14 predicted proteins | sample JV7_2_21_MG_FD_188632 | JGI IMG/M metagenome (GOLD analysis project Ga0255052, IMG submission 188632) | Seawater microbial communities from Jervis Inlet, British Columbia, Canada - JV7_2_21 | ecosystem: Environmental > Aquatic > Marine > Inlet | place: Canada: British Columbia | collected...
ATATCCTCTTATGCCGCGAGCGGGAATAGCTCAGTGGTAGAGCACAACCTTGCCAAGGTTGGGGTCGCGGGTTCAAATCCCGTTTCCCGCTCCAAAAACAAGTGTTCTTTGTCAGGGGCCGGCGCCAAGCATCGGCCCTTTTTCGCCTCCAGGCGACGTAGCCAAGTGGTAAGGCAAGGGTCTGCAAAACCCTCATTCGTCGGTTCGAGTCCGACCGTCGCCTCCAGATTCCTTCTCATAAACATCTGAAAAACAAAGAGTTACGGCAGAGTAACGCACGCGAGCTGTGCTCAGCCCGTAGCCACTGACTGCCAGAAGGCGCACTTAGGGCGCACTTGAGGTGGAGAAGTGTGCAATCCCGCGTATCTCTCCCAAAGAAAAAGAGAGGCCAGGTGATACCAACACCTGAGTCTCAGGATTCGTTATTCCGTAGCCACATACCTATAGCGGACGAATGAATTTGGGAAGGCTCGAGGGTCGAAAATCCGACTCTATTGCGCCGAGATTGCGCCATGGCTCTGGCGCACCGCTGTAACTATTTATGAATCAGTGTATTAGATAGAGCGAATAAGGGTCTCCATATCTCTCATTGACATTCAATGTGCCTGGGTGTACCTTTGTAGTGGAGGTATGAGGCGATGGCAACGATACGGAAGCGGAAGCGCAAAGACGGCTCAACCTGCTACCGAGTCGAGGTGCGAAAGAAGGGATCACCCCACCAGTCCGCCACTTTCGATTCGATCACCGATGCGAAGGCCTGGGCCAGCGAGACAGAAACTGACATCCGCCGGGGTCGCCACTTCAAGTTCGTCGAGGCCAAGAAACACACCCTCGAGGAGGCCATCGAGCGGTACGTGAAGGATGTCCTGCCCTACAAGCGCACGGGCCAGGACAAGACAGAGGCGCTGCTCGAGTTCTGGAAGCGGGAGCTCGGGCCGTACACGTTGGCCGACACCACGCCGGCGCGAATCGCCGAGAAGCGAGACGAGCTGGCCCGCGGCAAGACGTACCGCAAGAAGAAGCGCAGCCCCGCCACCTGCAACCGTTACACGGCGGCGCTGTCCAATGTCTTCACCTACGCCGTGCGGCAGTGGGGATGGATGGAAGAGAATCCGGTCGCCAAGGTAGACAAGTTGCCCGAGTCCCGCGGCCGAGTGCGAACACTCACGAAGGAAGAGCGCGGTGCCTTGTTGGCTGAATGCGAGAAGATGGCCGAGCCGACCGTAGGTAAGACCGGCCGCAAGATCAAACCGAGAGAGCCGCGCCTGTATCCGATGGTGGTGCTCGCGCTATCGACCGGAATGCGGCAGGGCGAGATCCTGAAGCTGCGCTGGCGAGACATCGACTTCCAGCGTGGCCTCGCCGTCTTGCACGAGACCAAGAATCAGGAGCGCCGTGCTGTGCCGATCTCAGGGCTTGCCATGGAGCTGCTACGCGAGCGCGCTCGAGTGCGTCGATTGGACACGGACCTGGTCTTTGCGTCGCGTCGCAGTACAGGCGCACGCTTCCCGCAAAAGGCCTGGGAAACGGCGCTAGAGGGCGCAGGAGTCGAAGATTTTCGTTGGCATGACCTCAGGCACTCTGCAGCGACATACCTCGCTGAAAGCGGCGCAACGCTGGCCGAACTCGCGGCCGTCATGGGTCACAAGACCTTGGCGATGGTCAAGCGATACAGCCATCTAACCGAGCAACACACGAGCGGAGTGGTGGCCAAGATGAACGAGCGGATCTTCGGAGGGTAGGGGGATGCCGCATGAGATCAAGTGGGACGGTGAGGAGTTCATCGACACGTCTCTGATTCACGAGGCACAAGCGGGCAACAGCGAATATGGAAGGCGTCTGCTTCGCAGGTGTGCGGTGATGCTCAAGAGGGGAAAGCCGTTGAATCCGGTGATGGCGGCGTATCTTGGCGATTGTCTGGAACAGGCTGCGGGAGCGAAGGCAAGGGACGTGGCTCACTGCCTGAACGTGGTTCACAAACCTGGCTACAAGAGCCCAGCTCATGCTGCGAATCAATTGGATCGTGCAAAGCTGGTGTGGGAATTGCGCCCTGGGGTGAACTCCAACCTAGAAGCCTTCGAAGCGGCGGCCGAGGAAACCGGAGAGGGCTGGACAGCGTTCCGAGATGCCTGGGAACGGTGGAGGAAAGCGGCACCCTTCATTTTTGGGCCACGAACAGAGGAACCCGGGCCGCAACAGGTCGCCGGGCTGGTGGCCAACGCCTACAGAACCACGCCGAGCGATCTCCGTGGACGAAAAGGTGGCAAGGGTGGTTACGATCCACGGATGGTTGCCATGTATCTCTGCCGTGAAGTTCTAAAGATGACCTTCCAGGACATAGGGGATTACTTCGGTTTGGAAACTCCCGACGATTCAGAGGACGCATACGGCGTCGCTGATTCGTGGGAAAAGATCGGAGTTCAGCGACGGCAACGGCCCGAGCTAGATGGCTTACTCGACGAACTCACCAAGCTTCTGAAATAGACCCTTCAAATCAGCGCAGCACCCAAGCCGGGTCACGAGAGCCCGGCTTTTTTGTTTGTACCCCCATTTCCGAATCTGGGGGTACGACCTTGTCAAAACGCGGGGTGAGAATTCACAGGAGACCAATGAAGAACATTCACCGCCAGGAGAACAGAAAGTGAATCAACTTCGACGAATCACGACGATTAAGAATCTGGTCGCCAAATACCCAGAGGCCCTCACAGAGAGGTACATGCGTTACCTGGTCCACGGATCGAAACCGCGCAAGGCCACGGTGAACGGTGAACCCACGGTGATCGAGCCAAACAGCTTTGGTCCCGCGTTTCTCCGTGTGGGCAACAGGATATTTGTTGATGAGGATGTGTTCTTTCAGATCATCGACCAGATGAACAAAGACCGTAGGTCAGGAGGGTCTGCATGACAGACGAAACCTGCAAGCCCCCAATTGACGTTGATGCACTCACCTACAAGAGACTCACGGGCTGGAAGGAGATTGCCTGTCCCCTGAGCGAACTCCCCGGTGGCCATCACGGCCACTATCTGCCTGACGGCCCAAACGGAGGGCGATTCATTTGCTACAGGTGCATCATCAATGTTGCGGGTGAGACGTTGGCGCGAATCTGCGAGCGAATCGGCAAGGGCCATGCCCTTCTGTTTCCCGAGCTTGTAGACCTGACCCCAGAGAAGGCGGGCAAAGCAGCCGCGGAGGTAGTGGGCAGATCGGATGACGAAGACGCGCTAGGCGACTTGGAGGATTTGGGTGAGTGAGTTCCAGCGGGTCGTGGCCAACGTCAAACGCCAATGGCAGGACGCACAAACCGAAGCCGAGCGAAGCCAGGTCAGACAGCGGGCCGTCCGAGCGCTCGTGGGCGCCGGATTTGATACTGAGATTCATTCGTCCGATGGGGGGCGTACCCAACGGACAAAAGAAATCAAATTCATAACGGCTCGGGATCTCGCGCTTGAATCTCACGAGAAAACCGAGTGGTCGGTGGAGGGTTTCGCGGCCAAGGGTGCGGTCACGATGCTCTTTGGCAAGCCGAAGGTCGGGAAGACCACATTCGCCCTCGGTATGTGCAAGAGCCTGGTGGCGGGAGACCGGTTTCTTGAGCGGCCCGTGATTCGAAGTGGCTTCGTCTCAGTCGTGGAGCAACCGCGGGCATCCTACTTCCAGGCCCTCGAGCTGGCTGGATTGCTGGAGCGCGATGACGCAGTCTTCCTGTTCTGGACAGATGTCATCGGAGTCTCATGGTCGAAGATCGCGAAGGCCGCTACCGAGGAGTGCTTGCGTCGAGGCCATGACGTTCTCTTGATCGACACTCTGCACCAAGTAGCGGGTCTCGTTGGCGACAAAGAGAACAATGCTGGCGACTGCCTTTCTGCAGTGCAACCGCTTCAGGAGGCCGCAGCCGCGGGATTGACGGTTCTATTCACCTGGCATGAGCGCAAGGGTGGTGGAGAGATCAGCGACGCGGGCCGCGGAAGTTCTGCCGTCGCTGGCGCAGTGGACACCATCCTCCAGATTCAAGGCATGGGCGGAAACCATCGCCCGACGCTTCGCAAGATTCAATCGCTGTCGAGATTCGCCGAGACCCCCAAAGACTTGGTGGTCGAACTTGAGGGCCAGCTATGGGTGCCGAGAGGGACCACCACGGCCCTGGCGAAGAAGGAGGCTCGTGAGCGGATTCTCGACTTGCTCCCCTCAAATGAAGAAGCGGCACCCGACTTCGATCAGGTCTTTGAATCGTTGGATGGTGCGGTAGGGAAGACCCTGACTCGCGAGACCCTGAAGGAGCTCAGCGATGGCGGTGCGGTGAAGCGAATAGGGGCCGGCAAGAAAGGTGACAAGTACCGCTACTACGCAACCGTTCGACCAGTTGAATCTGCGGAGGTCGCAGTCGTATGACTCCAGCCTCCGAACTCCTCAGCGAAGTCGAGGCGCGGGGCGTGGCCGTGAAGCGTCACGGCGAGTTCTTGGAACTCAAGCCCAAGTCCCTGTTGACCGCTGAACTGTTGGAGCGCATCAAGACCTGCAAGCCGCAATTACTGGTGCTTGTGAAGGTTCGCGAAGCCTTGGCAAATGGTCGGCGCCTCAGCGCTCTGGAGATTCGGGCCAAGACCGGCCTTGAGCATCGCGAACTGTATGAGGCGTTGGGCGAACTGTACGACTGGTATGAGGTTGATACGGACCTCGATGGTCGGTACTGGCTTGTTAAGCAGACGGTGAACTGAGAGGCGAGAGGTGGGAAGACCTAGAAAGAGAGTGCCGCGGACGATTCACGGCATGTCCGGTTACGACGTCATCAAAGGACTGGCCGCAAAAGGTGTGCGCGAGTGCGACATCGCTCGAGCCTTGGGTATGTGCAAGGACACTTGGACCAAGAACAAGCGCGAAGACCCGAAGGCGCAGGAGGCACTCGATACCGGCAGAGGAGTCATGCACGGCAAGTTGGTCGGCAAGGCGTACGACAAGGCCATGGCGGGCGACAACATGATGCTGATGTTCCTTCTCAACAACTTATTTGGCTACAGCAAGAAGGATTCGCAGCCGGAAGAGTCTCGCATAAAGGTTGAAGTACGCCTTCCTGCTCCCCTCAACAGGGACGAGTACAAGCAGCTTGCCGCCCAGTGGAATGCCGAGAAGGAAATCGACGTAACACCGAAGGAAATCGAGGGCGAGGTCGTCGGTGGTGGTTGAAGCTGTCACCAAGGTCGAGCCGTCGCCCTGGCAAGACCGAATCCTAGTGATGTCTGAGGACTACAACGTCGCCATGCTCGGCGGCCGCGGCCCTGGCAAATCGCATGCGATTGCCTTCCTGATTCTGCAGCACTTGGAGCGATACAGAGACAAGGCCCGGTGTCTTTTCGTCCGCAGGTCCTTCCCTGGCGCGCTGGACTTTGTCGGCATTACACGGACACTGCTCGTGCAGGCGTTCGGGCCTCAAACCACCTACAGCCAGGCCACACACATTTGGTCGATCCCGTACGGTTACTTCGAAGTCGGCATGCTCGATGATGCTTCGGACTTCGCTCGATATCAGGGTAGGTCGTTCAGCTTGGTAGCGGTCGATGAATTGACTCAATACCCCGAACCCTCGCAAGTGGATCTGCTCTGGTCTTGCCTCCGATCGAGCGCTGGCATTCCAACGCGGATGATCGTGGCCGCTAATCCCGGCCTGGCTGGCCATGCTTGGGTGAACGAGAGATACAACCTGGTTGAAGCTGCCGACTGGCAGCCGTTCCATGAGCCCGCGTCGGGGCGAGAGTGGGTCAGGGCGACCGGCACTTTCAGGGACAATCCCTTTCTTGATCCTGGCTACCAAGACAACCTAGTTGCTGCAACCGGTACTGACGAAGGACTCCAGAAGGCATGGCTCACAGGAGACTGGTCGGCCGTCGCTGCCGGCGCATTCTTCGCCACTGTTCTCAGCAGTGAGAACCAGGTCGACCCCTGGCCGACTCCAGAGGAGTCCGGGTGGTGGGTGAACGCAGAGCGTGAAGGATGGGAGCTCTTTCTGTCCTACGACCACGGCACAAGCGCACCGGCCGTGTGCCACGTCTTCGTGAAGTCACCGGGTGCCACCGGGCCGGACGGCAAGTGGTATCCCCGCGGTTCCCTGATCGTGGTCGAAGAGCTTGCCTTCGTGGCCCCCGGAACTCTCGACAAGGGGCTCGGGCTCACGGTGCCAGTGATGGCCTCCGAGATCCTCGTCATGACCAAGCGCTGGGGCATGGAGGCGGTTGGCGCGGCTGACGACGCGATCTTCTCGGACATTGGCAGCGCGGCCGGCTCCATCGCCACGGAGTTCTCACGGCAGGGCATTCGATTCCGTCGTGCGGGCAAGGGCTCACGCATCGGCGGCTGGGAGGTCGTGCGGCAATTGATGTCGAACGCCGGCACGCTGGATCTGCCCGGTCTCTATATCTCAAGGTCTTGCACGTACTTTTGGCGCTCGGTGCCGTACCTGGGCCGCAATCCGAGACGACCTGACGACCTCGACACCACCGCTGCCGATCACGCGGCCGACAGCGTTAGATACGGAGTCATTGACGCCGGTTGGCGTAGACCTGCAAACGTGCCCTTCAGATTGGGCTGATAACGGGAGACCAGATGGACGGAAACAAGAAGAGAGAAATCGCAGTGCGGATCGGCCAGACGAAGTCGGAGCGCAATCGCTTCCTACTCTGGCCGCAACTCGACAGCGAGGCGCTGAAGGTAAGTGGCGACTATCACGAAGGCTTGGCAGGCGGCACCTACGACGCCTCAATAAGCATGACCAACGAGTTCCATGACAAGAAGGCCGAGCTCGAGAAGGACCCGCGGGCCGAGCGCTATGGCAAGTCATGGGTACGAGACACTCTGAAGGAGCACTTCAAGGAAGACGTGCTACCGAAGCTCGATGGCTTCCGCGGTGAGGTCATGGACCAAATCCAAGGCGAGGCGGCCAACCGCATCGGTGCAGCCAAGGCAGAGGCGTTGCCGAAGCCGACAGACCGGTGGGACATCGCGATTGCCATGGAGGACCTTCGCACCATTCGGGAGAAGAAGTTGAGCGTCAGCGACGTGGAACAGATGCCTAGAGAGACTCGCGCTGCCGTCGCGCTCTCGCCGCCCCATCTTTCAGGGTTGAACGAACACAACCACAAGATCATCTACAAGAGCCTCGTTGACGAGACCAGCGGTGCTCTGGCAGAGGCGCATGAGTTCGACAAGGCCGTCAAGGCCGCTGCCGATGCGGTGGACCACTGCGAGGTGGCGTGCGAACTCGCGATTCAGGAGATTGATGAATGAGTTTGGTCCGGACGGGGGTCTACGCTGTTGAAGCTAGACGGTCCCATCCCACTGGAGCCCACCTCCGTCCGGGCCATTTTCTGCGATTCCGGTTGCCGGGTGCCGATGAACGATCCGGCTGTAACTGCCAGATGACGGTCTGCGGTCCAATCCCGCGATCGTCAGCGAAAACCAAGACTTGAGAGGTACCTAAGTAATGATTCAGATTGCAAAGAGTGTTATCGGTTACGGTGGTGAGCTCCAGGTGGGCGTCGCCAGATCAGAACCAATCGAACCCGACCAGGGTGAACCCCGCTACGAGATTCGACTCAAGTGGATCGGCAACGACCGTGGCCCGAATCGCGTCAACGCGAAGAGCCAGCCCTCGGTCGTCGTCTCCGTGCGCGGCGTCGAGGCCTTGGCGGCGATCTCGAAGGCCATCAGCGACTTCGTCAAGGAGTAGAGGCGTGGAAGAAAAGATCGTTAACGACCCGTCGCCCGCATACGAGGTGATGGAAGCTGAGAGGGAGGTCGCTCGCATATTGCTGTATCAAGGCCAGGGCGGGTTGCGGGCCAAAGGTACGGAATACCTGCCGAAGTACGAGGGCGAAAAGGGCGCAGCGGCCGACACCGGGTCTCAGTATGGCTCACGTCTCTCTCGCTCGTTTCTCGTGAACTTCTACAAGGACGCTTGCCAGAATCTCGTCGGTCGCATCTTTGCTCAGCCGCTGATCTTCTCGGAGGACACACCACCGGAAATCGTCGACCTGTGGCAGAACATCGACGACTGCGGCACCAACGGCGACATCTTCATCCAGCGGGTTGCGCTCGACGCACTGGGCCAAGGTATCAGCTACGTACTTGTCGACTACCCCGGCGATGCGGGGATTGAGAACCTAGCGGCAGAGGTGAAAGCTGGGCGCCGGCCACGGTGGATCCACTACCAGGCACAAAACGTCATTGAAGCGCTGGTTCGCGTGGCAGACGGCAAGCCGATGCTCGAGAGGGCTCGGATTCGGGAAGCGACCGAAGACCTGGCCGATGAACCGTATGACTACGAGACGATCGCCCGAGTGCGTGAGTATGTCGCGGGCCGACTCGGTCCCGATTCCGAGGTGAGCAACTACGCCCAGTTTCGGATTCACACCGAGACCGAAGACCACGACTGGGTTGCAGGACCCTGGCGCGGGATTTCCCCGCCCCGCACTGCATCCCCGGAGCAATCTCGGATGTTCGTTGAGCCGCCTATCGTGGCGTTCTACGGCGAGCGCACCGGTTTCTACAGAGGCCGGCCGCCACTGCAGGCTCTGGCTGAGCTGAATCTTCAGCACTACCAAAAGAAGAGCGACATCGACAACATTGAGCGCATTGCGAACGTGCCAACATTGATCTTGGAGGGCGGTCCGGGCACACGTGAGAACGATTCGCGCAACGTCGAGGTCTCCGCCTACAGTCTCACCACCTTGCTCGAGGGTGAGTCTCTGCTGGAGCTCCCCCGGTTTGGTAGACAGTTTAGGGCTTGGGTTTTCAGCTCTCTGCTGGGCCCGATAGGGCCCCAGCACCAAGGTCCCACGGAAACGCACGGCGCGCCGCGAGCTTGGACCATTTACGCGGCTCTCCTTTCCCGTTCGTAGTCGACCGGGCTCAGGTAGTCGAGGGCTGAGTGTTCCTTGTACTCCTACTCTTCGGCAGAAACAGCTAGCCATGGGGCCCAACCGCTCAGGACCCGCCCACTGTAGACCGCTCTATTGGACTGTTCGTCGAAGGGTGGCATCTTCTTGAACTTGAATCGGAAAAGAACTACATCACTGAGGTCCAGGGGAAGCAGAATGTATCCAGTACACCGACTTGCCCAATGGTCCGAGACCTTTGCCGAAAGCTTGCGAGCCTTCGGCCGCTCTCCATTTGACTTGATGACCTCAAAAGTGGCCTTCACGATTCCTTTGTCTGGCCTGCTTGACTCCCCGAGCCTGCTGTAGGTGATACAGAACGAATAAATACCGTCCGAGTTCAGGAAATTCTGATCGACGATTAACGCCGCACTCATAGTCTTCTTCGGGTGTCTCTTTCCAGGGACCCCGGAATGCCATCCCAACTCCCCACCCGTTCTCAGCCAGTCCTGGTGAACCCCTGCCCTAACCTCACTGGGAAGCCAAACAAACACCAAGAGCAGGGTCAAAGCTGCAGTTGCTGGAGCGATTGCTGCCTTCATTGCCGGATCCTCCTTCAAATCAAAGTAGGGGTTCCAACCCAGCCCTCTCGCAGCCCGGCGGTCTTGGGGTCCTTCGTGGCGGGAATCCGTCGCGGAGGAAGCGAGGACCCGTAGCTTTGTGTGCTCAGCCTTTCGGCTGGCTTACCTTTATCGTGGCAAACCTCAACGCTACTCCTGCCTGGAGTAGAAGTCCATAAACCCGGTTAAGGACCTGAGCACTGGAGACTTCACCTGTCACCCAGTCGACCCCACAATCGCGCCCAGCGCCGTTCTGACGGCCCGGAAGCCAGTGGGTAGTGGTGAGGGAGAGAGCGTCGCAGGCTTTGCACCGCTGGGGGTGCCTGCCAGGGCTCGGCACCACTTAACTTTGCGATCAGCCCCGATCGTCGACGGCCAGAATCAGAAAGCCTGCCGCACGAGCCGAGCAGCGTTGCAGGCAAAGAAAAGGCCGGGCGGGAGGCCCGGCTTGGTGAGGGATCCGCAAAAGCAACCCCCTATGAATGATCGAGGTAGTGAGCTACGGCGTCACCCCAGGAGCCCTGCCAGACATCGGTCTGGTGCGGAGTTGTTACGGACGCTTTCTTGTTAGATCAAAGGTCACCCATACCGGAGACGTAACACTCCCATGCATGACCTGGCCTTCTTGATTGAACCTCACCGTGAGGGTTTTGTTCTTTTTGTCGTTATCTATCTCGCCGCCAACTATTTCAAAAAAAATATCGTCAGTCCAGAATTGGACCTTGTATTCTTGGGGCTTCTTGCCCTTGAAGTTCATAAACAGTTGACCAAGATAAGTCCCCTGCAGAGCGCCAAAAGCATCTGACAGGGTCATCGTATACGCCGGCCATGGTCCGGCATTCGGACAGCAGCCTACAACCAACTGACCACCCTTCAAGTCCCCTACGAAGGATATCCATTCTATTTCGGGTCCACCCGGTTTATCCGGTTTGCCTTTTGCGTATACGCCTGAAGCAATCAGACTGGCAATACAAAACACACCTACGAACGCAACAAATCTGCCTTTCATCTCCACATCCTCCGACTGTGAATGTAGGGCTTCCCACTCTTACCCTTCGACAGCCCGGCGATCTTGGGGACCTTCGCTGAATGCGGAGGAGGCGAGGATCCGTAGCTTTGCGCGCTCAGCCTTTCGGCTGGCTTACCTTTTCGAGGTATCTAGCTATATACACCCAAACGGTTCTGAGCGCAACACCCGAACGGGTGGGTTCGTATAGAGCGGAAGCTATGAGCGGAATCCCTGCCCACAATCGCGCCCAGTGCCGTCCTGACGGCCCGGAGGCCAGCAGGCGGGGACTCTCTCTCCGGGGGGTCAAGTGTTGAAGTGGCGGACCGCTGCCACAGTCGAATCGAAGATCGGGATTACGCTGTCGAGTTTCGCAAGCCGAAAGATCTCGTGAACCTTAGGGGTAAGATTCGCCGCGATCCCCTCTCGTCGGCACAACGCGGCGATGCTCTCTTCGCCGCGCAAACCCTCGAGAACGATCCGAATCTTCTCCTCGGCAGAAAATCGGCGGCGGGCCCGCCGCCGGATCTCCCGGACTGTGGCTTCGCTGGACTGCTTCTTCTT
>Ga0255052_10003411_pt1 | contig 11052 bp, 11 predicted proteins | sample JV7_2_21_MG_FD_188632 | JGI IMG/M metagenome (GOLD analysis project Ga0255052, IMG submission 188632) | Seawater microbial communities from Jervis Inlet, British Columbia, Canada - JV7_2_21 | ecosystem: Environmental > Aquatic > Marine > Inlet | place: Canada: British Columbia | collected...
CAATTGTTATCGAACCCAAAATGCCGGATTCGGTACCGGAACTCTGGGGGAAGCGTTATAAATACGTCATCTGGATCATTATTCGGCCGTTCTGGCGAGTTCTTGAGGCGGTTTAACAGCGGAATTTTTCATTTTGTCATCAATATTCGACAAAAAATTGCCATTTCCGCGTATTCAATATAATCAAACCTCTTAAGTGCTTGATTTTTAGTTAGTTTGTAGATTGGCACGCATTTAGCATGTAATTTCAGATATGAAGCAGTTAAGACATGTGGGAGCAATCCATGGCGCAAACAATTCAATTAGTTAATAGTGCTAAAACGGTGTCGCAGCCTCCGGCGCAAGTGGTCGCGTTGGACCCTCGTCCGGTTGGCAAGGGATCGACTAATAAAAAATATATCCGGGTATTGCAGATATCGGATTTGTTGTCGCGCCATCTCGAAGTCCCTCAGATTATCGAAGCATTCACGGCTGAAATTGCGAGCGAGATTGATTTTTGCGGATATGATTTCAGTTGCGCCGATACTGCAACCAATATCGAGCATGGCCTGAGAGCAGGTTTTGCCGCTTGTTACCGGCTCAATATGCAAAACCAGCTGTTGGGCGAAATTACCCTCTATAAGCGCACCAAATATAATAGCCACGAGCTTTGTGAGCTTGAAGATCTGTTGTGTTCATTGATTTATCCGATTAAAAACGCCTTGATGTACCAGGTAGCCCTTAAGTCGTCTTACCAGGATCCGTTGACCGGCTTGAACAATCGTACTTCGATGGAGAAGAATCTTCCCCGGGAAATAGAACTGGCAAAACGTCATCGGCAGTCGATGGCAATTCTGGTCATGGATCTCGACGGCTTCAAGCAGATCAACGATAGCTGTGGCCATGACGTTGGTGACCAGGTGCTGCGTGAAGTGTCCAAAGTGATCAGCCAGGCGGTGCGTAACACGGATCTCGTCTATCGCTATGGCGGTGATGAATTTGTCGGTGGCCTGGCACAGACTGATATCCACGGCGCGGTCGATGTTTGCGAACGTATTCGCTCTAGCATCGATGAGCTCAATCTCGATGGATGTGGTGCTTCCGGCCGGGTTCAGATTAGCATCGGCATTACCCTGGTGCGTCACAGTGACAATTTCTGGAGCGCTTTCAAGCGAGCCGATAAAGCACTGTACCAGGCAAAAGTAAACGGTAAAAACCAGATCATCATCTGTTAAAAATCTGGCAATCCTGATCAGGTTTCGAATAAAGCGCAGAATAAGAACTATATTAAAGTTATGGTGCGCTTACCGAACCCGAGTTTCACTTCAAATTTTACCCGGAAAGTCGCCAGATAGAGAGGCGGGACTATTCTATGGCTATGATACTGGCAGTGGACGATTCTTCCACGATGAGGCAAATGCTATCCTTTACGCTGCAAAATGCGGGTCACCAGGTGATCCAGGCTGAGGATGGGATGGTTGCCCTGAATATCGCGCGTGAGCAGAAATTTGACCTGGTCATTACCGATGTTCGCATGCCAAACATGGATGGCATCACACTGGTTTCGGAATTGCGCAAGTTACCCGGGTTTGAAGCGACGCCACTACTGGTGCTGACCACGGAATCAGCCGCCAGTAAGAAACAGTCAGGCAAGGCGGCAGGTGCGACCGGCTGGATAGTCAAGCCCTTCAATAAGGCGCAGCTGTTAAAGGTCATAACGACCACGCTCAGTTGAACCCCGGTTCAGTCCGATCGAATAAAATGGTTCCTGAACTGCAGGCTGACAGATCTTAGAAAATCTTTTTTAGCGTCCAATATGGTCTATAAAATAGAGTTATTGACGAACCAGGTGCAGGCTTGATGGCGTCGTCTGCCGGGGTGGCAATCGTGTTTTCGATTACGCTGATCAAACGATCTCAAATCTCACTGGACCTTGGCTGCATTGAAATGGTTTAATCACCCCGGGCTTGAATTAGGAATGAGGTAGCACCAATGAGTATAAATATGACGGTTTCCGATGACGGTAACAAAGTGACCATCGCAGTAACCGGCAAATTCGATTTTCAACTTTACGACGAGTTTCGTGCCTCCTATGCCGATACCACGGGTAATGGTACCGAGTATGTGATAAATTTATCCGATACCGAGTACCTGGATAGTTCAGCACTGGGTATGTTGTTATTGCTGCGCGAACATGCGGGCGGGGAATCGTCAAGTATCGAAATAACTCAAGCCTCCCCTGAAGTGCGCAAAATTCTCGATGTCGCGAATTTCGGAAAACTATTCAAACTTTAACGGGACTCGTAAATGATCGATTACGCTGAAAAACGGGACTTTCTGCGCATGCCTATCGATTGCGAGTTAAGTTTTTCGCAGGCCGGCAGCTCCAAGCAATACCAGGGCAGCGTCATCAATCTCAGTAGTAAGGGAATCCTGTTTACCTCGACCGAAAAGTTTGATCAAGGCACTGTACTGGAAATCACATTGACGCCCAGCAACTCGGCCACGCCACCCATGGAGGCAGAGGCAATTGTCACACGCGTTGGTGATAACGACGTATTGTTTGAGATCGCCTGCACAATCAAGGAAATAAAAAGCTAATCCGCGTTGTAGTGTGACTCGACGTAGTCTTTTACCAGGTCAATAAACTCCCCGGCAATATTATCCCCTTTAAGGGTAACAGTTTTTCGACCATCTTCGTAAACCGGCGCCACCGGTTGTTCACCGGTGCCAGGCAGACTGATACCGATATTGGCATGCTTGCTTTCACCCGGGCCATTGACGACGCATCCCATAACGGCAACCTGCATTGACTCCACCCCCGGAAACTTGTGTTTCCAGCTGGGCATCGACTGGTCGAGTTCCTGCTGAATTTGTTTGGCCAGCACCTGAAAGTACTCACTGGTGGTACGACCACAACCGGGGCAGGCGGTTACACTCGGAGTAAATGAACGCAAACCCAGTGACTGTAATACCTGTTGAGCCACGTTGACTTCGCGTTCACGGGTTGCGCCGGGTTCGGGCGTCAGCGAGACGCGAATCGTATCGCCAATTCCCTGGTTAAGCAGGATCGCCAGCGCCGCGCTCGACGCTATGACACCCGGATCACCCATGCCGGCCTCGGTCAGACCCAGGTGCAGCGCATATCGACAGCGCTCCGCCAGGGTTTGATAAACGTCGATAAGATCCGGTACGCGGCTCATTTTGCAACTGATGACGATGTGATCGGCCGGGAGACCAATCTCCTCGGCAAAAGCTGCGCTACTAAGCGCGGACTCAATGACTGCCTGGCGGTTGATCATCGACAGCGCCAGCGGGTCGGCCAGGTTGGCATTGCGGGTTAGCATATTCGCCAGCAGCTTTTGGTCGAGGCTGCCCCAGTTAACCCCGATCCGAACCGGCTTGTCGTAGCGACACGCGATTTCAATCATGTCGCTAAATTGCTTATCGCGTTTTTTGCCATGTCCGACATTGCCCGGATTGATACGGTACTTGGCAAGCGCGCGTGCGCAGGCGTCATGCTGGCTGAGCAGTTTGTGGCCATTGAAGTGAAAATCACCAATGACGGGTACCCGACAATCCTGAGAATCAAGCTTATCAATAATATGCGGTACGGCGCGTGCCGCGTCATCGTTATTAACGGTAATTCGCACCAGCTCTGATCCGGTTTCATGTAACAGTCTGACCTGCGCTACCGTCGCGGTGATATCGGCGGTATCGGTATTCGTCATCGATTGCACCACGATCGGTGCATCGCCGCCAATAGTGACGCCGGAAACGTTGACGCTGTGCCTGATGCTGCCTGGACTCATGGAAGGTTGTCTGCGATTTGAAGGTTGTTAATAGTAAAGAACATTGCTCGACAGTGAAAGAATTATGCCCACCTGTTGTGAATCCTGTAACGGGGATCAATTCGAGGGCTTTTGTCACTTTTAGCTCTCTGCTGCATCAATGTTTCGTAACGGCAGCAAAACATTTAGAATTCCAGCCTGTTTTGACTGGAACTGCCGTGCTTAACCAGGTAACCGTAATTGCCTTTGACCTTGACGATACCCTCTGGCCCTGCATGCCGACGATTCATCGTGCCGAGGAAATCCTTTATCAATGGCTGGAGCAACACTATCCGCGCATCACCGAGCGATTTGATCCCGCGCGAATGGTCGAGTATCGCCGTGAATTCAGCGCCCGCTCGCAGCACTACGCGGTAGATATGACCGCGATGCGTTGCGATTTCCTGGAGCATCTGGGTGAAATCCATGATTACGACGGCGAACAGGTCTCTAAACAGGGGTTTGATATTTTTTTCGAGGCGCGCCAACAGGTCGAGTTTTACGACGACGTATTACCTTGTCTGCATCGACTCAAGCAGAAATTCCGCCTGGGTTCCATCACCAATGGTAATGCCAGTGTTCCACATGTTGGACTGGGTGATTTGATCGAGCATGCGGTCAGTGCTTCGGATCTAATGGTCGCTAAACCGGATCGCTTGATCTACCAGCATTTAGCCGAGCGTTTCGAAGCGTCTCCGGATGAAATTGTCTATGTTGGCGATCACCCGGTTTACGACGTGGTAGGAGCCCTTGAAGCCGGTTATCACGCGGTCTGGGTTAACCGCGAAAACGTCCCGTGGCCGCATCATTCACCGGCCCCCGATTACGAAATAGCAGATTTGCACCAGCTTGAGGTATTGCTCAGTGATTAAGAATCTGGATCATTTTGGTTTCAACCTTCTGTGCCAGCAATGGTTGCGCAATAGCGGTCGGATGAATACCGTCGGCCTGCATTAATGCGGGGTCGCTGGCCGCAATTCCATCGAGAAATCTGGCTAAATAATGGATTTCAAATTCAGCAGCGGTAGATTCGAATATTTGCTGAAAGCGGGTATTGTAGGCGGCCCCGAAATTTGGCGGCATGCGCACCCCGATCAGCAGCACCGTTATTGACTGGGACTCGGCAAGCTGTACCATCTGCCGCAGGTTTTCCGTGCTCTGCTCGAAACCCAGTCCACGCAGCCCGTCGTTGCCACCGAGTTCAATAATCAGGTGAGTGGGTTGATGTTCCGCCAGCAATCCGGGCAGGCGTTGCAAGCCGCCATAAGTTGTTTCCCCACTAATGCTGGCATTAATAACGCTTGTTTGCGGAAAACTTGACCTTATATTGAAGCCGAACAACTGCGCCCAGCCCTTGTCTACCGGTATATTATGGGCGGCGCTCAAACTGTCGCCTAAAATCAGGATACGTGTTGCGGATTGATTCGCATAACCACTGCTTTGAAAGCCCAGCAACAAGAACAGGATCATGACCGAAGATAATCTCTGCATCGCTTTGAAACAGGTTGGCAAGACCGTTGATACTCCGAATGGAAAGCTCGACATCCTAGACAATATATCACTGGATGTTAAGTACCGGGAGGCCGTTGTCATCAAGGGTGCCTCTGGTTCCGGCAAAACCACGCTACTGGGTTTGATGGCAGGTCTCGACCAGGCCAGTACCGGGGATGTGATCCTGTTCGGCGAGAATTTGACACACCAAAACGAAGAGCAGCGCTCCTCGATTCGAGCTGGTAAGGTTGGTTTCGTGTTCCAGTCCTTTCATTTGGTGCAGGGAGCGACCGCGGCGCAAAATGTTATGCTGCCACTCGAATTGTCAGGCATTGGCGATGCCCAGCAGCGTGCTATTGCCAGCCTGCAACAGGTGGGACTGGAAACTAAAACCGATACCCTGGTCGAGCACCTTTCGGGTGGAGAACAGCAGCGAGTTGCTATCGCCCGGGCTTATGCAACCAGCCCAAAAGTCTTGTTTGCTGATGAACCCACGGGTAATCTCGATGCAGTCACCGGTCGCCAGATCACGGATTTAATGTTCCATCTGCGCGACCAGTCAGGAACTACACTGGTGCTGGTAACGCATGAACAGGAATTGCTGGAACGTGGGGATCGCCAGATTTTAATCGAGTCAGGGAAACTCTTAACAAACTGATTTGCCATGAAGGTTAAACGCGCGACCATCCATTCCTACTGGTTAATGTTTATTGCCACCGTAATCACGGTTGGCATCGTCACTTCCAGCCAGTTGATTACTGATCGTATCGGTTTGTTACTCGACCGCCAGGCGAGTGAGTTACTGGCGGCCGACATGGTCATTGTTTCCAGTAACAAGTTTGCAGGCGAGTATCGCGAAGAGGCCCGCAAGCAGGGTCTGCAGATCAGTCAAAGTGCCAGTCTTCGTACCGCTATTTTTATCGACGACAACCCGCGCCTGGTTGAATTAAAGGCGGTCGACGAGTCCTACCCGTTGCGTGGCAAACTGGAACGGGCCGGGGAAATCACTGGAGAGCGAACGGCCACCACGGAGATTCCCTCGCGTGGTGAAGTCTGGGTCGATACCAAGCTCACCCAGCTTGTCGGCACAAATTTAAGCCTGGGCGAACAATCCCTGGAGGCCCGCTGGTTATTGACCTATGAGCCAGACCGGGGCGGTGCTATCTTCAACCTGGCACCGCGGGTGCTGATGAATATTGCCGACCTGGCCGACACCGGTCTCGTGGTTCCGGGTAGCCGGGTTCGTTACCGCATGATGTTCGCTGGCGGGCAAGCGGATTTAACGCGTTTTAAATCCTGGCTCGGCGCTAATTTAAAAACCGGGGAAGAAATCCAGGATCTCGAAAATGCCCGACCCGAAATGCGCCAGGCGCTGGAAAGGACCCGCAAATTTTTTGCACTTGCGATCGTGTTAACGCTCGTGATCGCGATGGCTGCCATCGCAATCACCGCACGTTACACCGCCAACCAGGAGGCCCCCAAGGTGGCGATGCTGCGGGCTTTTGGAATTTCGCAATTTAGCCTGCTCAAGTATTACCTGCGCCAGTTGGGTGCGCTCTGGATTGCGGCAACCATCATCGGTGTGCTGGTTGGCTGGTGTACGCAATTCCCCTTGCAGTGGGCACTGGATGGATGGTTTGGCAGGACCTTGCCACAGGTCTACGGTTTCAGGCCCTACCTGACGGCTTCCCTGGTGGGACTGCTGGCCCTGTCGGGCTTTTCGTTGCCCTACCTGATTAACGCAACGGCGACCCCGCCGATGCAGGTATTACGTACCGCGGGCAATCGACGTTCCTGGATACGTGGACTGTTGATATCGGGTAGCGCGATCATCGCCGTGTTTGTAGTTCTGATTATTCTGATGCAAAGCTCGATACTGGCGGTAGCCACGCTCGCGCTGGTGCTGGCCTGCGCCCTGGTACTGCCGCTGATCCTGGGATGGATGGTGAAAATTCTACTGGTTTCGTCGCGGCGACGGTTCTGGTTGCGACAGTATTTACTGAGCCGGTTACAGGCTACCTCACGCGGCGCAATTTACGTCATGTCCGGGTTCAGCCTGGTGCTGATCGCGATACTTTTAATCGCCGTGGTCAAGGACGAACTGCTCGGCGAATGGGAGGCGCAGTTACCCGAGAATATTCCAAATTATTTCCTGATTAATATTCGCAGCCAGGACGTGGACGGAATCAGGTCGTTTTTGCAGGCCCATCAAGTCGAGGCGTCGACGCCTTATGCACTGGTACGCGCCAGAATGTCTCAAATCAATTCGGTGGATGTCGACAAGATCGATTTTTCTCACCCGCGAGCATCCCACTCGGTAACACATACTTATAACCTTACCTACGCCGATGAAATACCGGATCAAAACAAGATCGTCGAGGGTCATTGGCTCAGCGAAAACCCGGGGCTGCCGCAAATGTCGGTGGAACAGGGTATGGCTGAAAAACTTGATCTGAAACTCGGTGACCAGCTGACGATGACCGTCGGAAGCAAGGTTCTGCAGGCCGAAGTGACCAGTATCCGTTCGGTGGTCTGGGAAAATTTCAAACCTAATTTTTACCTGATTGCAAATGCCGGATTGCTCGAATCATTTCCTCAAACCTGGTTGTTGAGCGCCCTGATCGCAGATCACAACAAGGCCGACCTGAAGCAGCTGTTGAAGACCTACCCTTCGATCACCCTGCTCGACATCAGCGAGCTGATGGCGCGCGTGCGTGCGATTGTTGACAAGGCCACGGTGGCGTTACAATTTTTCTTCCTGTTTGCGCTGGCTTCGGCGACCATCGTGTTGATGGCGGCGATACAAACCGGTAAACACGAACGTGAAATTGAATCTTCACTGCTGCGTGCTTTGAGCGCACATACCAGCCAGCTGTACCGGGTGCATGTGTTCGAATATACCCTGATGGGTGCCCTGATTGGCTTTTTCTCGGCCTGCTTCGCGAGCCTGGCCGGTTGGGCAATCAGCGTCTATTTCTTCAACATAGAGTTTCAGTTATCCCCCGCGGTCTGGATATACAGCCTGATTTCCGCCTGTCTCGTGCTGACACTGGCCGGTACACTGGTCAGCCGCAGGGTTTATAATATTTCACCGATGAAAATATTGCGTTCCTGACCCGGTCAATCGTGAATTCCGCCTCCGATAAACAATTTGTTGCCGCAGTTACCAGTCAAATTGGCTGGGACCAGGAGCTTAGCCACGCGATGGATTATGCGGGCGGTGTCAAACACGAAAACAAAAGCCTGCCCCGGAGCATCGATGTTGCCAGGCGGGTGCTGGAACTGGGTAGTGATCGTGATGCGGTAATTGCAACCCTGCTTAGTGATCCCGCGCTGCGTGATGTGCTTGATACCAAGCAAATCGAAACCGAGTTTGGCAATAAAATTTCCCAGCTGACGCAGGGGGTAAACAAGCTGAATACCCTGCAGGAGGGGACGCAAGCGCGCATCAATACCCCTGAACAAGCCGAAAAGCTGCGGCGGCTGCTGATGGCCATTATCAGCGACGTACGCGTGATGCTGATCAAGTTATGTTACCGGGTGGAACGATTACCACTGCTAAAACATGATGACTACGACCAGCGTCGATGGATTGCGCAGGAAACCCTCGATATATTCGCACCCCTGGCCAATCGTCTGGGCATGGGATTGCTCAAATGGGAGCTTGAAGACCTGGCTTTTCGAGCACTGGAACCCCAGGCTTACAAGCGTATCGCCAGGCTGTTGGAGGAAAAACGCAGCGAGCGCGAGGCGTTTATTGAAAAGTTTATTGCGCGCCTCAAGGATCTGTTGGCACAGCAGGAGCTCAACGCGAGTGTCCAGGGCCGCGTCAAGCATATCGTCAGTATCTGGCGCAAGATGCAGCGTAAGAACCTCGAGTTTCATGAACTCTTTGATGTTCGCGCGGTACGGATACTGGTCGATTCGGTAGCCGATTGCTACGCGGTACTGGGTGTCGTGCATACGACCTGGCAGCATATTCCCGCCGAGTTCGACGACTATATCGCCAACCCCAAGGAAAACGGATACCAGTCACTGCATACCGCAGTTGTCGCTGATGACGGCAAGATTGTCGAAGTCCAGATTCGTACCGTTGAAATGCATGAAAATTCCGAACTTGGCGTTGCCTCACACTGGCGCTACAAGGAAGGCGCAAGACTCGACCAGCGCATGGAATCCAATATTGCGCAGATGCGCGATCTGCTGCAGGGTTCAGCTGAAGAGGTATCGGATGCTATTTCAGAAATATCGACTGAACTATCCAATGATCGAGTCTACGTGTTTACGCCAACCGGGCAAATTGTCGATATTCCGCAGGGTGGAACCCCGCTTGATTTTGCCTATAGCGTTCACTCAGAGGTCGGCCACCGTTGCCGGGGAGCCAAGGTCAACGGGCGTATTGTCAACCTGACAGCGGTTTTGAAAACGGGTGATGAGGTCGAAATTCTGACGACGAAGGAAAGTCGCCCCAGTCGCGACTGGATGAACAAGAATCTGGGTTTCATCAAGTCAGCGGGAACGCGGTCCAAGGTTCGTAACTGGTTTAACCACCAGGATTTCGAACAAAACCTGCTGGACGGTAAAGCGATCTATGATCGAATTTTGAGTAAGTATTCGATTCATAACGCGAATTTGAAAGACCTGGTTGCGCATTTTAAACGCAAGGATGCGGATCAGTTTTTTGCCGATATCGGTCGCGGATTGATAACTTCACCCCAGATCCTGGGGTATCTACAAACCGAACCCGAGCAGGATCCTTTCAGGAAAATTAAAAAAGAAACCAAAACCCCGACCTCCAGGGATGAAGTCAGCATTCATGGTGTCGGTAACCTGATGACCCAGTTTGCGCAGTGCTGCAAACCCGTGCCAGGCGATTCGATTATTGGTTTCATAACCCTTAACAGCGGTATTTCGATACACAAGCGCAGTTGTTCGAACATTCTCGCATTACCAGAGGAGAAGCGCCCGCGCCTGATCGAAGTTGAATGGGGCCATCAAAACGGCTCGGTTTACCCGGTTGAAATTACCATGACCGCATACCAACGCACGGGCTTGATGCAGGATATCAGTACGATCCTGGCAAATTTGAAGGTTAACCTGCTGAATATCAATTCCAACACCAACCAGGCGGAGCAGATGGTCTATACCCGCCTTACCATGGAAATTCACAGCGTTGATGAACTGGTGCTTATTATTGACAAGCTTTCACAATTGCCTAATGTTCAAGACGTCAAGCGAATCGCCTGAAGGGCAGCGGGTAACAACAGTGGCAGTGGGCGAAAACACAGCAGTAATCAAACGGCGATTTTGTATTGCCCCGATGATGGATTGCTCGGATCGACACTCGCGTTTTTTTCTGCGCCTGTTTTCTGATCACGTCCTGCTGTATACCGAGATGATTACCGCGGCGGCTGTTTTGCATGGCGACCGTGACCATCTGCTCGGGTTCAATAAGGAAGAACATCCACTAGCCGTTCAACTCGGTGGTTCCGATCCGGAACAGCTTTTCCGCGCCGCCCAGATTTGTGCCGAATACGGTTACGATGAAGTCAATTTGAATTGCGGATGCCCCAGTGACAGGGTCCAGTCTGGCAGTTTCGGCGCCTGTTTGATGAAGGATCCAGCATTGGTGGCTGACTGTGTGGGGGCACTAAGGTCGGCAACATCGCTGCCGGTTACGGTGAAGCTCCGGACCGGTATTGACCAGCAGGATGATTACGAAATTTTCGCCGGCTTTGCCGGGGCCCAGATC
>Ga0255052_10003412_pt1 | contig 11052 bp, 4 predicted proteins | sample JV7_2_21_MG_FD_188632 | JGI IMG/M metagenome (GOLD analysis project Ga0255052, IMG submission 188632) | Seawater microbial communities from Jervis Inlet, British Columbia, Canada - JV7_2_21 | ecosystem: Environmental > Aquatic > Marine > Inlet | place: Canada: British Columbia | collected...
GTCGAATACCCTGCCATCCCACGACGGCTGTGATGCATCGTCGCTAACGACGAGCAGCGCTGCGGACTGCTTGCCGCGGATGTCGCCACCTTCACCTTCTGCCGCTTCGAGCGCGATCATCATACGTTCGGCGAGGTCGCCGTCAGCACGCTGATACGCTTTGGACATTGCCTCACAGACGGTTGGTTTCCACATGAGATTGGCCTGCACCGTGTAGCCGGCGCCGGCGATGTCACAAAACTCCGCGATGGAATTCTGCCCCGTGTGATTGGCAACGCTGCCCTTCGCATCGACCATACCAACCTGGCGCACGTCAGCGCCTGCGTCCGAGCTGAGCAAAGTTGCCAATGCCTCTGCAGCATCTTTGCCGCTGCGCATGAGCGCCAGGCCGTTCGGCCCGTACGCCGGTTCTGTAAATGACTGCGTCGCAACGGCCCCAACTCCCGGTTCGGCCCACACGACGCGCGCGCCGACGCCGAAATAATGGGTTTGTACCGCAACCCCCAGCTCCCCCGTCTCAGCATCCCTGGCCACGATTGAATAGGTGTGTGCGAGCTGCGAAGGCTGCGGTTTGCCACCTCCTGCCGCTTCGATGAGCGGCAGCACCAGGTGCGAGGGGTATCGTGCTGAGTGATGCACCGAGTTGTTCGCAATCACCCAATCGGTTTCGTCGAAGTTATTGCCGCCGGTATTCAGATTGCGATCCCAGCGCGGAAAATTCGAGCTGGATACCTCCAGGCGGATTCGATGTCCCGGTCCGAAATAATTTGCGGTCGCATGTAAGTTGAGTCGCGCCTCATAGACTTCGCCTTCTTTCATCCAGACATTTTTTGAAAATCCTTCCCGATAGCGCATCCTCAGCGCACCTTCCTGGACATTGAACGCGCGACCGTCCGGATAAACGTCGATCAATTTTGCCGTGAAATCCGTGTCCTTCGCCGATGAACTGACGTAAAGCACAACTTCGAGCGGGCCGGTCACGTCGACGCCCTGGTCCAGCACTTCTGATGTGAAAACGAGAACGTCCTCGCGCATCTCGTTTACCGACTGATCATAGGATCCCGCTCCTTTGTCCGTGCCAGTACAGCAGGCCTGGCCGCCGAGAGAAGGCACCGGTGTCGCGGGATCGTAGAAAAAGTGATCGGCTGGCTCCTCGGTGGGTGCGTGCAAGGAAATCGTACCGTCACCGAAACGGCTGTTGGCCCTGCCTCCGCTGTGCAGGTAAAACTTCCTGTAGGTCGTGTCAGCCAGTGGCCAGGTATCTGAAGTGCGCCACTCGTTCTTGCCCATCAGGTAATACTGCACTTTGGGCATGTCGGTGATGCCGTCGTCGCCGTCTCTCAGCCAGTAGTCGTACCAGCGATACAACATGCCACGGTAGTCGAGCCGCACATCGCCCAGGTCACGCTCTCCGACAATCAGTTGGTCGCTGCCGTCACCGTTGATATAGGCGCAATGCTTTGTCGGTGCAATGATGATGAACTGGTTGTCCCGCGATCTGTCACTGATGGAATTCTTTTTGGCGAGATTCCAGAGCTCGAGTGCCTCGGCGGGACCATAGTCGTACCATGAGTCGACAAATATCATCGGCGTGTCGAATTCATCTTGCTGATTTGCCCATTCGAGATCTTTGAAATAAGGCGCCTCGGGATTGCTGCTGACAAAATTTTCATATTGCGTCGGCGGCGAATCGGACTTTTTCAGAATGTCGACGACCGGCAATGTCGAGATAAACGGAAAATACGCGGTGTTGTTTTCTCGCCCCGCGGATTTTCGGTAGAGCTTTGCCGCCTCGGAGCGAAACCATTCCTGCCGATCTACCCAGGCCGGTGGCCCGTAAAAAACCTCGGGGCCGCTGCGCGAGAACCAGCCGGCGGTCTGTGCGAGTTCGAAAGCGCCGCCATCGAATGACACCCAGGGACGGCCATGTGCGTAGTAGCCGGTCGTCGATGCCATGGGCGCTGCGGCCACATGCTTGGGATGCCGCGTGGTTGCCAGTATCACCTGGGTGTCGCCGGTATAGGAGCAGCCGAACGTCGCCACCCGGTCATTGGACCAGGTCTGATCGGTCAACCAGGTCACCGTGTCATAACCGTCATTGCGGTTGTTCTTTCCGGGCAGATAGCGGCCCTCCGATTCGAAGCGGCCGCGAATGTCCTGAATCGCGACGACGAAGCCTCGACGCACGAACGACATCAGCAACTCGAACCGGTATTCGTGTCCAGCACTCGTCGGCACGTTCTTGTCATACGGAGCACGCAGCAGAATCGTGCCGTAATTGCCGGCTGCGCCCTTTGGCATGTAAAGATCGGTCGACAGCCTGACGCCGTCACGCATCGGCACCATGATGCTTTTCTCGACGTCGATTTCGTAGGACGACCCGGAGTTTGTATTGTGATCCTGAGCAATCGCCGCGTTAATGAGGCCGCCGAGCACGATGGCAATTAATGCGATTCTTTTCATGTCATATACTCTTACGAATCAGAACACGGGAATTCGTACAGTGTATCCCAGCGATTGTGCGTATGCCTGTCCGTCGGCGCCGGAGTAAGTAACATCGCTGATCTGAATCCACAGAAAGTTACATTCGAAAAAGCATTGACGCTGTTGCAAAGCGGGGACGCGAGCAGTGCGGAAGAGCTATGTCGGGATGCGCTCAATTCGTATCCGGAGGATGCGAATATTCTTTGCCTGTCGGCGAGAGCGCTGATTCGTTTGCACGAGTTTGACGAGGCAGAGAATCGCCTGAACAAGGTGCTTGCCCTCTTCCCGGACTTCCCCAGACCGCATGAAATTACCGGCGAGTTGTGGCTTGCCCGGGAAAAGCCGGAACAAGCCGTAGAAGCATTCAGGCGCGCCGTTCATCTCGGGATTGACTCCGCCGAGGTCGATCAGAAGCTCGGTGCGACACTGACAATGCTCGGCCGAAAGGACGAGGCAGAAGAGATTGCGGAAGCATCGAGACGCCGGGACCCGCGCAGGGCGGCGATGGCCGAGGCAAAAGACTATGAACGCAAAGGCGACCTGGATACTGCCGAGAAGATCTACCGCAAAGCTTTGATGCAGGATCCGGACGACGCTGCAGCGCTCGCGGGCATCGGTGCAATCGCGATTGCGAAGCAGCAATACACCGATGCAGAGATCTTTCTGCAACGAGCCGTTGATCGCGCGCCGGACTTCGGCGGCGCCTGGGCCGACCTCGTCGGCGTACAAATGGCGACAGAGAAATTCGATCAGGCGGCGACCAGCGCCGAAAGCGTGCTTCGCCTCGACCCTCACGGGCCGATGCCACATTTGATGCTCGCCAACGCCTACGCCATGTCAGGGCAGCATGAAGATGCGATTGCGGAATACGAAATTGTCATTGAAAAGCTCCCGGGCCATCCGAGCGCTCTTTCGGGGATTGGCCATATGTTGAAAACGATTGGCCGACAGCCAGAGTCTATTGCAGCATACAGGGAGTGCATTCGCATGAACCCGCAGCACACCGAAGCCTGGTGGGGCCTTGCAAACATGAAAACCCATCAGTTCGGGGAGGGCGAGATCCAGGAAATGCTGAGTCTACTGCAAGACGGGGTAGCGAAAGCAGAACCAACGAGCAGCAGGCTGACCAGCACACCGGAAGTGAATCTTTGCAACGCACTCGGTATGGCTTTCGAAAAAACCGGTGACTTTGACCGGGCTTTCGAATATTTCGAGCGCGGCAACGAAGTGAGGCGACTCGAAGAGTCCTACGATCCGGTTCATACCGAACACCTTCACGATCGCATCATCGACGTGTTCAGTCACGAATTTCTCGATGGGAAATCCGCTATCGGCGACAGCAACGCCGAGGCAATCTTCATCGTTGGCCTGCCGCGCACGGGCTCCACTTTGATCGAACAAATCCTTGCCAGCCACAGTGAGGTGGACGGCACGCACGAACTACCCGAACTGGGTCGATTAAGCCAACGCATCCCCGTTATCTACCATGACCGTAGCCACTATCCGGAGAATGTCCTGGACCTGGAAGCAGGTGCTATTGCAGCGATTGGGAAGGAATACATCGAGCGCACGCGAAAGTATCGACGCGGCGCCGCGTTCTTTACCGACAAAAACCCGAATAATTACATCCACGTCGGCCTGCTACACCTGATTTTGCCGCATGCCAGAATCATCGATGCAAGACGTCATCCGCTGGACACCTGCCTCGGGTGCTACAAACAATTATTCGCCAAAGGTCAATCCTACAGTTATGACCTCGAGGAACTCGGTGAGTATTATCTTCAGTACCAGCGAATGATGGATCATTGGGACGAGGTACTGCCGGGCAAGGTATTACATGTGCAGTACGAGGACGTGGTCGCCGACCTGCAATCCCAGGTGCGCCGGATTCTGGAATACTGCGGACTTCCCTGGGACGACAACTGTCTGCGCTTTTTTGAAACCAAAAGAGACGTTCGGACCGCCAGCTCCGAACAGGTTCGTGAGCCAATCTACCGATCGTCGGTCGATCTCTGGCGTCATTATGAGCCCCGTTTGGGCGAACTTATCGACGTTCTCCGACCCGAACTTCTGAAATTGCCGGAAGAAAACCAACCAGCCGTCTTGCGTAACAGAAATATCACGTGAAGTGGGTGTTATTTTTACGTGTACCGAGACGAGAAATGACATTACATTTGATGGGTTAATAGAGATAAGCGTAGTCTTCAACAGACACCACAAGTGCTTCGGCGCTAAGCCCGACCACTGATCTTAAACGGGGGATCACCATGTCCGGTTACACAGAAACGTCCGACAAACCCAACGTAATTCTTGCTGCAGCCATTTCCGCCGCCCTGGCACCAACGGGCGCCGCGGTGGCGCAAGACACTCCGTCCTCGGATTCCGCGAGAGATTCGATCGAGGAAATCATCGTCACTGCGAGAAAACGTGAAGAGAGTCTTCAACGTGTCCCCTTCAGCATTCAGGCAATTCCGGAGACCCAGCTCAAGCAAATGGGCGCAACGTCTATGGCCGAATATATCCGGTTTATCCCGAGTTTGTCGTGGAGGGAGACAACGCCGGGCTTCTCAACTATCGTTTTCCGTGGCATCTATGCCGGGCACGATGTCCTTGTTCACGGGTCGTCATCTGTTTATCTTGATGAACTCCCGATCACATCGCTGGGCGAACAGCCGGATCCCTATCTGGTGGACATAGCCCGTGTCGAGGCATTGGCAGGGCCGCAGGGTACGTTGTTCGGCGCAAGCGCCCAGTCCGGAACACTGCGAATTGTTACCAATCAACCGGATCCAAGCGGCTATGAGGCGATCGCCGATGTTTCGGCTTATACCGGCAGTGATTCAGGTAATAGTTATGAAGTCAGCGGTGTGCTGAACCTGCCACTGGTCGAGGACAAGCTTGCCATTCGGCTGGTTGGCTTCTCGGCGGAAGACGCCGGGTACATCGACAACATATTCGGCCACACGCCGGATACCCATGCCTGGGCGACGCCCGCCGCGGAAAGCGGGACGCTGGACAATGCCGCCATCGTCGAGGAGGACTGGAACGGCGTTGAATATACGGGTGGTCGAGTATCGGCCCTCTGGAATATCAACGATAGCTGGTCGGCCACCGCCATGCTTCTTCATCAAGAGAGCAAAGTCCGTGGCGGCTACAACGACTACAACCCGGCCGCTGGCGATCTGAAAACGATCCAGTGGAACCGGAATATCCGCGACGATGAGTGGGATGCTTATTCCCTGGTCATCGAGGGAGACATAGGATCCATGCATCTGGTCTCTGCGACCAGCTACTACGACCGGGAACGCAGCGAGGTAACGGATCGAACCGTCTACCACAAGCACTGGAGCACTTTGTATTGCGCCGATAGCTGGGCGGCATATGCCGGCTATTACTTCTCGGATCCGTCGGACGGTACAGTGATGTCCTACCCTAGATATTGCTGGGGACCTACCGCGCAGAGTGACGTTACCACGGTACAGAGCCAGACCGACTGGGAAGACAAGGTTTCACAGGAATTCAGGCTGTCGCACGAAGGTCAAAATGTCGACTGGCTGGTCGGGTTGTTCTTCGAAGACAGCAACGATGACTGGGAGCGCCGCTGGGGCGTGCCTACCAGCAACGACTACCAGGATTCTCTGTCGCTGTTCTACTGGGAGACCGGCTGTGGCTCATATTGGGGCGCAGCAGGCGAGCACGCTCCCGGCGCGTCATACGGTGATCCCAGGTGGGTTTCCTGCGGCTTCGGCGATGGTTTTGCCGCGGATGCGACAGGACCCTGGTACGACGTGGACCGCACCAACTGGACACAGCAAGCGATCTTCGGCGAGGTGACCTGGCGGATCAACGATCAGTGGTCTGCGATTGTCGGCGGCAGAGCTTTTGAGCGAGACACCGAAAAGCGGTACATCGTAACCAACCCTGAAGGCCGTACAAGCACCACTGGTGGAATCTCGGAAGGCTCCGGAACGACCAGCGATTTCGTGCCGAAGTTATCGGTCACGTATCAGATGGACGACTCGAAGATGATGTATGGACTGGTCACCCAGGGCTTCCGCGCCGGTGGCGCCAATCGGGCACGCGGGGCTATTTTCTTTCCCCTGGCATACGACGCCGACAAACTGACGAACTATGAGCTCGGCGCCAAGACTTTGTGGGCAGGCGGCAGATTCCAGGCCAACATAACCGTGTTTCATATGGCATGGGACGACTATCAGCTGGAGGTCGTCGACCCGAGCTTCATTAGATGTGGCGACGTGGGTGCGGTCGATCCCTGTAGCTCACCCTGGCAGACAGTAGTCGGCAATGTAGGTGATGCGCATACCGAAGGTGTCGAAGCGGCCTTTGTCTGGCTGCCCACCGAAGGGCTCGAGCTGGGTCTCAACGCGTCATTTATGAGTGCGGAAACCGACACTGATGTCGACATCGATAAAAGCATCGACGGCAGTGGCAATACACACCCTGAAATTCCAAAAGGCGCGAGACTACCGTTAAGCTCCGAGGAAAAAGCTTCGATCTACGGCAGGTACTCCTGGCCTGCCGGTTTCATGGACGGAGATATGTTTGTCAGACTGCAATGGTCTTACACCGGCGATTCGCTGACTTCGATTACAACCGACGACCTGGTACCCGGGTCAGGCGATAACCTGGGGATAGGCCCGCAGCGAACTGTGCCGGCCTACAACATTGGCGATTTGCGGGCCGGTATCATCGGAACAGACTGGGAGCTCAATGTTTTTATTAACAACCTGACGGATGAAAGGCCGGAAGTCACTACCCGCAATGCTTTCGAGCACCTGTTCTCGAGCTCTCAGGATGGCATTTCCAGCTACCACTCGATTTTCACGAGCCGGCCACGTGAGTACGGTGTTCGCTTCATGAAGAGGTGGGGCGGCGACTAGTCTCGCAGCGACAACGGCCGGTCGGCTTCCGGCAGCAATTTGAGTTCGAGCTCGAGTATTTCGATCAGCTCTTCGAGCTGGGATTCGTAGTTGCGCCATAGATTTACAGAGCTACTGTAAATCGGTTGCCGTACCTGCTCGGAACTGGCGGTCTTGACTGCTCTTTCTGTCTCATGAAATCGCAGGCAATCATCCTCCCACGGCAGTTCGCAGAACTCGGGAATGCGGCGCACCTGGTGCTCCAGATCCGCGACGACATCCTCGTAACGGACCTCGAGAACGAAGTCCGGCAATAATTCCTGCCAGTGTTGCATCAGTCGGATGTACTGAAGATAGTACTCACCCAAATCGAACATGTCGTAGCTGAACGACTGGCCTCTGGCGAACAACTGCTTGTAGCTACCAAAGCAACTATCCAGTGGATGACGTCGTGCGTCGATAATTTTGGCATTCGGCAAGATCAACCTCAGTAAGCCTATGTGCACGAAGTTATTCGGATTCTTGTCGATGAAACGCGCCCGGCCGGCACGATGCCTTCGCGTACGCGAAACATAGAGAGACCCGAGTTCCGCAATGGCATCTCTGTCGAGCTGCAACAATGACTCCGGGTATCTCTCGGAAATCTTGAACATCCTGGGAATTTTTTGTGTTATTCGGCCCAGATCGCTCAACTCATGCGTACCCTCTACCTGGCTGTGGCTCGCGAGAATCTGCTCGATCAACGTTGAACCGGATCGTGGTAATCCGACAATGAATATTGGGGCCCCGTCCGGATCCCCGGAACCGGTGTGGCGCTTCAGGAACGCGTCATCGAACACTTCGATCAGGCGATCATGCAGATCTTCTGTCTCGACTGTGTCGTAACGTTCTGATTCCCGTCGGACCCGATTGCCGCGAGCGAAATAATCATACGCTCGCTGATAATCCTGCCTGTTTTCATTCTCCAATCCCAAGGCATTGCACAGTTGCACATATGATTCGGTCGGCAGGTCTTCCTTATCCAACAAGGCTTCCATCGCCGCGACTTCATGTTCCTCGAAGCGAAATGTCTTGAGGTTGGCGAGGCTCCAATAAGCTTCGGCGAATTCCGGATGTTCCCGAATGCCTGCCCTGTATGCGCTAACGGCATCTTCATACTGCCCGATCGTTTTCAGCATATTTCCAAGGCCGGAAAAAGCGCCACGATGAGCAGGTGCCAGTTCCAGCGTTTTCTCATAAGCACCGGTTGCCTCTTCATATCGTCCTGCCGATCCGTAGGCATTCCCCAGAAGCACGTATGAATCCGGCAACGTCTTGTCCGCCTGAATCAGCCGTTTCGCATTTTTTATTGCCTCGTCGAACTTGTCCCGCTCAAGCTGGACGCTGACCAGATCTGCACGGGCACGGATGAAATTTGGGGCGCAATCGACCGCGCGTTGCAAGAATATTTCTGCATCTCCAAAGTGACGTTGACTCGCCGCTACGATGGCGAGCAGCCTCAGCGCTTCGACATTGTCAGGATCCTGCGTCAATACCTGCCGGTATAACTTCTCGGCCGCCGCCGGATCTCCGTCCTTCTCAAACTCCGCAGCCCTGGCGATCATTTCGCGATGCGGATCCAGGCGTTTGAAGTCCTCGATCGCGCTTTCCGCCTCCTCAGTGCGGCCAAGCTTCATCAGGGCCAGTCCGAGCTTCATATGGGTGTCGGCCCGCGTCGGGTCCAGCTTCATCGCGCGTCGAAAGGCTGCCTCTGCTTCTTCGTCTTTGTCCTGCCCCATGAAGAGATCGCCAAGAATCTCATGCGGTCTCGGGTAATCGGGGTAAATTGCGACAGCCGCATTCGCGCGCTGCTCAGCCACCTCGGGTTGATTGAGACGCATCAACGCTCTGGCCGAAAGGCAGAGAATATTGGCGTCGGCAGGAAATTGTTCCAGGGCGCCACGGCATATCTGCTCGGCCAATTCTGCGTCGCCACTTCGCAGCAGCATCAACGCCCGTTCATAGGACTCCCGTTGGGCAGTCTGCTCAGAAATGATTCACTCTCCTCGTAAGCCGGACGCTTCAATGGCATCGACTGTCATCTGCGGGCTGCCCATCGAGATCAGATTGGCGCCCGACACCCCCGGAATCCCGGCAATCTCACGCAGACGCTCGCTACATATTGCGATGCCTTCCCGTTCCGGGTCCTGCGCCCGCTCTAATCGTCGGATGACATTGTTCGGAATCAGCGCATGGCTAAGGTTATCGCGAAGCCATCGCGCAGTTACGGCAGATTGCATGACAGCAACATCGGCAATAACAGAACAACGCCGTAGCAATTTCAAATTAACCAGGTGTGCGACAAATTTGCGCATCACATTCATATCAAAACATATTTGTGTCTGAACGAATTGTGCACCCGCACCGACCTTGCGCAGCAATCTCGGCGCAGCCCAATCGGGCTTTGGTATGTGTGCCCTGGTAACGGCGCCGATCAGGAATCCGGCCGCGTTCGTTAAATCTGGATCCTCCTCTATTACTTTGGCCGTCGCGATGAGTTCGTCGACCCCGACATCCGTTACCAGGCTCGGTTGTGGCTGGTAGCTGTCCGGCATTTTCTTGCCGCGTACCAATAACAGGCTTGAAACACCAACCGCGCTCGCACCGAGCAGGTCTCCTATCAACGCGGCGCGGTTTCGGTTGCAGCAGCTCAATTGCATGACCGGGTCGATACTTTCGTTGATGAGAATGCTTGCGGCAGCCAACGGCGACATGTGTATCGCTCCGTACTGATTCTCGGTCACCTGGATAGCATCCACATACGGTCCCAGAATTCGGGCCTGCTCGATTATTGACGCGGCATCTGAATCGGCCGTTAGTGAAAGCTCCGCGGTTAAGACGAATTCCTGCGTGCGAATGGCATCTCTAAACGTCTTCATCAGGCACAGACCGGTGGCCTCCGCTGCGACCAGGGTCGCGCCTCTTCCAGTTGTGCGGCGAGTCTGATGAGCGTTGCCTCGTCACCGTAACGACCGAGCAGCTGCACACCGATTGGCAGATTGTCTTCATTCCACTGCAGCGGCAATGAGATAGCCGGCCGACCACTGGCGTTAGCGATCAGGGTAAATCCCGTGTATTCGCCGAGTCGCGTTATATGCTGATCGCGCGTCTCCGGTGTGTAATCGAAGTATCCCAGTGGTACTGGTGGCTGCGCCAGTGTCGGCGTCAGCCAGACGTCATGATCGTTGAAGAAGACGGCGGCGTCGCGGGCTGCTCTTTGCATGTCCTGAACTGCCATCAGGTAGTCGCCCGATGTCAGCCGTTCACCATGCAGGTAAGTGCGCCAGGTTGCGGGTTCGAACAGGGATTCATCGATCGTGCGACTGGTGCGTCTCGCCCAGTCCTTGACTGCCCAGCAAAGGAAACCGGCCCACACGTTGCCAAACGCCTTGAACAGCCCCTTGCCATCGAGAGAAGGCGATGCCTCTACCACGTCATGCCCCAGGTCCTCACATAGTTTCGCGGTGGACTCGGCAGCGGCGACACAATCGCCATGGGCAGACTCCCCTGCCACCGGTATGGTGCCGAAGCCGATACGCAGTCGCCCTGGCGCTCGTCCGACCTCATCGGCAAACGGGCGCTCGGGTGGAACTGGAAAGTAGGGATCTCCTGTAAATGGTCCGGCAGTGACATCCAGGATCGCCGCACT
>Ga0255052_10003414_pt1 | contig 11050 bp, 11 predicted proteins | sample JV7_2_21_MG_FD_188632 | JGI IMG/M metagenome (GOLD analysis project Ga0255052, IMG submission 188632) | Seawater microbial communities from Jervis Inlet, British Columbia, Canada - JV7_2_21 | ecosystem: Environmental > Aquatic > Marine > Inlet | place: Canada: British Columbia | collected...
GCAGATGCCCGTTCGCTTTCGATGGCGGTCACAGATGCGTCACCTGGACCCCTTCACCGCCAAGGTCTTCTGGGGGTACGCCAGTTTCGTTGCCATATCACTCGTCGCCTTCGCCATCATCACTGTCTTGCTACACGACGCGATGCTCGCAGGTGAACGGTCGGCAGGAGTCATCGCCGGGTTCATGGCAGTGTGGTGGACGGTTCGAATCGGATTCGACCTGGCCTCCTACGGTCACGCCGGCTGGCCACAAGGGGCCCGATTCGTTGTTGCCCATGCCCTACTCCTCTCCGGGTTCGTCGGCCTTGCTGTCGTTTATTGGACAGTCGTGATCCGAACGATCTAGGTCCCCGGGTCCAATCCACAACACGATCCTCGGAGAGATCACCGCGGTCACCTTGATCCTCGTAAGCCACAGATCAAGCCTGATATCGAAATCGCACCTCTCTGAGCCCCCTGGTTTCAGTCCTCTCCGTACCTGGTGACTCCCTGCCCGTACTTCTCGGTGAAGAGATCGAGCACCTCGCCTGACTCGGCGTGTCGCCCGGTGACCGCCTTCGAATAGAGAGGCTCGCCATCAACTGTCACGTCGAAGATCCCCTTCGACCCCGTGGTGAAGGTGAGTGACTTCACGACGTGCTGGTAGTTGTCGAGAAGATCCGATGCCGCGCTCACGGCGCGGGCGGAATAGTTTCAGGGGACGCAATAGGCGATATCGATAACGTGCAAACAGTTCCTTTCCTGGACTCTCATCGTAGATCCGGCCCCTCGCTAGGTCTATCGTTCGGACCGTGATTGAGCGACCGGCCTTCACGATCGGCATCGAAGAGGAGTACCTCTGTGTCGATCGTGAGACCCGTGACCTGATCAAAGCTCCACCGCAGAAGATGTGGGACTCGCTGCGGGAGGTGGTCGGGCCTCAAGTGACACACGAATTTCTCAGAGCCCAGATCGAGGTAGGCACCAAGGTGTGCACCAGCGTGGCCGAAGCCAGGGAGGACCTTGCCACCATGCGTCGCGACCTGTCCAGCGTCGTCGGCGAATACGGCGGAGCCATCATCGCCTCCTCGACCCACCCGTTCGCCAACTGGGAGCAACAGGAGACCACTCCTGAGCCCCGCTACAGACGACTCCAGGCCGACTACCAGCAGGTCGCCCGCCAGCTGGTCGTCTGCGGCATGCATGTCCACGTCGGAGTTGAGGATCCTCATCTCCGCATCGACCTGATGAACCAGATGCGTTACATGCTTCCCCACCTGCTCGCATTGAGCACCTCGTCACCCTTTTGGGACGGGACCCCGACAGGCCTCCTCGCCTACCGCCTCGTGATATTCCAGAACCTGCCCCGCACCGGGATTCCCGAAGAGTTCGACTCATGGGGCGAGTACGAGCGGTTCGTAGAAATCCTGGTCGAAGCCGGGCTGATCGAGGACGCAACCAAACTGTGGTGGGACATTCGACCATCGAGTCGCTATCCCACAATCGAGATGCGTGTCAGCGATGTGTGCACGAGACTCGACGATGCCATGACCGTGGCCGCGCTCTATCAGTGTCTTCTCGGCTACCTCTACCGACTGCGGCGGCAAAACCAGAGATGGCGCATCTATCCCCCGATGATGATCGAAGAGAACATGTGGCGTGCCCAGCGTTACGGCACAGACGGTTCCCTCGTCGACTTCGGCAGGGGTGTCCTCGTGCCTTTCCCGGAATTGGTCGAGGAGTTCATCGAGATCCTGGCACAGGATGCGATTGAGTTCGACGTTCGGGAAGAGCTTCGTCACGCTCGGACAATTGTCCGGGACGGCACCAGCGCCCACAGGCAGATCGCTGTCTACGAGAAAGCGCTGAGCGACGGGGCCGACAACCAGGAAGCTCTCAGTGCCGTGGTCGACCATCTCATCGAAGACACCCTGTACGGAATCTGACCCCGCCACCTAGGGTTGACCCCCTTCCCCGATCAGGAGACATCTTCAGATGACCAGACCCGTTCGAATAGGCGTCGGCCTCCAACCCCAGCATGCTGACTACTCCGAGATACGCGACGCCCTGGTTCGAGCCGAGGAGATGGGTGTCGATGCGGTCTTCAACTGGGATCACTTCTTCCCACTGAGCGGTGACTCGAACGGAAAGCACTTCGAGTGCTGGACAATGCTCGGATCGTGGGCCGAGGCAACAGAGCGCGTCGAATTTGGTGCGCTTGTGACCTGCAACACGTACCGCAACCCCGAGCTTCTTGCCGACATGGCGAGGACAGTCGACCACGCATCAGACGGCCGGCTCATCCTCGGGATCGGAGCGGGATGGTTCGAGAAGGACTACGACGAGTACGGCTACGAGTTCGGGACACCAGGCTCACGTCTGGCCGACCTCAAGCAGGCCCTGCCCCGGATCAAAGAGCGTTGGTCGAAACTCAATCCGGCACCGAAGCGCAAGATCCCTGTGCTCATCGGCGGGGGTGGCGAACGGAAGACCCTGGCCTACACAGCAGAGCACGCAGACATTTGGCACGGGTTCGGCGGGGCGGATGTGATCAAACACAAGAACGGCGTGCTTGACAAGTGGTGCGCTGAAATCGGCAGGGACCCCGAGGAGATCGAGCGATCGTGCGGAGCCAATCCGCGCAAACCCGAATCGGGAGACGCATATCTCGAAGCTGGAGCCAGCTTCATAACACTCGGCTTCGACGGACGCGACAACTATGACCTCTCACCCCTGGCCGAATGGCTCGCCTGGCGGGACGAGAGCAACGCCGTCTGAGGATCAGCCTCTCAGATCCCGTCTCTGGAAGAGTGGAATCGAGAGCGCAATCAGAACAACGGTCAATCCGGCCAGCACCCCGGCGTGTCCCCAGTTCATCCCATTCACCAGCGGGTTGCTCCCGAGGAAGTAGTAGAAGGGGGAGAGCTTCGCCCAGTTCGCCAACTGATCACTCAGCGGTAGAAACGAGAAGACGAAATAGGCGACGATGGCCACTCCCAACGCCCCGTAGTTGGCAATCCGCGTCCTTCCCGTCGCCGCACTCAGCATCAGCGCAACACCACCCATCACCATCGAGAGCAGGGAGAAGAGAAGCGAGGTCGCCGCGATTCCGGTCCAACTGACCTCAGCGCCACCAAAGAAAGCACCCAGCCACACTCCGAGGAACGTGATTGCCCCGAGAAGCAGGGCGTAGATGGCCATGGTTCCGGCCTTCTGGATGATGATCCTCGACCGCGACAGCGGGTTGGCCATGAGAAGGTCCATCGTGTGCTTCTGTTCCTCACCGGCAAGAGCCTTGCTGCCGATCACGATTGTCAGGGCGAAGCCGGCGACCGGTGCCGTTAGCGAGAAGATCTCGGCCTGGAACCAGCCTTCCGCGGAGGCCATGTTCGCTCCGCCGATCATCGCAATGATCGCGTCCGGAAAGTTCTCGAGCGCATCGAAGATGCTCTCTGGCAGAAACCTCCAGAACACCCCGATCAAGACACTCATGTAGAACATGATCGCTCCGGTGATTACAAGCAGTCCCTGATGGTCGGAAGCGGTCTTGGCCATGATCCCCGAGACACGCGCCGTGCCGGCAATCCGGTTGGCCACCTTCGCCGTCCTCGGGTTGGCCCGGAGCCGATCGAGCAGCGTCCGCTTGACGCTGCGGCTCTTCAAGTCCCTCCGATTTACCCCTATGTACCCGACAATCGCCAGGACAGCCGAAGCCCCGACAAGGATGGCGATATGGGCCCAATTGGTGCCGTTGCTGATCGGATCGCTGCCGCTGTAGTAGTACCAGGGAAAGACTCGAGCCACCCAGTCGATGCTCTCGATCAGGGGCAGAATCCCGACGGCAAGCCAGCCGATCACCATGATGCCGCCCGCAATCCCCGACGCGGTCGACCCGTTGCCGGTCCAGGCCCCGATGGCGAGCGCAAGAAAGCCATAGAAGATGGTGTTCACCAGCATGTGGAACATCAGAGCGTTGGTCTCGAGCCCGGCGGTACTCACGTCGAGCATCGACGGGAGCACATAGCCGACGCCCCACAGGAGAAGCATTGCCAGGGTCATCAACAGGAGAATCGACCCGGCCTTGGACAAAAGGACATGAGTCCGGCTCTTGGGATTGCCAAGGAGAAGGCCGATGGTCCCGTCCGCCTCTTCGCCGGCGATCGACGCAGTGCCCATTGAGATGGCCAGGCCTCCCAAGGTGAGGGCTCCGATGGTGTTGAAGAGTGCCCCAAAGGCGAGCCCGCCTATGTCGCCGCCCTCGGGGAGGCCGATCAGGTCCAAGTAGGCCTCTGGCAGCTGATAGTAGAAACTGACATCGATCGTCCGATAGACCGCCATCCCGAAGGCAAACATTGCCGCGACAGCAACGGTGCCCACGGCGACCCCGGTGACCCGATCCCGAGTGGTCTTCAGGAAGATGTTGGCAAGCATCAGGCCTCCAACTCCTCGTCTTCGTAGTAGGTGAGGAATATCTCTTCGAGGTCGGCTTCCTGGCTGGTGATGTCAACGAGGTTGTGATGGTTGGTCGCGACTTTGAGCAGCTGATCCATCTCCCCATCGAAGGAGATGACGAGCGAGTGCTGGTTGGCCTTCACCTCGCGAACCCCGGCAACAGTCGCGAACTCGTCCGCCTCCACGGGGGTGTCGAAGAACAGCTCGACCCGGCGAATGGCCTTGGAGCGGAGGTCATTGACCGACTCGACGTCGACGAGTCGCCCATGGCGGATGATCCCGACCCGATCCGCCACCCGCTGCACCTCGGAGAGGGTGTGACTTGACAGGAACACCGATCTGCCCTCGGCGGCGACCTCACGCATCATCTTCTGAAACTCGCGTTGAACCAGGGGATCCAGTCCCGAACTCGGCTCGTCCATCACAATCAGCTGAGGTTTGTTCATGAACGCCTGGATGACGCCCACCTTCTGACGGTTTCCGCCCGACATGTCGCCGACTTTCAAAGAAAGATCGGAATCAAGCCTCTCAGCCAGCTCATCAACGTGCTTCCAGTCGACCCCGCCGCGGAGATTGGCGAAGTAGGTCAGAGTGTCCTTGCCCGTCAGGCTCGGATACATCGCGAGCTCGGACGGCAGGTACCCGATGTGGTCCCTGATCTCGACGGACTTCTCATGAGTGTCCATTCCGAGGATCGTCGCCCTGCCGCGGGTGGGGCGGATCAGGTCGAGGATGGTCCGGATCGTGGTTGTCTTTCCGGCACCGTTTGGCCCCAGGAAGCCGAAGACCTCCCCCTGGCTGACAGATAGATCCAGGTCGATCAGGGCTTTCACCTCGCCGTAATGCTTGGTGAGGCCCTCCGTGAGGATTGCTGGCGTCATGCTCGTCTCCCGTTCTTCGTTCCGGGCCGATCGCGGTCCAGCACGTATTTAAACCGACTCAGCCTTAGCGTCGTATTTGATCAGGCGAGATAAGAAGAGGCGTTGGGCAGGTATGTCCAGAGCAATCAGTCCCTCACAGTCCTAACTGGACCGGACTTGTTCAGGCGGACGATTGCGCCGGAACGGCGCCCCGCTTCTCGTCCTCCTCCGGGGAGACGACGGGCTGTTTCGATCTCATCAGCCAGAAGAGGAACAATCCGCCAAGACTCACAGCGAGGCCACTCAACTGGTTCCAGGTCAGCGTCCCGGCGATCACCTCTGCATCTCCGCTGCCAACCCGGAGGAAGTCGAGGATGAACCTTTGCATGCCGTACCAGGCCATCCAGAGAAAAATGAGCTGGCCGTAGTGCAGCTTGAACCTCCGATAGACGAAGAAGAGGACCCCGAGAAGGATGACGGCCCCGATCAAGTCGTAGAAGGCGACATGGTGATAGATCCCGCAGAACCCGTCGGCGCCCGCCGTTGCATCGGTGCATTCGAGACCGTTGTGCTGGGGAGCCACGTCGTAACCGGGCTTGATCCCGTATCCCCACGCAACATCAGTCGCCCGGCCGAGATGCTCGACGATGATCAGATCACCGATCCGCCCCACCACAGTCCCCAGAGCCATACCGAAAGACGTCATGTCGAGTGTGCCCAGCACGGGAAGCCCGACCATCTTCATCCGCCATCCACCGGCGATAATGCCGCCGGCAAAGCCACCCAAGATCGAGAAGTTCCCGCGCAGCGGGTGCATGGCATCGAGAAATGGCACGCCATCGAGTAGCTGGGCAGGGGCTGTGAAGTAGCGGGCGCCGATCAGGGCTCCGATCAGACCCCAGGTGAGGACTGACTGGAACCTCACCGTATCGAACCCGCGTTTGCGCATCTCTCGTGTCGCCACGATCGCGCCTGCGAGGAACCCGAGTGCAGCGAATACGCCGTGAAGCGAGAAGTTGATTGGGCCGAGCTCCCAGATCGGGATCGGTGGATAGGAGATGGCGGCGAGCATCGACGATGAGGCTACCGGCTTCTCCGGCTTGTCAGAAAGCCGGAAGTGATCGGGATTCCGTCAATAGGCAGGGACCGAGCGCCAGCTAAAGTCCCGTTTGGTGAGTGACCTTCTCGCATCTGTTTCTGCCGCCTTGAGCACGCCCGAATCGCTCATTGAACGCTCTGCCGCTGCGCGAGCGGCGGCCAACGGGACAACCGTCGACGAGGTTCTGGCCGCCTGGTCCGGTGGGGCACCAGCCGTGTCGGCGACACCGGTCGAAACAGCGACGCCCGAAACAGCGCCAGTCGAGGCGGCCGCGACGCCCGACGCCGCGGCTGAGCCAGCCGTGGCTCCGACCCCCGTGGTCGAGCAGGACGCCGTGGCTGAGCCAGCCGTCCCCGCAACCATTGCCGTTGCCGTTGCCGTTGCTCCCCCTGTCGTCGTACCGATTGTGGAGCCCGAAGAGCCGCTGGAGGCGGTCCCGTTTGGCCGTCGTGTCCGGACAGCAACCCGGGTCGGAGCTTGGACAGGCGCTGCTCTTGGACTTTTGGGGTTCCTGGTGGCCACCGCATCGTGGGCTGCCAACGCCACCGTGACCGGCGATGGCCCATATACAACGGTGATCCTCGCCGACTCGACGGCTGTCGTCATAGGCGCGGCGCTCGTGAGCATTCTCTTCGGCGCAGTGACGGCCGGCCTATCCCGGGCGTCTGCCGGTTGGGCGAATCCGGGGATGCGTCTCTCCAACTCGAAGGGCTCGACTGCTTGGCTCGGTGCGTTCATCGGTCTCGTTCTCGGTGTGTTCGCCGGCGCCATGTTGAGCAGCGGGTTCGGCACGGCCGTCGAGGGAGCCGAGGGTACGGTTCAGCTCAGCGTGCTTCCGACATTGAGTGTCATGCTCATTGGAGGTGCCGTCCTCGGCGCACTCACCGCTGCAATCACTCAGGCCGTTGCTGTTCCCGTGGCGGTGGCGGACGGTGACGACGAGGAGATCGAGTCCGTAAGAGGGCGTCTCGGCGGCGCACTCAGCATCCCAATGACGGCGCTGATCATCCTCTTGTTGCTGGTGTTGCCATTCGCCTGGGCGTTGATCGAATCGAACGCACTGACCGCCAACGGCGCCGCTGTAGTGGGGATCATCACCGCAGCCGGCATCCTCGGCTTCGCCACCCTTGCCGGATCGAGTCCCAACATGAAGATCAGCTTTGGTGAGGTGATGGTCGCCGTAGCCGGGATTGGAATCGTCCTGATCCTGATCTTTGCAGTGCTTTTCGCTCAGAATCCCACCGGGGCACATGAGGAATCCGGGCCAGAGGAAGCCGCCGTCACGCTCTTGCTCAGCTGAGCCCGGTCGCTCCCGAGATCTCAGCGGCGTTGACAGCGCCGGACACATCACCGTGTGCAAGCACGGCGATGATCGCCTCGGCGACCTCCCGCGCAACATGAATCTGTGCTTCTTTGGTCGAAGCTCCGAGGTGTGGGGTCAAGATGAGGTTCGGCGCGTCCCGCAAGGCACTGTCCGTGGGTATCGGCTCCGTCTCGTAAACGTCGAGAGCGGCACCTGCGATCGAGCCATTCACAAGCGCAGCGGCCAGAGCAGTCTCATCGATCACACCACCACGTGACGCATTGACCACGAGCGCATCGTTCTTCATCTTTTCTAGTGACGACTCAGCTATAAGCCCCCGTGTCTCGTCGGTCAGCGGAACGTGCAATGAGATCACGTCTGCATTCTTCAGGACATCATCGAGGCCGACCAGGTTGAGTCGGAGCTCGTGAGCCCGCTCCTGAGAGAGGAATGGGTCGTATGCAATGACGTCCATCCCGAACGCCCGACAGCGGACGGCCACCTCGCTGCCGATGCGCCCTGCCCCGATCAATCCGAGCATCTTTCCCCGAAGTTCCATGCCCCGAAGCCTCGCCCTCTCCCACTTTCCCTCTCTTATCGACCGGTCGGCCTCTGGAACCCATCGAGCGGCAGAGAGGATCAGGGCCATGGTGAGCTCGGCAGCAGACACCGTGTTCCCGGCCGGGGCATTCATCACTGCGATCCCACGCTCGGAGGCAGTGTTGAGATCGATGTTGTCAACGCCGACTCCGGCCCGACCAACGACCTTGAGAAGAGGAGCACGCTCAAACATGGGCTCTCTCACCTTGGTTGCACTTCGGACGATCAATCCGGAGGCAACGCTGAGCGCTTCGTCGAAGTCGGCCCTTGTCGAGTCGGCGATCACGACAACATCGAATCGATCGTCCTCCCTGAGCGGCGCCAGGCCCAGAGTCGAGACGCCGTCGGTGGCGAGCACCGTGAAGTTGCTCAAGTCATCACATCGGTGAGCACGTCGAGGAGGCCATTGAGCTCGACGACGGTGTGGTCGCCCATATGCCCGATCCGGACTGTCGAATCGGCGATCTTTCCGTAGCCTCCACCCAAGACCCAGCCTCGTGCCCGGGCCCCGGCAACCACCTCTTTGGCGTTGATGCCCTCGGCCATTGAGATGCAGGTGACCGTTGGGGACCGATGGCCCTCGCCGGCGAAGACGTCGATGCCGACACCTCTGGCCTGCATTTCCTCGACCCACTCCACTGTGCGGATCTGCATGTCGAGATGCCTCTGCCATCGCCGCTCCATCCCCTCATCGATGATCCGCTGCAACTGGAGGTCCAGCGAATAGAGCAGTGAGATCGCAGGAGTCGCCGGGGTTTGATGCGCCGACAGTTGCACCGACAGCCGCTCGAGGTCGAAGTACCAGCCCTTCGCCGACGCGACTGCTGAGCGTTCCAACATCGCCTCCGATGCGACACCAAACGAGAGACCGGGAGGAAGAGCCATGGCTTTCTGAGACCCGGTCAGAATGAAGTCCACCCCCCACTCATCAGGCCTCGTCTCGACACCACCGACTCCGGTGACCGAGTCAACCAAGAGCAGGGTATCCGGATAACGGCGCACAACCGCTGCGAGAGCCTCCAGATCCTGAAGCGCACCTGTCGAAGTCTCGGACTGCGAGAGGGTCACCGCATCAAAGCCACCCGAGGACAGTCGCTGGTCAAGCTCTTCCGGGGAGTGGACGTTGCCCCACTCCACCTCCCAGACCTCGACGTCCAGTCCACAGGTCTTTGCGATCTCGGCAAATCGGCCTGAGAAGGCGCCGTCGACGAGACTGAGAACCCGCCCATTTCGCACCCCGTTGCGGACCGCAGCCTCCATCAGACCGGTTGCCGACGATGTCGACACGATCACAGGCCGCGTCGTGGTGAAAAGAAGCTCGAGGCCCTTTTCGAGACCACTCATCAGACGTTCGATGTCGGGGCCGCGGTGGCCGATCATCTGCTGGGCTTGCGCCGCGAGCACATCGGGGTGAACCTCGGTCGGCCCGGGCAGGAAGAACCGGCCTTCCTCGATTCTCTCGATCTCAGTCAATATCTACCTCCAAAGGGTCGGCGAGACGCTATCCGTCTGCGACCGACACCGCATACCGAATGTCGTCCCTCAGTTCCCAGCCGACGACGACCAGGACCCCTGATCTCTGATGGTCTCCCAAATGTGGAAGTGGGAAGTCATAGTCGCCGTCCTCGATGGGGAGAAAATGCATCTCCTCGCCCTCAACGAGAACTGCGAATGAAGTGACCTCGGTCAGGCCCCCTTCGACCGAAACAACAGTGCCGCGCACCGTTCCCGACGTAGCCGACATCGGCGAGCATGCGACGACCAGGACAAGGACGGTCGCTAGCCGACGCGCAGAGATGACTCGACCTTGTCCAACTCCCGCTCCTCGGCGGCCCAGCGGAACCAGATCACCGCAATCGTGATCCAGATGATCAGCCCTCCGCCGAGCTTCATGATGATCCCGGCGATTGTCTGGTCGGCAACCGCGGTCAGACCGAACTCGAGGGCGGCGTCGCCATACACCGGGTAGAGCGCCACACTCGAGAAGGTGAGGAAGGAGGCCGGAACGGTGGGGAGCAGGGACTGCATGAAGAGATAGAACATCTGCTTGGGTCGTTCCAGCTTCGGAATGACCGGGGTGGGTGACAGGACCGGGAGCCACATCAGCGTCGCCGCCGCAAACAGCCATGCGTGAATCGAGAAGTGTGCGACAGGATTGGTCACCATCAACTCCACCAGATACGGCCAGTGGATGAGGATGAACGTCACATTGAAGATGATGAAGGCAGGAAGCGGCCGGGCCAGCGGGCGCAGCCACCCCCGGACCCAGCGGTGGCCGAGAGTCGCATCAGCCAGCCAGCGGGGAGTGCCCATCAGCAGAAGTGGTGGGACAACCAACGTCAGAACGATGTGCTCTGCCATGTGGACTGTGAATAGCGAGGCCTCCGCGATGTCGTGAAGCGGGTAGCCGCCGAACACCGCCATGAGCGTGAGTCCTCCATACCACTGCCGCCACTGTCTGGATGTAGGGGCTGTCCCGTTCGGAGCCACGTGCACCCGAATTCGGGTGTTGGCGTACCAGTAGCCAAAACCGAGGATGAAGACGATGGCCCAGAGCTCAAAGTGAGGGTGCCATGGAGGCATCATCGTCAAGCACCCCGAATCGCTAGAACCCCTAAGGACGCCAGCACTATCGCGTACAGCGCCATGGCGAGTATGAACCCTCCTGTGAAGAAACGACTGAGAAGTGGCGACTCGAAGCGCAGATGCATGTACCAGCCGACGACGATGACGAATTTCAGCACGGCCAGTGTCAGC
>Ga0255052_10003416_pt1 | contig 11045 bp, 11 predicted proteins | sample JV7_2_21_MG_FD_188632 | JGI IMG/M metagenome (GOLD analysis project Ga0255052, IMG submission 188632) | Seawater microbial communities from Jervis Inlet, British Columbia, Canada - JV7_2_21 | ecosystem: Environmental > Aquatic > Marine > Inlet | place: Canada: British Columbia | collected...
AAGCACACTGAACGCCCGCCTGGCTTACACCGCCACTGCCCTGGTCTTCGTCACCTTGATCTCGGGTGCGTTCGTGGCCGGGCTGAAAGCGGGGCTCATCTTCAACACTTTCCCGACCATGCAGGGCGACTGGCTGCCGCCCGGTCTTTATGCCATGCAACCGGCCTACCTGAGTCTCTTCGAGGACCCCACTAGCGTGCAGTTCAATCACCGCGTGCTGGCTTTGCTCACCCTCACCCTGGTGCTCGCGGTCTGCATCCACGTGCTGCTCCGCCCGGCCGGGACGAAGGCGCGCGGCTGGGCGTATGCGGCCGCGGCGATGGCGCTTGTACAGGTGGGGCTCGGTATAGGCACCTTGCTGCTCAAGGTGCCGGTAGCGCTGGCGACGGCGCACCAGGCGGGCGCGGTGCTGCTGTTCACCTTCGCGCTCTGTCTGAGTTTTGAGCTTCGCGCGCGTTGACGAATACCCGCCCGCGCGAGCTCGCCCTCTGGGACCTCGGCTTCCGGCCTTTCTTTTTCGGCGCAATGAGCGCGGCACCGCTGCTCATGCTCGCGTGGATCGGGGTGTACACGGGCGTACTGACCGTCGGCGGCCCATTCGCGTTCTCCGCGTGGCACGCCCACGAGATGATTTTCGGCTACGCGGCCGCGGTCATCGCGGGTTTTTTACTGACCGCGGCGTTCAACTGGGCGAACCTGCCCACCGCGACGGGAGGTCGCCTGGCCTTGGCGGCTCTGATCTGGCTTTTGGGACGCGTCACGATCCTCGCCGGCGATGCCCTGCCATACTGGCTTCCGGCCGTGCTCGACGTTTCGTTCCTGCCCATGATAGCCATACTCCTGGCCGTGCCACTCATTCGAGCCGGTCAGTGGCGGAACCTGATTTTCGTACCCATCCTGCTGGCGCTCGCTGTCCTAAACGCCTGCGCGCACCTCAATGCTCTCGGCCGCCTGCCCGGTGCCGACCACTGGCCACTGCAGCTCGCTGTATACGTCGTTATGATGATGATTGTACTCATCGGTGGGCGCGTGATCCCCTTCTTCACCGAGCGCGCCCTGCCCGGCGTGCATCTCAGGCGCTGGTCAATCCTTGACGGGCTTTGCATCGCAACCCTGATCGCGCTGGCAATCGCCGACTTGCTCGATGAACAACGCTTGGTCGTCGCCGCGGCCGGCGCCGCCGCTCTAGTCCACGCCACGCGTTGGGCGGGATGGGGCGCACAGGACGTCTGGAAACGACCGATGCTGTGGGTGCTGTATGTTGGTTACGGGTGGTTGATCATCGGCTTCGGACTCATGGCCTGCGCCGGAGCGGGGCTCATGCCCGAAAGCCTCGCTGCCCACGCCTGGACCACGGGCGCCATCGGCACCATGACCCTGGGAATGATGGTCCGGGTAACCCTGGGCCACACCGGCCGGCCGGTAGCCCACGCACCCAAGCCCGCGGTTTGGGCTTTCGTGCTGATCAACATCGCCGCGCTCGCCCGCGTGCTGGTGCCGCTGGCGGCACCGGATCACTACCTCGACCTGATCGTCCTTGCAGGCGTGCTGTGGACCGCCGCCTTCCTCCTCGTTCTCGCCGTCTGTGGCCCGATGCTGCTCACGCCGCGAGCGGAGTGAAGCCCGCATATTGCATCAAGTACCGTCACGTTAAGACGTTGAGGGCAGAATTTTCGTAGACCAAAATTGCGGACTACAAAGTGGTGTGTTAGATTGTGTACACTTTAATACACTTGTGATGGGAAATGCCTCAGTCAACCACCATGACCATACGCCTGGAAGCGGAGCTTAAATCCCGCCTGGATAAGCTATCCGCAGCCACTCACCGCAGTAAATCATTTCTTGCTGCCGAAGCCGTTCGCGAGTTCATCGAGATAAACGAGTGGCAGATCGAAGAAATTAAGGCCGCCGTGAAGGAAGCCGATGCCGGTGACTTTGCCAGCGAGCAAGAGGTCCGGGCCATTTTTAACAAGTGGGGCGTCAATGGAGATTAAATGGCTACGGAAAGCACTAAAGAACTTAGATCAAGAAGCAGAGTACATTGCTAAAGACGATCCCCAGGCGGCCCGGCTTGTGGTGCAGCGTATTCAGTACACCGTTTCTTTATTGAGAGACAATCCTGCTCTGGGTCATCCAGGGCGATTGCCAAGCACCCACGAACTCGTTATTCCTAAAACACGCTATATCGTGCCTTACCGTGTTCGCCCTCGCTTGCAACGGATTGAGATCCTGCGGGTCTTTCACGCGTCGCGTAAGCTACCGGAACGCTGGTAATTTTTCCTTTAGCCCGCGGGCTGTGGATTCCTAATCACGCGGCCGATGGCCGATTAATCGTGTCCCCGCATTTTTCGAATCGCTACTGGCGAAAAGGTCGCGAAAAGGGAAAAGGTATCGAAGCCGAAATGTTTTGACTAACGTGAATTATTTCGGCTCTGACACTGTGGGATCCCCACGAATTTAATCATAGACACAGTGGCCCTGGATGATCTCGGAGAGCTTCTCCAAGGCCTGTCTGAGATGTTCGGCCTTGAGTGTCACCCGGGTATCGCAGATAACCTGCAAGCCGACAAATATGGTCGATAATACCAACCGGTCTCTAACGCTGTTGGCTTGATATTGCCAGTGTTGCTCGGTGAGCTCGGTGGCTTTGCCCATCAACCAAGCCACCATCAACGCCAAGGCGGCAATCAGGAGCATGACTTGTAAGCGTTGCACCTGATAGCTTAAGTGTTGCTCCAGGCTCAAGCCAAAGCGGGTGCTTTTCAAATCACGAAAGGCCTCTTCTATCTGCATGCGAAGCTTGTAGAGTCCGACGACCTTTTTGGCCAGGGTGGAACTCGGGGCTAAGGAAGTCGCCAAAAGCCAGGGCTCGCGGCCTCTGGCGGCCTGCTTGCGACTCTCAGTGGCACGTGAGCGCTTGCCTTTTCGATTCCTATGCACGCGGCCTTTGGGCTTGCCCTTGTAAAGGACGAATTGGCATGCGATGGGGTTGCTGCGAGCCATGAGCACCTCGCCCAAGGCCTTCGGGGTCCTTGTAGCTTGCGTATACAAAGACTTACAAAGCACCCATTGGCCCTTGCCTGCCTGGCGGATATAGGTGCGGTTCCTCACCCGGCCCACCCAGTCCCAGCCGAAAGACTCGACTAATCGAAACCAGGGCACCCGAAAACCTGCATCCGAGACCACAATCGGCCGGCATGCCTCAGGCAGCATCGCTTGGAAGCTGCGTAGAAATGCCAAGTGGGTTTTCGGCTTTTCTTTAGTCGCGTTGGTGTGCACTTCCTCGTAAAGCGTCAACGAACGCCCCGCCACCGGCACCGACGCTCGCAACAGAAAATGTCGCTTACACGCATCCATGTCCGACCAATCGACAATAATGACCGGCCGTCGCTTATCCCCAATCAGCAGGCGTGTGAGCATCGTATAGAGGTCGATTCGCTCCCTATGCAAATGCCGGTTGGAAAGCAGACGGTCGCTGCGTTTGATGCAATGCCTGGTCTTCGCTCGGCCTTCCATGGAACGGCCCAATCCCGTCACCGTCAGGCGGGCTCCGCTCAATGCCGACATCACATTCACCGCCAGGGCAAGCCGGCGGGCTTCGTGCATCAAGCCACAAGTGTTGTCCAATAATTTGTGTAATACTCGTTGTGCCTGCATGGTGTGGTCTCCTCTTTCGGTTGCTGCCAAAAGATCTGATCGATAAACACCATGCAGGTTCCTTAACGTTTATTGTTTTTTCTATCTCCTTGTTTTTGATCGAGTTTCTGGTCAGCTTCGTGGGGATACTTCAGTACCCGGGTAGGTGGCCCGTCCACGGGCCCGGACCAACCTTGCCGGTGAAATCGGTGCTCGAGCGGGAGACGCCCCGTACGGCGTAAAAAGCGCTCGATGCCTTCGAGATCCAGGTCGGCGCTGGTATCGATTTCTATAGCGAATTCCCGTTCGTCGGGGGTGAGTTGCTGCGCTTCTTCGAGCTGCTGGTCCAGGACGGCGACGGTCGCTTCGGATGCATCCGAATTCTCCGCCTCTCGCAGAGCGATGCGTTTGGCCAGCACGTCCCTGGGTGCGCTGATCGCGAGTATGCCGAAGGGAACGCCGTGGTCGTTGGCGAGGCGCCAAAAGCGCTCGCGGTGCTCGTGACGGATGAACGTCGCGTCGACGATGACCGGAAAAACGGCGTGCAGGGCCTTGTCCGCGCATGTTTCCAGGCGTGCGTAAGTTAGATGCCTTGCCGACGCCGAGTAGCGATTCTTGCGGGGCAAGCCTCTTCTCCGTCGCTCGACATCCGAGCGCACGTGTATGGCATTGAGAGATCCGAGGAGCTGCGCGGAGATTGTCGACTTGCCCGTTCCGGACGGTCCGCAGGTAATGAGCAGCATGGGATTTGCTGCGAAATGCCTGCAGTCCATGGCAAGACGGAGACATTCGTCCATTTCGTCCAATGCCGCTTTCCGCGTGGCAGCATCGACGCCTTGCTGTCGCGATCGGATCGCCGATACTTTCGCGCGAACCATCGCGCGATAGACGAGAAAATGGCGCAGTACCGTCAGACCGTCGTAGTCTCCGGTGGCCTGCAGATAGTTCGAAAGAAACACGCTGGCGAGATCGGGACGCGCGTGGTGAATGAGATCCATAACGACAAACGCCACTTCGCTCATGACGTCCACCCAGCGAAGATCAGCATTGAACTCGAGCGCGTCGAAAACCACGATCTCGTCATCGAAAAGCGCCATGTTCGCGAGATGCATGTCGCCGTGGCACTCGCGTACGAATCCTTCACGTCTGCGCCGTCGCAGCTGGTCGCCGTTCACGACCAGTGATTCCATGCTCCACTCCCTAAGTTCTTCGATGTTGGTCGATCGCGCCGGCGTGTCCCGGAAGTCATTGAGCGCCTCGAAGTTGTCGGTAATTTCCAAGAAGCGATGCTCCGAACGCTGTGCCGTATCGGACGGCCGGGACACTTCGACGCTAGAATGAAAGTCGGCCACCTGAGCCGCCAGCGCGCGTACCATGGAATCATTGAGACCGCCGCGCTTCACAACGTCGTCGAGGCGTGCGTCGTCTGGAAACTGGCGCATCTTCACCGCGTATTCGATAGGGATGCCCGGTTCATTGATGACGGGCGCGTCGACACTGCCACCGATGGACACCACACCGACATAAAGCTTTGGCGCGAGTCGTCGATTCAGCCGGATCTCCTCGTAGCAGGCTGCCCGGCGGCGCTCCAGGGTTGAAAAATCGGCGAAGCTAAGCGATATCGGCTTTGCTATTTTGTAGGCGAACGCGCCGGTCAAAAGCACATAGGAAATATGCGTCTCAATCACCCGGATATTTTCCACGGGGTGATCGAACATCGGCCGATCGCAGATCGCCCTTACCAGCTTTAGGGTGAGCTGTTCATCGACTACCGACATTTCGACAATTCCACGATTAGAGCCATGTTATCAATATGTTGCGGCGCGGCGCTTTTCACATCTTGATTCGGATCAAGAGACTTCAATAGCCGGCCAGCAGCTGGCGGGTGAGCGCCAGTGTGAAGATGTATGCCAGGCTCGCAAGGGCCACGGCCAGCGCGGCGCCGCGAATCTTTCGAGTTCGTCCGCGCCTCAGCGCCACGCTGCCCGCAACGATATACAGCACCAGCGCGCCCATTTTGGCGCCGAACCAGGCGTCCCCCAGCGGCGTTACGTGAAGCCGAACGGCAAGCGTCAGGCCGCTGAGCAGAAGAAGGGCGTCCACCAGATGTGGCAGCGTGCGGGTCAGTCGGGTTTCGAGCAGTGGCGATTCGAGCAACATCCAACACGAGCGTACGACAAATCCGCTCGCCGACAACACGGCCAGAGAAACATGGGTGAGTTTGATCCATTCATGCATGCGCCGATCGGGAATATCATGTGCGTCTCATTGGGCAGGCGCTATTTTGTCCTTTTTTGTACCGGCTTGTCCGTGATCTTCGTCAGTCGGTTAGACGCGACGGAGCCTACAATCTTTCGTGCGTACCTGATGGAATTCGAGTGATGATGCTTCGGCTCTCAGGGTTCGTCGAGCGTGTGAACAGTCACGTGACACGGCCCGCCCTCACTCTTCAGCCAGAGACGTCGTGCGCTGATGTGGTGGGGGCCATGCGGGCCGCCGGCGCTTCCCACGCGTTCGTCACTGCGCCGGACGGCGTGCCGCTGGGAATCGTCACGGAGCAGGACATCACCCGGCGGGTTGCCTTTCAGGCCGCGAAGGAAAGCCCGGTATCCGAGATGATGAGCGCACCCGTCCACGCGGTGAAGGAGCATGAGTTTCTGTACCTGGCCATCGCCAAGATGCGCCGGCTGGGATTACGGCGCATGCCTGTCGTCGACGGGCGCGACAGGGTTACCGGCGTGGTCGAGCTCGAAACGGCCTTGGCTGTCGTCGCCGCGCAGACCCTGGACCAAATCGACCATCTCGCCCACGAGGGAAGCCTCGAAGGCATGGGCCATACCAAAGCCGCCCAGGCGCGGCTCGCCCGGGAACTTCTCGACGATGCCGTTCCGGCGCCGGAAATCCTCGCGCTATTGTCCGAGATCAACGCCGATCTTCATCGCCGGGTCGTGGACCTGGCGGTTAACCAGGTGTGCGCGGGTGACGCCGGTGGCGCACCGGCAAGTTTTGAGATCATCGTGATGGGTTCCGGCGGACGCATGGAGAGCCTGCTCTACCCCGATCAGGACAACGGCTTAATCATCGCCGATTACCCGGATGCAGAGCACGTCAAAACGGACGCGTGGTTTATTGCGCTTGCCGAACGCACGGTGGAAGGCCTCGAGACAGTCGGATTTCCACGCTGCCTGGGCGGCGTCATGGCGACCAATCCGCTGTGGCGGAAACGTATTTCCGAGTGGGGTGATCAGGTGGAACTTTGGCTGGGAAAGAGCAGCGGACTTGTGCTCAGGCTGTGCGATATCTTCTTTGATTTCCACTGTGTGTATGGCGACGGCGCCCTTTCTCGGCAGCTCCGCGCCAAGGTCACCCGCCTTGCGCCGCAGCCGTTTTTCCTCCGTGAACTCTACAAGCTAGACGAGGTTCACGGGCCGGCGCTGGGTCTTTTCGGGCGTCTGAAGACAGATCCGCTGCCAGGGTCCGGCCAGGGAAAGGTCAATCTGAAGCTTACCGGCACGCTGCCTCTGGTGGGTGCGGTGAGAATTCTCGCGCTTCGAGAGCGGATCTCGGAAGTATCCACGCTGGCGCGGATCGACGCGCTCCACCGGCGTGGCGTTCTCGACGACGACGAGGTCGATTATCTGGCGGGGGGATTCAAACACATCACCGGTCTGCTGCTTCGACAACAGCTCACGGATTTCGACGCTGGCCGACCCGTCGGCAACCATGTGCCCCTCGATGCGATGACCCGCCGGGACAAGGATATGCTGGTGGATAGTTTTCGCGCGGTTCGGCGACTGAGATCCCGTTTGCGGGCCGAGCTCACTGCGGAGGTGTTCTGATCGCTGGCCCCCAGGCGGGCCGGCCGGTGTGAGATTTGCTCACTGGCTCACTGGTTCAATGGGACATGAGGACCGGGATCTGCGCCTCGTGAAGGACGTGGGCGGTGACGCCTCCCAATAGGAGCTCACGCCAGCGTGAATGGCCGTAGCCGCCCATCACGATCATGTTGGCGTTTTCGTCCGCCGACCAGTTGAGCAGGGTTTCCCCAGCCCCGTGTCCGCTGACGTTGACGTTGTGCGCTTCGGCCTTTACGCCGTGCCGCGCCAGGTGCCGGCAAAGATCGCTCGCCGGAACCTCGCCGCGTCCGGAATCGCGGATTCGCGGGACCGCCGTCACCACCTTCACCCAATCCGCCGCGCGCAGCAGCGGAAGGGCATCGTGCGCCGCGCGGACGGCTTCGCGACACCCATCCCAGGCGAGAACGATCTGCGATCCGGCGCTCTCCGGCATCGGCCCGGCGGGTACGACGAGCACCGGACGCCCGCACTCCAGAACCACCCGATCGGCGATTTCGGAACTTTTGGTGTGTGTACGCCGGGCGCCGCCGGCCAGCAGCAGGAGATCCACGCATCGGCCATTCAAAAGCACGGTGGTGGCCGCCTCCCCCTCTATGCAGCGCCACGCCCATTTAAGTCCTCGTGTTTTGCAAGCGTCGCTGAATTCGGCCTCCACGCGCCGGGCGCGCTCCAGGTTGTTTTCTCGATACCTTTCAAGGATTTCGTCGGGTAGATCGGCTTCGGCATAACCCGGAATCGTGGGAGGCTCCACTACGCAGAGCCCGGTGAGATGCGCGCTCTGCTCGCCGGCGAAATTCACCGCACTCTCAATCAAAGCGGAGGTGGCGGCGTTCGAACCCACGTAGAGCAAAATATCCCGATATCCCACAGCCGAGTCCTCCGGCGAGAACAGCAGTGACTCGGGATTCTCCACGCCAGGCGCCTTTGGCGCGTTGATCAATGTCAAAGGTCCCGCCCACTGACTGCGGCTCTGACGGAGGGGCGGCCCGGATTCACTCGACCGGTCCTAGCCCGGATATCTCATCAGGATTTCGGAGTCAGGTGCGTCTGCGGTGGTTCTGGGGGCGTGCATGAACCGAAATAACACACGGTGACACTGGAAAAATCGCCCATGTGTTTCGTTTGCAACAGATCGGATTCCATTTCTAGTGTCCTGGTGAGAAATGCGGGCTAGCGGTCTCCGGCGGCTCCACGGCGCCGTCGAGAAGATTGAAAAATCCTGCTCCAACCTCGCTGTTGCCCATTGACCTGTGTCAATTTTGACCTCTGACGAGCGGTTATCCTGTTAATGGGAATAGGTCGAGGCAAAGGAGGGAATTTCCGTGGCGGACGTTTTAACGAACCCCTTGGTTAAAGAGCTTCAATCACGACTCGCGGAACGCCTGCGCGTGCTGCAGGCCGGGCTGCGTGAAGGGGAAACAGCCTCCGCGGAAGAGCGGATCAGTCAGTTTGCGGGCGACGTCTACGACCGCGGTGAAGAATCCAGCGTGGATGCGCAAGCGGAAATCAACGCAGCGGTACTCAACAGCCACGCAAACGAGATCCAGCGTATCCGAAACGCATTGCAGCGGATCGAGGAAGGGATCTACGGCAACTGCCGGGACTGCGGCGAGCCGATCGGCGCTGCTAGGCTCGATGCCAATCCGTTCGCCGACCGATGCATCAATTGCCAGACCGTTCGCGAGCGTTCGCCGTTTTAGCCCGAATCTTCATGCAATATCCGGGCTAGCCGCTGCAGATCCGCGGGCTGCGCCCGCTACTTCACGGTCAGGCAAGGGCAGTCGGCAAGCTGAGAAATCTTGTGAGAAACGCTTCCCAACAGCAGACCCTTCAGTTCTGACAGTCCCCGGCGCCCCAAGACGATCAGATCGGCGTTTGCGGTTTTTGCGGCATTGAGGATTTCCGCCACCGGTTCGCCATCGTTGAGCACCACCTCGACCGCATCAACGCCGCGTTCGCGAGCGGCGCTGGCGGCATCATTGAGGATTTTTTCGCCGACGGCCGCGTGGATCTGATGGCTGACCTTGGCGGAGCCCTCACCGACTTGAATAGTCGCGAGATTACCGAGTACGTTGCTGACGTTCTCGGGGCTGGAACCGGGTTTCGGTTTCACCAGGTGCTCGATTTCGGCCATGTGGGCGAGTGCAGGGGGAACCGGGCCCGAACCCACCACATGAATGATCGTCAGTCGGGCACCGTACTTTGCCGTCAGGTCGCTTGCGATATCGACGGCTTTTCTGGCATGCGCGGATCCGTCTACCGCGGTGACGATGCTTTTGAACATGATCGGCGTCTCCATTTCGTTGGCCAATTTGCCGTGGTAGCCATCCCGAGGAGCCCGATCCCGATCCGAGGTTCGGGACGGGCACTCGGAATCGCCCGACCCCGAAACCCGGACGCGCCCATCAGTGGGCTCGGGCGCGCTCGCGTAGATCGGGCGCCTCGGTTGCGAGGCGCACGTCGTGGTGAGGCTTGCAACCGGCGAGCTGCTCCAGGCCTTCGAAGTTTCTGATCCTTACCCGGTTGCGCTCGACTTCGATGAGTCCCGCGCTCTGCAACCGCGTCAGCACCCGGCTCACGGTCTCGACCGCCAGCATGAGGTAGCTGCCAATATCCGTGCGCGGCATGGGCAGATTGATTTCATCAGTCGAGACGCCGATTCGCTGCTGTTTGTCAGACAGGTTCATGAGAAACCATGCCATGCGCTCGTCGGCAGACTTGTGGCCCAGCACGATAAAGGCCTGTTCGCCCTCGCGAATTCTCTGGCTCATCCGGCCCGTCAGGCGTCGAGCCACTTCGCGCGAAGAGCGGCACAGCGCTTCCAGGCGGTCAAATTGAATGGCGCAAATGCAGGAGGTATCCAGGGCGACCGCGTTGCTTGCGTAAACATCCGCCTCCACGGATTCGAGCCCGAACAGATCTCCAGGCAGGTAAAAGCCCGTAACCTGTTGTTCCCCCTCCTCGGTGAGACGATAGGTCTTTACCGCCCCGGAGCGTACCGAGTAGAGCGTGTCAAAAGAGTCGCCCATCCGGAATATGTGGGTGCCGCGGCGAACGACATGCCCGGTAACCGGCATCCCGGCGCGGGGCGGGGCGTCCTCGGAATCCTTGACCCGTACTAAACAGTCGCTCGACAGACGGCATTCCTGACAATTTTGCTGACGGTCGATTAGCGAGATGACGTTGCTCGAATTTCTCATGACAGACCCCCCGAAAGTTGCTCTGACGCTGCGTTCGTCCCGATGACGAGGCTTTGCGCGAGCTTGGTTATTGTTATACGAGGGTCGCTGCCGACAGATAATTCGGAGATCTACGTACCCGTCGAAGGGTCAGGCTGCAGAAGTACGTAGATCTACGTATCCGCGGGGGATCCGCGCTCGGGGCCGCGCGGGGGGCGGATTTCAGGGCGACACAGACAGCGTCTTTTTTATCACCTCGACGAGCTCGTCGGCGTGAAACGGCTTGGAAATGACCGCCGCGGCGCCGCCCTCTATCGCACGCTGGGCAAGCGACTGGTCGCTGTAAGCCGTGACAATGATTACCGGGAGCTCT
>Ga0255052_10003417_pt1 | contig 11044 bp, 10 predicted proteins | sample JV7_2_21_MG_FD_188632 | JGI IMG/M metagenome (GOLD analysis project Ga0255052, IMG submission 188632) | Seawater microbial communities from Jervis Inlet, British Columbia, Canada - JV7_2_21 | ecosystem: Environmental > Aquatic > Marine > Inlet | place: Canada: British Columbia | collected...
GCGCGGTTTATGCACGCGTGGGTAAATCTTGGATACACCTTCGATCCGGACCAGGGAATCCATCAAAGAAAATCCTCGAAGTGACCGGAAAAACGGCGAAAAAAGCGTATGGAGCCCCATGCGAAGACAAATATCGACAACACAAGCACCAGTGAATTGGTATCAAAGTTGATCTCACCAAACAAAAGCAATTCCCGCAGCTGTCCCACGAACCAGGCCATCGGGTTCCATTGGGCGATTGACTGTATGGAGGCGGGTAGGTAAGACGCACTGTACAGGATTGGCGTCGTGAAAAACCAGAATGTCATCAGGGGCGGCAGGATTTGCCCCACATCACGTACAAATACCTGCATGGCGCTGGTTACCAGGGCAATCGCACAGGCAAATACCCACATCAGCAGGATCAGGGGTATGACCAATAGCACAAAAAACCATTGGATACTGGTGCCCAGCAATTGCAGCATCAGCAGCACGGCTGCGTACCCTATCATATGCATGATGAAAGTCGCCGTCACCGTTGCCAGCGGGATTTGCTCGGTGGCAAAAGCGACTTTTCCGATCAACGCTCCATTGGCAATTATAGAGCTGTTTGCCCGCAAAATTGCTTCTGAAAAGGCAGTCCAGGGCCAAAAGGCGACTGCCAGGTAAGGGACGAAACCGATATCACCGGCCTCGGGAATACGCGCCTTGAAAATGGTTGAAAAAACGAAGGCATAGACCGCGAGCAGTATCAAGGGTTGTAGAATCAGCCAGGCAAAGCCGGTCAGGTTCTCAAGATAATCCAGGCGTATTTGGTGTACAACCAGGTTTTGAAAAAATACCCGGTCAAGCTTTTTGTGTATTTCCTTTGACATTACGGCCCGACCGCTTGAACAGAGTGTACATTTTACTCTTAATTACCGCTATCGGTCTGTGTATCCAGGTATCCCTCACCAAATACCCGCCTGATCATCTCCCGCATCGATTCCTCGCTTACATCCATTTCCTGCATCGACAAGCTACTCAGGTATTCATCCCTCAACCTTTCCTGGTGCCGTTTATGCTCTGCCTCGACCAAGTGCGGTTTCATCTGTTCAAAGTCTTTTTGTTGCGGTGCTATAAGGGCATCCAGGCGGATGAGATGATAACCGTACGCGCTCAGGACCGGCCTGGATATTTCACCTTCCTTGAGAGCAAACGCAGCATCTTCAAAAGGCTTAACCATATCACCCCTCTTAACGTTGCCGAATTTTCCCTTGTTGGAAGCTGCGCTGGAATCTTCTGAATATTCCAGGACAAACTGATCAAACGAATCCGGTGAGAGCTCCAGTTGCCGGTGGAGATCCGCTGCCAACTCTTTAGCCTCTTCTTGCGGGTGTTGCTCGGTTGATATCAGGATATGACTGACGCTATATTTCTCCGCCTCCATGAATTCTTCCTGGTGTAAAAGATAATATTCCTGCGCCAACTGCTCATAATCAGCATCCGGCTGATTCTCCATATAATGTTGCAGCCAGGCATCGGACAGCTCGGTTTCTGCGGCTAACTCCATACGGCTTTTAATCATTGGATCATTATCAAAGCCAGCTGCACGGGCATCCGCGGCCAACTGGGCACGTAACACCATCGTATTCAACAACTCGTGAAAACGGGTGACATTGCGCAATGCTTCATACCTGGCCTCGTCCGGGATCATGTCTGCGCGGGCCGCGAACATTTCCTGTGTCACAACACCTGCTCCGCGCCGTGCCAGTATTTCAGTGTCGATCACCGGTGTGTCTGCCAAAGATTCGGGCAGCAGAAACAGCATATAAAAGACAATTGCGATAAAAGAAAACAGCTTCATTCCGTACTCCAGGCGTAATTTTATTGCTGGTGGATAGCCAAAAAAAGACCGGGCCCCCTGATGGAAGCCCGGCCTTTTGGTTACTTTTTATGGATCTATTCTAAGTCTCTGAAGTTGATACTTACCCGAGCTACGCATTTCTTTGAAACACAGCTTGTGGTACTCGGTTCCGCTCCATCCGTAAATGTAACATTGAAATAATACTTGGTACCGGCTTTCAACTGGCAAGTCGAGGGATGGCCAATCGTTCCCCAGGTGATGCCCTGACTAAGCCCCCAGACATGGTCACATAGCGGCTTAACGTCAAAATCACCCGGGCATTCACTTATTGCACCGAATTTGACACCAGGTGAGGTCGTGGTCTGTATCAGAAGGAAAGAACCCACCCCGTAAAAGTCTTCCGTGTCGAATTCAATGGCGGTATAACCGGTACGTGGAATGTCCAGCAATCGATCACCGAAAGCAGGACCGGGGAAATCTTTACCCCAGAATGTTTTCCATGGAACGGAGGTGCCAAACAGTGCTGGTGTAGGACAACTGGTTGGGACTACAACCGGCTCTTGTACGATTACGGTGACGCTTCTCGAAAGGGTGTCACCACCCGTCCCCACACAATCCAATGTATAGGTGTAACTTCCGGCCGTGGTGAGCGTTATATTCCGGGATCCGCCGTCCTTGTCGACAGGACCTGACCAGGCGCCTGCTGTACTGCAGCTCGCCGCATTTTGTGTAGTCCAGCTCAATGTTATCGTCTGACCTTCGGTGACGGATGTGGCCGAACTTGAAAAGGTGACGACAAGCGCCCCGGGTGGTGTATCGTCCTTGATAACGGTATAACCCGTGGTGCTTATATTAATTCGTCCACTCGACGGATTAATATTAATCGAGTTAATGTCAGAACCAGGTATGGTCTGACCATCTATAACAATATCTGCGTAGGCCATACTGCCGGTCAGGGCAATTGTAAAGACCAATATAAATCCCTTTAAATTAAACAATCCATTTAGCTTAGACATATCACTCTCTCCATTTAACTCCGCTCGTCATTTACGCACTGTTATTGATTTTGTGTGATCAGCACGTACCTTGTATCTACCAATTTAACAAACAATTAATTTTTTAAAAAGTCAAAAGTAAGAGAGGGCCAGAAACTGGCCCTCTCCTTTCTAACGTTGTAACAACTCTACTCAGTAGGTATATTCTACGGGCCAGCCGGTCTGGTGAAAGGACAGCCAAAGACGATACCTGCGGTATTTTCAAGACTACACTGACGCGTGTACTTGTGCTCCCAGAGGCCACCATAAGTCGCCACTACACCGGCTCCGAGTGAACCGTTGGTGAATTCCGACACTGAGAAACCGGTTACCGGCAGACCTACGAGACCACCCAACGGGCCACGGAAGTTAACCACACCGAGGGCGTCGGTGAATCTGTGCATACCAATACGCATCCAACCGGAGTTAAACCCGAGAGCGCCATTGTCGATACTGATACCGTTGGAAGACCCCAGTATACCGGATGGGGTGACAGACAGGTCGTCACTGGAATTAAACTGTACTACGTTGGTTTCGTAGCAAAGCTCTGCCGTGAGTTCCTCGTCACCAGGAGGTGGCGGAGAAACAATCGGTCCGCTGGGCGTACCTTGTTCTTGCTGCTCTTCACGATCCCAGATTTCAAGCTCGACAATTTCGCAAGCGGTCCCGGTAAAGATCTTTGTAAACGGAGGTATAGCGACCGCACCTACGATGACAGGGTCAACATAGAAGTTCTTGGTCGGGAACGTGATCACCCACTCGGTAGCACCAAGCACACTGGCCTGGGTCGTATACTCATTCATCAGTTGGTCACGCATGAATGTATATGACACCGCATCCACACCACGTGTGAATGCACCCAGGTTGCTCAATGCAATAGCTGGCGCCACAGGCGTGCTGAGGAAAATGGTACCAACAAGCTGGTCACCGCTGTTCAGGCTGGGCTCGGTAGATCCGGGAATCCGGTGAATCGGGAACAGCTGTCCAAGTATTGGATCATCTCCGTCTGTCCACAATGACCTTGTCCAGTCATTAAGGGCATGCGGATCATAGCTGTACAAAGAAGCCTTCGGCACATTGATAACGCCGGCGCTACCGAACAGACCACCGGTATGGGTAACCAGGTCCCTCAACGGATTGACCAGCCAGTAACCAGGTATACCGCCACCGCTGGTTGACCAGGCACCGATCAACTGTTCGCAAGGACCAGTAGCACTATTGGCAGGGTTAAAGGTAATCGGCGGCACACGCGCAGTCGTATGCGTTGCTGCAAGGGCTGAACTACCTACCATGGTACCCATTTCGAGCATCTCGAAATGGCCTTCAGCGGCACGATCAATAGTCGTGGGGCCACCGTCCGTGTTGGCACCCGAATAGGCAAAGTTCAGGAAAGGCTGCTTGCCGTGAATGACACCGGAGCCATCAGTGAAATTGCGAATATACGGTACCGTACAGGTATTGTCCCTGACGGTCAGGGTTGGAGCCGTGCTGGATACGCCTAGACTGTTTTCGCTGGTCTCCCATTTAATGGAGGCAACCCAAACGTCGTGATGTGACATATACAGGTTAAAGTCGAGCACCTCGCGGCTGTTCATGCCTTCGAGGAAACGTACCTTGACGGCTTTTGCCCAGTCGGTCGTGTTAACCACTGAGAAAAAGGTCATGTTACCGTTATTGACGGTGTAGTAGGGATATACCAGCACCTGGCCGAGGCCATCAGGGTTGATATTGACTGCTTGAGCTGAACCCACAATACCGGCGGCTCCCGCCAGTCCTGCAAGTACTGCTGCTGTTAAGTTCTTTCTGTTCATTACAACACTCCTATTGTGTACACAGGGCTTACATTTAAGTATTTCTACGTGCGTTGTAACCGCCAAATCGCGGTCATACCCACACTCTTCATGCATAATTGCACGACAAGCTTACGACAAAATCAGTATCAAGGCAATAAAATAAACACCATTGCATGGGCTTCATCAATCAAGCACCAGGTACCAATTACCGTCAATCAGCAACCATGATTCTTCTATATCCTGATCACCTTCAACATACTCTACACCACGTAAAGCGTTAATTAAAGCAAAATCCAATGATATTCTTACTTTGCAGATTGTTTCTGTGCATTCACTTTCAATATATTGCGCTTTTGTCCATTTTACCTTCTGGGTTAACACTGAACGCTGGTAATTCGCTAAAGGTACGCTGGAACGATAACCCGGTGTCAGGTACTCATACGCGGTTTCCAGATCTCCGCTCAACACCGCTTCCCATCGGTCCATGGCGCGTTTTTCTATATCAATTTCCTTGTTTTTGGTTGTGGCACAGGCCGATAGCAACAGCAGGCTGCAAACCAGGCCGAAAAAACATAGCTTGTTTTGCTCGTGTTTATGAAAATGGTTCATTGGTAATTAGTCCTCGCCTTGCAAAGTTGCGTGGTTCATCGGGGGAACTTTTGAGAACTCGGTACGAATATCGTCACTGACCGCCTTGAGATCAGCCGAGTTTTCTATCACCGTAGGTGTGATCATCACGATGGTCTCACTACGGAAGGTGTTTTTTACAGTGCTTCCAAATAGCCGGCCAAGACCCGGTATCCGGTTCAGGTAAGGCACACCACTACGGCCTTTGCTGGATTGTTCTGAAATCAGCCCGCCCAGGAATATGGTCTGGCCCGACTGTACTGCCACCTGGCTGGTTACCGACTTATTATTGATCGGCGGGTTGCCGCTGGTGGAGACATCCGGATCACGTGCACCGGGACGGCTGACCTCCTGGGTGACGTCCATATATACCAAGCCACCCGGGTTGATTCTCGGTGTTACCGTCAGGGTCACACCGGTGGATACATATTGCGCACTGCTGACGACTTGACCACCCACACCGGCTGAAATACTGGATGACTGTACCGGTACTTGTGTTCCCACGGTAATGGTCGCAGTGGCGTTATTGCGCACCAGCAAGGTAGGCGATGCCAGCGAACGAACATCGGTTACACTGTCCAGTGCCGCGATGGTGGCCTGCACGAAAGCAGAACCGGTTTTAATCGGGTTGGATATCGTGGATAGAAAATTAAATCCCGAGCCACTGTCACTTCCGAATTCGACCGTATCAATATAACGCCCCAGCGGGTTGCCTGCGCCTTCAGGAATCAAATCGGGGTTGTTGGTCAGGAACCAGTTGACACCGAATGCCAGGTCTTCCGTCAACTCGACATCCAGCACCTGCGACTCGATCAAGACCTGCAACGGTTCCTCGTCAATGCGTTCAATGGCCGCGTGGATAGAAGCATACTGCGACTGGGTCGCCTGGATCAGCAACGAGTTGGTCTCAAGTACCGACGTGATACGTATCTCGCCTTCTTCAGTTGTAACCACGCTGCTTCCCGAACCGCTGCTTTGCGCGACACCCCGGGTGTTGGCCGCCTGCCGGTTCTGATTAAAATCACTTATCGAACTCGTCTGGGCTTCCTGTAAACCAGGCGCCAGCGTGCCGCGGCTTGTATCCCGCCTGCCGCCGGTTGCCTGCCCGCCGAATAATTGCGACAGGTAATCCGCAAGTACCGTCGCTTCGAGGTTTTTTACGCGGTAAACGTACAGTTGCACACCGGAGCCCGCCGCGCCGCGATCAAGTGTTTCAATCCACTTGCGGACTTTTTCAAGATATTCCGCCTGCGGCGTAATCACCATGATGGACCCGAGGCGCTCCAGCGGCACAAACCGGAACATGCCAGCAAGTGGCGATTCCGCCTCCTCCATATTAAATATGGCCGTTAATTCAGTGGTAATGGACTCTACATCTACCGTGTTCAGGGGGTAAATACCCACCGACATGCCTTTGAGCCAATCCACGTCAAAGATGTCGACGGTTTGCTGATAGTTACGCAACTCCTCAGGCGTGCCGGCCAGGAAAATCATGCTTCTGAGGGGGTCGGTCCGGACGATGGCACCGTCGCGCACATAGGGTTCCAGTATCTTGACCATTTCGGTGGCGGATATGTATTTAAGTGGTACCACCCGCACTTCATAGCCCATGGCCTGTGCGTTCCTGCTCAGGGTAGGAACGAGATTTCCCTTGATGGCCTCTGCGACCGGTAAAATGTGATACCGGCCCTCGGTATAGACCATCGCCGCACCATTCCAGCGCAACAACAAATCGAGAATTGGCATCAACTGTTCACGGGAAACCGGTTTCGAAGTGGAAAATGTCACCTGCCCGCTGACCCCCGGGCCAATTACAAATGTTTCCTGCAAGACCTCCCCCAGGATAGTGTGAACCACCGACTGTAGCGACTCACCTTCAAAATTCAACACGATCTCGCCATCTTCCGAGACCGCGCTGTGTTTGCGCCTGGCGGCACTTTTGTTAATGAATGTATCACTGCCTTCATATAACTCTACTTCCTCAACGCCGCCCGCCTCGGAGGCGTTGACCGTGGTTGTATAGATGGGATCAGTGTTTTCTTCAGCGGCAGCCTTGTTCAGACGCTGGTGGGGCTCTCTGTCCACCACAGGCGTGGTCGTGGCGCAGCTGTTCACGAGCAGCAGGAGCGCCACGGCTTGAATCAATAATTTCATTTGCCGGCACTCCCCGTGTTCTGTGCCTTTTTCATGTTAATCGTCATTACTGTCATTATCCTTGCGACTGTTGTTCATCATGGCGCGTATTGCGTTCTGGTAGTCCTCGCGGCCAGTATCACGACCTCGGCCTGCGGCCTGCTTATCTTCCTGTTCCCGGCGTAACTCTTCCCGCCGCTCGGCGATGCGCTGGCGGATCTGCTCCGCGCGATCGGTTGGTTGTCCATCTTCGCCGCCTTGCTGGGCGGCCTGGTTCGCGGCAGTCTGTGCTTTGGTTACTGCCGGCACGGGTTTGGATGGTTGATTGATCCTGGTATCGTAAACCTCCAGGTCCAGTTCCAGCGTTTCCCCTTTGCGTGATTCGAGTACCACGCTACGCGGTTTGATTGAACTGACCAGCCAGCCAACATACTCGCCTGTCATGGATTCACCTTCGTGTGCCATAACGCTGTCTTTCTTGCCTTTCGACGGGGTCAGTGAAGCGATCTTCAGTGCCGGTGTAATGATGACCCCGGTCAATTTGACATCCGGCGGGTCCTTTACTTCAATCGCAGTGTCAACCACCGGTTCGCTGTCTTCAATACCGATCACTTCGGGCAAGCGGGATTCATTGAACACGGGCCGCTGGTTGACGACCTGGTAGTTACTCAAAGGGCCGACCTGGTGTGCCAAAACGGCAGTTTCACCGGTTCCGGGCTTGATTGCCTCAACCGCATCCGATTCAACTTCGACCGGCCGGGTCCATGCAACCGCCAACGACAGTGAAAGCAGGATCAACAAACCACTTGCTGACGCCAGAACCATGCCGAGGGGATTGTCCTGTAACCACTTCATTTCAAATACCCTGAAACGTTGAAGCGGATGTCCAGCATGCCCTGGTCCCGGGGCTGTCCGCCACTGGTGCGCCGCCGTGTGCGGGGCCGGATGATATTCAACTCATCAACCAGCATCAGCGGCAACCCGGTTTCCATACCGTGCAGGATGCGCAAAAAATCTTCGGCGCTGCAACGCATGCGTACATTGACCGTCACCTTCTGAAAGCGCTCCTGAACCCGGGGGCGTATCGGCTGTCTGCTGACGATCTGGCAGGAATCATCAGCCTGGGTGCGCACCGTTTGACCAAGTTGACTCGACAGTGCAGCGGCTGCCTCATCAAATTCAGGTTCGGTTAAAAACAGGTCTGCGTCCTGTTCTGAGTTGCGTATCTGGCCGAGGCGCGCTTGTAACGATTCACGCTGGGCCGCAACCGTCTGAAAACGGTTCAACTGGGACCGCAGGTCACCCAGTTCCGACGCGTGCTCCCTGTGGCGTAATATGAACCAGTGAAAACCCAGCAGATAAACCAGCAACACGGCAATGAACAACAGCAATATCGCCGTCGTTTTTGAATTTCGCTGATCAGGAATAAACTGCATCACCCAACTTCCTGTGCCTTGACTTCCGGTGCTGAGACCTTCGCGTTCAGATCAAAAATCTCCTTGTTGCTACGGGTATCCAGCCGGGTGGGGCCACGGAAAGACGTGCCCTCAAAATAGGGTGAATTATTAATCAACTCGATCAAGCCCTGGGCGTTTTCCGATTTGCCCTGTATCTGTATGCCCCCCGCCGGCATGGACAACCGGTCCAGGTACGTATCCTGCGGCAATATGCGGGTCAATTCCGCCAGTATCTCGATCTTGTATCCGCTTTGTGCTTTCCGGCCTTGCAGAAATCCCGCTGCCTCATTCGCGTCCTCGATCTGTTTTCGTATCTGTCGCACGACCAGCGCTTCGGCACGTACATCGTCGATGGCCGCTTCAACGGCGCTGATCTGGTATTCCCGCAACCACAATGACTGGGCCATGACCATGACCATCAAAACGACGGTCGCGGTCCCGATAATCCAGTTTGCCCGTGCACGCTGGTTGATCATGCGATAGCGCAACGCGTGCGGCAGCAGATTGATTCCGATCGGGCCATTTTTGCCTGCGACGTCAACCCCGGTTGGTGCCAGACCGAGCCGGTTGAGGAATTCAATGCTGGCCTCCACCGGTTTTCGTGGTGTGACAAACAATTCAAAATGCAACTGGCTGGCTTCACGATCACGGCTAAATATACGCCAGCCATAAAACACGTCTTCAGCCTGAAACGGTGTATGCCGGTCCATTTCGTACGCCAACGCCTGTCTTAAGTTAGCCTCAGCGGCGAGCGGCATCACCACTTCGGTACTCAGGACCGCGTCCTCGTGGAGGAGCAAATCGCGGTTGACTTCTGTGAGTTCGTGCTGCTGCAGCAACTCCCTGATCTGTTGCTGTTGTAACTGTGTATCCTGGTCAGCGGTAAACGAATCCAGCAACTGGACCGTGGCTTGGCCATCATCACCGAGCACGTCAACACTGAGTGAGATATCGACATCCGTAATCTGCAGCAGCAGGCGGCGGCGGGCATACTGGATGCGTGCGCGTAACTGCGCTGGCATCGCTTTACGAAGCTCTTCGCCCCACCACCTGAAAAACTGCCCTGCAGGGCCGTTCAAAAAACGGCGGTTGATATTCTGTACGGTATTTTGAAGTGCGATAGCCATGGTTATTTTCAGGGTCTGATGACGCCAGCCCTAATATTGAAATCCTTCACGCCAGCGCAACACACGGTAAGGATTTCCATTGCGGTTTCCTCCGAGCCGGACGGTGGCTTCCAACTGTTCCCAAACGCCATTGGGCATCGTCGCCCTGGCCCGAATACTATACGTGACACCTCTTCCTTGTTCCATGACTACAACGCCATTGGGCAGTTCAGTCCCGATCGCATCACCGGGTTGATGAGATTGCCTTTCCGCAACAAAGTTCAGTGCTTCTTCGTAAGTAATGTCAGGTAGTGCCATCAGGGCTTCTACCGGCGCAAAAGCAGGGTCGGGCCGACCTGCCCGTGAAAACACCGTGATACCTGGCTCAAGCTTGCGGAACAACTCGTAAGGCATACCAACAACCTGAAGCAATTCCTCAACCATCAAGAAAGGCCTGTTCGCCGGTCCGACTTCAAGCCCAGCGGCGGCATATGCGTCATCCTCAGCGCCATTCACCCGTTCCAATTCATCCGTATCTCGCCAATCCAACACGGCGGCAGCCAGCATTTCCGCCGCGTCCAGCTCCATTCCATGGCCGCTGAACAAGGTGACGAGGGACAACTCTTCCGCGGCGTTTATGTCCAGCTTCCCCCGCTCATCGATTGCGCTGACTTCAACCACGACCCCATCGATCGCCAGCTGGTATTTGCGGCCGTCAGCCAGCATGCGGGTTTCATCCTCCGGATCACGCAATGCCAGCGCGACAAGGCTTATGGCGGATTCAGCACTCAGGCGGGCCTGGGTGCCGGACAGCAGAACATTGGCTTCCAGCCTGTCCATACGCGCCATCAACGCAAACGCACTGGTCGTTATTGTAATCAGCAACAATATCCACAACACCAGCACCAGCGCTATGCCATCCTGAGGCCTGATAGCTGAACCCGCAGACATGTTCATGACCGCGGTCGGCTCTCACGGTTCATCAGGTCCTTGATGACCTGCTGATAACTCGATCTCCCTGTCCCGCCTGTTACCGCCTCCTCATCGACCTTTACACCGGCCACCAGTT
>Ga0255052_10003420_pt1 | contig 11043 bp, 12 predicted proteins | sample JV7_2_21_MG_FD_188632 | JGI IMG/M metagenome (GOLD analysis project Ga0255052, IMG submission 188632) | Seawater microbial communities from Jervis Inlet, British Columbia, Canada - JV7_2_21 | ecosystem: Environmental > Aquatic > Marine > Inlet | place: Canada: British Columbia | collected...
AATCCGAAGGCGAACACCATGCCCGACCTCCCGCCGAAAACAGAACCGAAGGCCAGAAGAAGACCCGTCAGCGCGCCAAGTAGTAGCGTCGTTCGAAATGTGTTGTTCATGTTATTTCACCATCCTCCACATCCTCTCCCCTGGCGGCCTTTCGACTAGCTCAAGGTCCTGAGCAACGCCGAAGGAGAGAGGACCGAGGAGAGGGGGATATCTTACCACCCTCCCCTTATGTTCCCCTCCCATCAAGGGAGGGGCGAAAAATAAATTATCCAATATCTAATGCTCTACGCTAAATATACTATACCCCCCCATGGCATGTCAAGCAAGTGCTTGCAAACATACCTGTTTTTTGTTATATTTTTGGTGATAGCCAAATTTTTCGATACAAGTTAACAGAACAGTAATCGCAGTGAAGGAGGCAAGCCATGGAACCTAAAGAAGAAAAAGGGCTTTTTAAGAGAATCGGCAAGAGCGTTAAGAAGACGCTTCACGATCTGAAGGAAGACTCCGTTGCGCATAATCCCACTAAACCTGTTGACTGCTGCAACCCACCAGTGCCGCCCAAGATAATCGAGCAGGCTCAGAAAAAATAAAGCTGTACTTAACCGGTTGCTCTGCATATGGAATCCGCGCGATCCAGTTATGCAGCACTACCATCCAACGCGGCTACCGAACTGATCCTTCCACGGCGGGAAAAGATGATATAGGCTGCGGCGGCAAGAGGGACTATTATCAAACTGACTACCTGGCTTGTGGAAAGGGTAATTCCTGAAACAGTCAAAAAGCCCCTTGGGTCTCCCCTCAAGAACTCCATGAAAAAGCGCAATATTCCGTACAGAATTCCATAAACAGCTATTACCTGCCCGGTAAACACAGATCGTGAACGGACCCTGAGAAGAACCGCCGTGAGACCCAGAAGGGCCAAGGATGAATACAGCTGTACTGGATGGACAGGGACTCCGAGAATATTCACGGCGAGGGATCGGGGATCGGTGAAGATAACAGCCCAGGGCACGTCAGTTGGTTTACCGTAACAAGACCCAGCGAAAAAGCAGCCCAGCCTTCCGAGAGCGTGGCCTAGCGTAAGTCCGGGAGCGACGTTGTCCGCAAGCCTCCAGAGATCGAGGCCTTTGAGGCGCGCGGTGAGAATGAACGCGATGGAACCACCGATCAGGCCGCCGTAAAAGACCAGACCTCCCCGCCAGATCATCAGCACTGCAAGTGGATTTGCGAGGTAATAACCCTGATTAAGGAAGATAAACAGGGCCCTCGCACCGACAATAGCGCCTACTATGACGAAAAGAGCCATATCAGGAACAGTTCCCGGTTCGCCGCCATCCTTTCGATAAAGATAGTCAATGAGATAAGTGCCCACCAGCATGCCAAGGGCTACAAAGAGCCCATACGTATGCAGTGTAAGCGGTCCTATTTTCAGTAGCTCAGGGTACATTTTATCTCCATATTATTTATTTACTGGTTGCCAGTTAATAGTTATGACTAACCACTAACAACCAACAACTAACAACTAGATTGAGCCAATTTCTGCTTTAAAGCTACAGACTACTCTTATTCCTGATCTCATCTAACTGCTGTACCACCGCTTTTCTCAGACTGGCATTGGGATTGTTGTTCAAAACCTCTTCAAAGTGCACAATAGCCTTATCCTCGTCATTTTTATCAAACCTGTATATATGACCCATGTAGAAGTGCGCTTTTAGAAAACCCGGCTTGAGTTCCAACACCTTTTTGAACTTTGCGATGGCCTCATCTGGTCTTTTAGCCTTCATGTAGAGCATTCCCAGGTCAGTCTGTACATGTAGATTTTCAGGATCGACTTTTTCTGCCTTTTTGAAGACTTCGATCGCTTTGGCCGGTTCATCTCTATCGTAGTAAATGTCGCCCAGCCTGATCATTGAATCTATTTCTGTCGGATTTGCCTCCACATATCTAATAAGATCCTGCTCAGCGGACTGACCAGCCCCTCCAGTGTTCATCGGACCAACGGCAGCATTGTTGCCGACGTTCCGGGCAAGAACCGGTTTTCCCTTATTTTTCAAACTTTTCGCACCGTTTACTATAGCCATGGCGGATAAAAGCACCAGGACTGCCCAGAAGAAGCAAATGATTACCATTTCTCTTCTGCTTCTGATCGCTTCCATTTTCAGTCATCCTCCAATTCTTGATATTGTCGTAAAAAGTCCATCCATGGCTTTTTACTTCACGGAAAGCGAAAAATGTCATTTTCACTTTCCTCACAAATCAACGACTTGCGCTGCAAGTCATTGATTTGGGCGCCCCTCAATGGGCGCGTTGATGACTTCTTACGAAGTCATCATTCTTCATCGTACCCGTTTTCTTCCACGGCTCTTTCGTCTTCATCGCTGTATTGGGCATCTTCTCTCTCTTTATCTTCCAGTTCTTCAATGGATTCCATAAGATGCGCCACTTTGGTCCGGTAGTGCGTTTTGAGGTCCTCGAAATCATCGGAGTTTATCTTTTCTGACGCATGCTCAAAGTCGATATCTTTAAGAGCTTTGAGGTATATCTTTTTTTCAGCCTCAAGCACCTGTATCTCTTCTACCAATTCACTTTCCTCTTCGACCCATGCAAATCTTTCCTGCATCAATGGTTCCAGGGCATAGAAAAGAGCCGCAAGGCCAACGATCACTAAAGCCAAGGTCATCATCTGTTATCCCTCCTCGATCTGTTCCAGTTCGCTGTCGATTTTCCTCTGTATATCATCGCTGAGAGCATGATCTTCGTTTAGGTAATCTTCGTCGAATTCATCCTCGAATTCATCTGAAGAAGTCCATCTGCGCACGAACACAACCGCTATCCCCGCGCCAAACAGCAGACCCACCCACGGACCAATATAGGCAATAAGGTTAAAGCCACGTCTGGTAGGAGCTGCAAGTACCGTCTCGCTGTGTTTCGCAACGTGCCACTCTATAATTTCGTCCTTGGTCATTCCTTTGGCGATCATGCCGCTTATTGAACTTCTCATTTGATCTGAAGTACCGCATTTACACGTATTCAGAACCATTGTGCACCCGCAAGTACACATAAGTTCCGCTTCTATTTCCGAGGTGGTAATACTGTATCCGGCTGCGGGGACCAACATGATCACCATAATCATCATGGCGGCGGCCAGTTTTGACGAATTACTCATCATAATCACCTTCTACCCTCTCATAATCACCTTCAACCTCCCTTTTCCGCCTCCGTGGTATTACCGCCATCACACCACCGAGTACCATCACGGTACTTCCAATCCAGACCCAGACAAGAAGAGGATTTACTGCTGCACGAAGTGTGATCTCCTGGTTCTTTCCTATTGCCGGCATCGTGACGTAAAGGTCCTCAAGGAGGCTCATCCTCAGGCTTACCTCCGTTGTTGGCTCATCGGCGCCTGTGTAGTACCTCTTCTCGGAATTCATGGTGCCCAGTGGTCGGCCATTCTTGAAGACCGACAGGGTCGCAGAATATATATCCCGGTTGTAGAGTTTGTATCTATTCATATCGTCGTACCTGAGAGCATAAGACCCCACTTTAATTACCTGCCCCCGGTTGAGGGTGCCCTGGCTCTCCAGCTTGAAAGCACTTGATCCCGTTATTCCTATGACCATGATCACGACGCCCAGATGGGCAATAAATCCCCCGTATCTCCTTCTCATGTTCCACAAAAGCATGGGGAAGGCTTTGAAAGCCGGGTCGCCGGTAATCCTGACCCTTGCCCTGGTTCCCGTCCAGAACTCCCTGAAGATCGTGGCAATCACAAAAATTGACAGGATAAAAGCAAGGAGTGAATAAAACCCTCTGATGCCGGCCGCAAACAGCACAATAGCTCCAGTTACGGTCACACCGAGAGGGATCACGAAGTTTTTCTTCAGGTTGTCGGGTGATGCCTTCCTCCAGCCCATGAGAGGACAGAGACCGGTTAACAGGATCAGAAACAGAAAGAGCGGGGTGTTAACCCTGTTGAAGAAGGGCTGACTGACAGTGATCTTGTTGCCTGTGAAGACCTCAGAGATCAAAGGGAAAAGGGTTCCCAGCAGTGTTGAAAATGCCAGGGCCAGAAGAATGACGTTGTTGAACAGAAAGGTGCTCTCCCTGGAAAGATATGACTCGAGGGAATGATAGGTTCTCAATTCCGAATAGCTTTCCGCTATAAGGTAAATGCCCCCGAACAGGACAATTGCCAGGAACAGCAGGAAATAGCCGCCCAACCCGGTGGCGCCAAAATCGTGGACTGATTGCAGGACACCGCTTCTCACAAGATATGTTCCGAAGATAGTGAGAACGAAGGTCAGAACAATGAGCACCATATTCCAGACCCTCATTATATTTCTTCTCTCCTGGATGATGGCTGTGTGGATGAATGCGGTCGCTACCAGCCATGGGATAAAGGAAGCGTTCTCCACAGGATCCCAGGCCCAGTATCCTCCCCAACCCAGCTCAACGTAAGCCCATTGGCCGCCCAGAATGATGCCTATAGCCAGGAATACCCACGAAAGGACATTCCAGGTCCGGGTCTTTTTCAGCCATGACTCGTCCAGCTCACCCGTCACCATTGCAGCTACTGCGTAAGCAAAAGGCACTGTAAATCCAACATATCCAAGGAACAGCGTTGGGGGATGAAAGATCATGCCAGGGTTTTGAAGCATCGGATTAAGCCCTTGACCATCTGCAGGGATAAAGTTCAGAAGCTCGAAGGGGCTGGTTACCGATACCAGCAGAAAGAGAAAAAAGCTCTGAACTCCGGCAAGGACAAGATATATGTACGGAGTAGCTCTTCTTTCAAGGTCATCCCTGGTGTTCCTGACTACCGCGGCCGTTATCAATCCGAGCGTCAGGGCCCAGAAAAGCAATGAACCCTTCTGGCCGGCCCAGAATGCCGTCAGCTTGTAGAAGATCGGCAGAGCACGATCGGAGTAGGATGCCACGTATTCCACCTGAAAACTGTCTGAAGCAAAGAGCATTACGAGTGCTGTCGATGCCATAACCAGAAAGATGGTGACATTGTAAAGTGCCCTCCGGCTGCTGATGATAAATCTCATATCGTTTTTCACGATTCCCAGAAGTATCAGCGCCATGGCACCTAGGGTGAAGAGAAATGCCAGTAACTGTGAAAGGCTGCCTAACGTAACCATGGTGTTCTCCTATTTGGAGGAGTTTTCCTCCACATATTTAGAGGGACATTTTGCAAGAAGTATTGCAGCGTTGAGGGTATTGCTTTTTCTTTCGTAAGTACCCTCAAGTATCACCTCGATATCCCCTTTGAAGACATCGGGTATGACACCGTTATAGGTGGCATTGATCATTTTTTCCGGATCATCTTTTTCTTTAATCGCAAACGCAAGTAGCAGGTTCTCCTGGTCGTATTTTATTGATCCTTCTACAACCTCACCACTGACTCTGATCGCTCTGTCATTGGCTTCCGGCACACCCGCGAGCACTTCACTTACTGTCCAGAAATAAACACTGTTCTTTGAGACTCCAGAAATAATCAGAAAGCCTGCTACGGACACGATTAATGCTACAGCAGCAGTAGTCCGCCAGTTTTTAATTTTCATAAGAATATCCTGAGCAGCCACTCATAACTGAGTCGAATGTGCGTCCTTGCAGGTGATCTCTCAATTTAAAGGTCAATCATCGAGGAGGTATTCGTCATCGTCTTTCCTTGAGCGTGATCTTCCCTTTGACGACCTTTTTTTCGAGCTGCTCTTTCTGTTGCCTCTCGACCTGGTGTTTCTGCTTCTCTGATTTGAGGACTTTGAGGAGCTAAAGAGCTTTACTCCTGCGAAAATAAAAGCCGCGGCTCCAAAACCGATCAGAAAGACGGCAACGGTGTTGGACTTTGATCCTCCGACGCTGGTTGTTGATACAGGATTTCCTCCGTATGTCTGTGGTGTTGCGCCCGCATTTACCACCAGAACGGATTCACCGTAGCGGAAGACGAAATCCTCAACGATCTGCTGTTCAGACCACCCCTTTGCCACCATTTGTGCTATCTGTGACCGGTAATCGTCAGATTGCGGGCATTCACAGGTAGACAGGGCTTCGTCACAGCTTCCACAGGCGCACATGAAGTTCAATGTGGCGCTGGACGCTGTAACTGCATGTGCATATGGGGCTACGATCAACAGCGAAAGTATAAATAACAAGATTGTAAAAACATTTTTCCTTCTCATAATCAGATCCTCTTAATTACCTCTCTTTATCGGGGTTATGGCTCCTTTTCAACGGTGCCCCCTGCTCAAATTTCGGCAGAGATCCTGTCGGGGTACTGTCTGAAAAAGTAGGTTGGTTACCAGTTTCAGGAAAAACAGTTAATCTGCTTCGGGGAGTTAGTTTGAGATGCTAAAACGAGGAGGTTTGAAAAAGGGCTCCGGCAATTCTATACTGATGATTGAGCTTTCGGGAAAGAACATTGGCTGAAAAACAATGAGTATAACTAACAGGAATGTGGAAGTAATGAAAGCGCAGAAAACCAGTACGCAGCTGGCTCCGCCACCAGTGTGGACAACCATGTGGTGACCAAAGACTGCCGCCACAACCAGCAAAAGCAGAATGCTGATCAACGGGACATGTCTGTTTAATCGGAAAGTCATGGTGCTATCAGGATCCTAATCTCTCAAAGCATTTCTGCGACTGGCATATTCCTCAGTATCGATCTCGCCCCTGGCGTATCTTTCTTTGAGTATCTCCAATGGATCTCTATTCTTCAGGGACGAAGTGCTGAGCTGTCCAGCGGTCAAAGAGCGCACCGCTATGATGGTGCCGATAATGATCAATACCCAGAAAAAAAACCATTACAAATCCTCCGAAGCCTCCCATACCCAACATGCTGTTACCTGCATTGCTCCATCCCATCATCACTGGTTCCTCCCTGAAGTTTCAATAATTCGGGTGATTTTGTGCAAAATTCATTCCCACACGCCGGTTTGCGTTCAGAATATGTTGGCTGGAAAAACCGGAGATTATCATCCAGGGAGCTTAACTTAAGAGACTAAAAGGGTTTTTCTTAAGCAAAAACCAAAAGGTTTCAGTAAACAGAGGGATAAATTTCGCAGTAATAAACAGAATTCGGGGAAATTGCACAGTAAGTTTATGAGCAATATTTGCGCAACCTATAGTAGCATTTACTCGGCTGAGGCATGTTACCCCCTTATTTTACCGCTTTCTCAGGAGATTTTCGCTGAACTGCGTAATTTTGGCACGTCCCACAGTCCAGTTTAAGAGTTATCAGTCCTGTGTAGAATCTGGTAACCTGACCTTGAAAGATACTTTTCGCGAGACGACACAAACGTCTGAAAGGAGAAATTACGCTGAGATGAAGCTTCAATCTCCCTCCGCAGCCCCGGGTTCTCCGGACAGCAGGATTTCTTTACGCACACATATCATCACCGGAATCGCAATTGTCCTTCTATTCATTATTATCTACATAATCATGAAACAGACAGGTTTGCTGGCCTTCATCATGGATGGAGACAGGCTGTCAAGCTACGTTGAGCGTATCGGGAACTACGGGCCCATGATGATCATAGGACTCATGGCCGGGGCAATCGTTGTTAATCCCATTCCCAGCGCTCCTATCGCCTTGGCCGCGGGCATGGCCTATGGGCAGACATGGGGCACGATCTACGTTGTGGCCGGAGCTCTGGCTGGGGCTCTTATCGCTTTTTCAATAGGGCGCCTTGTCGGTCACGATATACTTCACCGATGGTTCGGGGACAGACTCAAAGTGGGATTGTTCGGGTCGCAGAACATGCTCACCGGTATCGTATTCGTATCGCGGCTCATTCCTTTTATCTCCTTCGATATAGTGAGCTACGCCGCAGGTTTGACTGTAATAAAGGTGTGGCGTTTCACCCTTGCCACTTTCGCCGGGATAATACCTGCCAGTTTTCTTCTTGCCCGCTTTGGCAGTGAGATGGGAGGGGGCAATGCGAAGCGAATAGCCACTTCAGTTCTGGCTCTGGGTTTGCTTACCATGACGCCGATATTGGTCAAGATCGTATATGATAAATTTCGCAAAAATAAATGATCTCCAAATTAGTTGGTGGTTAGCACTGGAAATTAGACATTGGAAATTGGAATGAAATGATCCAAGATCCAAAGTCCAAGATCCAAGACCTGCGTTGGACATTGGACGATAGAATAACCCTGAGCCTGTCGCCTCTAATTTCATTCCCAACGCCTAGTGCCCAGAGCCTATAGCCTGGTACTACTCATCACGCATTACGCGTCACAATTGTGAATCTTGGATTTTGGATCGAGTTTACATGGAACCTGGAACTTGGAACCTGGAACCAGGCTTTACACTCCGTATAAAATTAATCTCGCTTCATCCGTGTAGTCCCTTCCCTCCCCTTCCCTGTAAAGAATGAGAGGCGGCTCTTCGATTATATCAGTAGCCGTCGATCCATTTATCGCTTCCATTAAAATAAACGCTGGGGGATCGTCTCTTCGGGAATGGACCTTGCGCACCCTTGTAGGCTCCATGCCATATTCCTTAACCGCGTCCACAAGGTCATCCATCCTTTCAGGCAGGTATATCCATGTGGACCTGCCTCCATCTTTGAGAAGACTCGAAGCCGCCCTGGCAAAGTCCACAACAGTGCCGAAGATCTCGTGCCGCGCTCCAGCACGGGCAGGATCAGGGCTCAGCCTGCCGGAACCCAGCTTATAATAGGGGGGATTCGCAACTACCAGATCATATATTCCCGGAGTTTGTTTCCAGGATGGAGTTTTCATGTCCGCGCAGAGAAAATCAACATTCGAAAGTCCGCTCAACCCGGCGCCCTCAGATGCCTGGTGAACCAGCTCTTTCTGAATTTCGATACCCAAAACACTGCACTGTGGATTATCGTGGGCAATGACAAGACCAACCAGACCGTTGCCGCATCCAAGATCTGCTACTTTCCACCCGGGGAGAGGCCCTGCGAAACGAGCGAGGAGTATCCCGTCGACAGAAGCCTTGACGCCTGTGGGACTCTGGACTATAAACAGCCCGCTGCCAGCGATCTCGTCAACAACCTTTTCCCTATTACTCAATCCAGAATTTCCCCTGTGAGATCGTAGGCAGAGCTTTCGGTGATCCTGACGCTGACAACATCTCCCAGAACCTGTGGGCGGTCCAGGTATACGACACCGTCGACCTCCGGAGCCTGACCTCTGTGGCGCCCGTAGGTTCCTTCCTCATCGGCACCTTCGATCACAACTTCCAGGTTCTTACCCACCAGAGCCTTCAGAAGTGCGGCTGACACATTCTTCTGAGCCGCAAGCAGAATATTCATCCTCTCCCTCGCGAGCTCGTGCGGCACCTGCCCGGGGAAGTCTGCCGCTAGTGTTCCTTCCTCCCTGCTATATGGGAAAACACCCAGATGATCGATCCCGGCGTTTTTCACAAACTGGAGCAGTTCATTGAAATCCTCTTCCGTCTCCCCTGGAAAACCTGTCATGAGTGTCGACCTGATAGAGACATCGGGTAGTCGGCGTCGCACCAGTTCAAGTACATCTCGTGCATCGGGCGCGTCCTCTCTGCCCATAAGGTCCAGTATCCTTGCCGAGACGTGCTGAAAGGGGACGTCCAGATATCGGCAGACCCGCTCATCAGACGCCATTACATCCAGTAGTTCCTCATCCACCCTGGAGGGATGTATGTATAGAACCCTGAGCCAGCAATCCCCCTCGATCTTCAGAACCTCCCTTAAAAGTCCTGAAAGGCTGCCCGTCGGGCCGTCGAGGCCGTATCTTCCTGAATCCTGGGAAACCAGGGTTATCTCACTAACATCCTGATCGAGGAGCCACCGAACCTCGTCGAGAATCGAGGAGACCTCCCTGCTCGAAAACTCCCCCCGAAGGCTGGGTATCATGCAGTAGGAGCAGTGGTTGGAGCACCCCTCCCCTATCTTGAGGTAGGCTCTGTGGTATGGAAAACTTCTCAGTCGTGGGGGAAACTTGTCGTGCTCGGATCTTTTGATCGGTTTCTTCCCGGTTACAGCCTCAACAATACCCTCAAGATTCTTGGGATGAACGACCCCGTCTATTTCAGGGATCTCCCCCCCCAGATCCTCACCATACCGGCTCACCATGCATCCCGTAACAACAAGCCTGTCGGCTCTGCCTTCACCTTTTTGCTTTGCCAACTCAACGATCTGGTCAAGAGACTCCGTAACCGCTTCAGACAGGAATGCGCACGTATTGACAAGCAGACAATCGACCTCGTCGAAATCCTCCAGGATCTGGTAGCCCTGGGCGGCGAGGTGGCCGAGCATTACCTCGGTGTCCACCAAATTTTTAGAGCATCCCAGGCTGATTACACCAATTTTCTTTAATTTAGTCATATAAGCCCTGTAGTATCTAGCAACAGGTTATTAGTTGATGGCTGACAGGTAGTAATAATGTAATTATCTCTACAGGTGTTAGTGATCAATATTTAATGAGTGGGTTTCGGTAAAAGCCCCTTCGGCTTCGCAACCCCCTTTTAGCTTCGCTTCAGGGCCTTTTACCGAAACCCTGAATGAATATAATTACTAAAGGCCAGGGTTTTGGTGAATCACGAAGCGAAGCTGGCCTTACGCGCAGCCGAGTGATTACACCCAAAACTCTGGCCCCATGAATGCACTCTTTTACGAAATTCTACTAACTGATAGAGAGATAAATTGTAATAATTATTTATACAACTAATACCTTACTAATTATGGCTCTATTATCTCAGTACCTTCAGGTATATCCCATTCGAAGAGATCATCGGAAAGTTTGATATCAGTTTTGATATCTGAAAATTCGATAGTGGTGAGATTGCCCAGCCGGTGGTGGATGCGGATCCTCTCCAACAGTCCTGTCTGGACCGAGACAAGGATGCCGATCCTCTCGTAGGAGGTCCTTTCGTCTATGGGAAACAGGTCAAGGGCATATTTCCCCTCAAGGTTGTCCTTGCCCGGATAGACTGCAAACTGCTCCTCCAGGCCTTCAAGACCTCTCATGAAAGTCATGGGGCCCATCCTCATCTCCTGAAGGGACATCTCACGGCGAACG
>Ga0255052_10003422_pt1 | contig 11041 bp, 13 predicted proteins | sample JV7_2_21_MG_FD_188632 | JGI IMG/M metagenome (GOLD analysis project Ga0255052, IMG submission 188632) | Seawater microbial communities from Jervis Inlet, British Columbia, Canada - JV7_2_21 | ecosystem: Environmental > Aquatic > Marine > Inlet | place: Canada: British Columbia | collected...
TGACGACCCACTGGGTCGTTACATGTTCCTTGGCGTGACTTACGGCACTAACTAATCAATCTGATTGATTAGACGTGGTAAACAGGAAGCGGCCCGGTTTCGGGCCGCTTTTTTTTGTCTTTAATATTTGGCGCGGCTACACTTCGAACCGGGACGGGGCCGCAAGCAATTGAAAGAATCACTCTACGCACTCGCAAAGGACGCAGCCAACAGCCTGCGTGACCTGCTGCCAATCGTGCTGGTGATCGGAGTATTTCAGGTCTTCGTTATTCGCCAACCAGTCGAAGGCCTGATGTCATTATTTATCGGCGGCCTGCTGGTTGTCGCCGGCCTGGCCTGTTTTATTTTCGGTCTTCGTCTCGCCCTTTTTCCTGTCGGCGAGGGTCTCGCCTACTCTCTCGCCGGAAAAGGCAGCGTTTTCTGGTTGATCACATTTGCTTTCGTGCTCGGATTCGGAACGACCGTGGCTGAGCCCGCCCTGATTGCGGTCGCTGCGGAAGCAGCCCAGGTGGCGGCTGCAGCTGGTGAGATCACGTCGAGCGCCGAGTCCATGGCGCGCTACGCATACGGCCTGAGAATGACCGTCGCCCTTGCCGTCGGTGTTGCATTGGTGATTGGCGTCTTTCGTATACTTGCGAACTGGAGTTTGCCTCTGATCATTATTGGTGGCTACGTGCTCGTGATTCTGCTAACCGGACTGGCGCCTCCTGAAATCGTAGGTATCGCGTACGACTCCGGCGCAGTGACGACTTCGACAGTCACCGTGCCGCTGGTTACAGCACTTGGTGTGGGGCTGGCGAGCTCGCTGAGGGGCCGGAATCCGATGATTGACGGTTTCGGATTGATCGCGCTTGCATCGCTGACACCCATCCTGTTTGTGCTGATCTACGGGATCCTTGTCTGATGGACCTGGCGATCAACGCCCTTCGATTCATCGCAAACAGTGCGCTCGATGTGCTGCCAATTGCGATTTTCCTCTTTGTTTTTCAAAGAGTTGTGATTGGTGGTCCGATGCCGAATCGTAACCGGATTCTGATCGGGTTTGGCTTTGTCATCGTTGGCCTTGGCCTTTTCCTGGTCGGTCTCGAACAGACGCTGTTTCCCCTGGGTCGCTTGATGGCCCAGCAATTGACGAGCCCGGAGTTCCTGATGAGTGATGCGGCAAATTCTGTCTCGATACTCACTTGGCAGGACTTTTACTGGGTCTATATCTTTGCTGCGGCGATCGGATTCAGCACAGCCATGGCGGAGCCTGCATTAATCGCTGTGTCGATGAAAGCTAACAGCGTGTCGGCTGGGGCTATCGGCGTAACGGGATTGCGGGTTGCAGTCGCAATTGGGGTAAGCGTCGGTGTGAGCCTAGGTTGTTTTCGAATTATCACTGGATTACCACTGCAGTATTTTATCACTGGCGTATATCTGGTCGTTATTCTGCAGACAGCGATGGCACCCAAGCTAATAGTGCCATTGGCGTATGACTCGGGCGGTGTTGCGACGTCAACTGTCACAGTGCCGCTCGTTACCGCACTCGGATTAGGGCTCGCTGAAGCGGTGCCGGGCCGAAGTCCATTGCTGGACGGGTTCGGCCTGGTTGCTTTCGCGTGTTTATTTCCGATCATATCGGTGCTTGCCTACGGGCAACTGGCCGCCCTAAGAGAACGCGTCTCGACATCCAACGGGGATCAAAGAGACACTGAACAGGAAGAGAATCATGCACTTTAAACTGATCGTTGCATTCGTCGAGGACAACAAGACGGAGGCAATCATGAATGCGGCTCGCGAGGCCGGTGCAACAGGATGCACTGTCATCAACAACGCTCGCGGTGAAGGGCTCAATGAGAAGAAGACATTTATGGGTCTTACGCTTGCGACACAGCGGGATGTACTTCTGCTCCTTGTCGAGACCCACCTGAGTCGGCATATTCTCGAACATATTGGAGAAGTTGGAGAATTCGACGCCAAGCCGGGGACTGGAATAGCAGTGCTCATCGATGTCGAGGATGCTGTCGGTGTCATGCACCAGGCACGGGAGCTTGAAGAGATAGTGGAGGAAAACCTATGACCATTCGAAACTGGGGGCCGGTGCGAAATTGCATGCGTACGGATATCACGGAAATCGATGGCGGGATCGATGTTCTGTCGGCGCTGAAGATCATGAAGAAAGTTGGCGATACGAGCCTGATCGTCAAGCGCCGCGATGAGCAAGATGAGTATGGCATGCTGCTGTTCTCGGACGTTGCCAAGGAAGTGATCGCCAAAAACCGTGCTCCGGAACGGGTGAGCGTGTACGAAATAATGGCGAAGCCGTGCCTGACTGTCAGACCGGAGATGGAGATTCGTTACTGTGCCCGGTTGTTCGAGAACTTCGGCATCAGCCACGCGCCGGTCGTTGACGACGACAAGGTTGTTGGAACGGTCAGCTATTACCGACTGGTTTTACACGGTCTGCCTGATCTGGAATAGCAGCGTCTTGAGTTGCGTTTTCGCAAGGCTACTTCAACGGGCTGCCAGTGCTGATCGTCTCCTGCATTCTGAAGAGAACGACCGTGCCGGACAAAAACGTTATTGCGGCGATGAACCACATCGATACGGCGATTCCGAGCATGTCTGCTATTGCACCGGCCAGTATGGCGCCAACCGCATAGCCGAGGTCCCGCCAAAGACGATATACGCCGACGGCAGAAGCCCGCCACGCAGGATGCGCGACGTCGCCGATTGCCGCCAGGAGGGTCGGGTAAACCATCGCGGTGCCGAGGCCCAGCAGCACGGCACCGACAACAAAGCCGTTGAACGAATTGGATATTGTCAACGAGGCAATGCCAGTCGCCTGCAACCACATTCCTCCGACGATCAGCCTCTTTCGACCAATCCGATCCGACAATGCACCGGTATACAGCTGGCCCAGACCCCACACGGCAGGATAAATCGCCGCCAGCCAGCCAATCTGTCGGAGATTCATGCCGTGGGCGGCAAAGAACAATGGGAAGAGACCCCAGGCCATACCGTCGTTGAGATTGTTGACCAGCCCAGCCTGGCTGACCGACGACAGGTTTTTGTCGGTTAGCGATGTGCGCCAGAAGACATCTCGTTGCGACGGCAGGTCGACATTCTGGTCGTTATGCAAGCCCGCCTCATGGTCTACGTGATGCCGAGTTTCCCGAACGACGAAAACAGACAGCAACAGACCTGCGGCGACAAAGGCGATGCCGAGATAAAATGGCTCGGGGCGGAGCCCCCATCTACTGGCCACAAACCCGGTCGCAAGCGCGGCGCCGGCAATGGCAAAATAGCCGGCGAACTCGTTGAGCCCCATTGCGAGTCCCCGGTTCTTGGGCCCGGCAAGATCAATTTTCATGATCACGGTGGTCGACCATGTCAGCCCCTGGCTGATTCCGAGCAAAAGGTTGGCAAACAGCATCCAGTACCACGATGGTGCCCACATCAGGAGAAACGGGACCGGCGCTGCGACCAGCCAACCGCTGATCAGGACGATTTTGCGACCATAGCTATCCGAAAGTCGGCCTGCGAAATAGTTGGTGAGTGCTTTCGTGACACCGAATACGACAATAAAGGAGAGTATTGCCGTTCTGGCCGCAAGCAGGAATTCCTGCTCTGCAATTGCCGGCAGAATGCTCCGCTCCATACCAACCATTGCGCCAACGAATGCATTGACGATGATCAGCAGCACGAATTGCGGGAGGTTTTCCCGTATGCCGAGTGCCAGCGATTCTTGCGACTGGTTGTTCACAACGGACTAGTTTCTGATGCTGATACATTGCAGATCGTCCGCTGGCACTGTCTCCCCACCGAAGTTATCGCGGACAATTTCGACGTTGGCGTCGAAATCCTGCAGGCTCCTGGCCATGAAGTGACTGAGCACCAGCACACGAGCATTCGCGGCCTCGGCGATCTGTCCAATGCGACTTGGTGGTGCGTGCAGGCTGCGTCCGGCACCGCTGATATTCTCCGGCACTACCATGTGCATGACGAGGATGTCGGCATCGCGAGCGAATTCGACAAAGGCCTCATCGTTTCCGTTCTGATCGCTTGCAAAGACGATGACGCTGTCACCAACGTTAATGCGATAGGCGACTGTTGGCACGATACCGTGAGGCACGCCGGTCGCCTCGATCTGAATCGCTGACTCCGTGTCATCAAGAACCGGCATAACTTCACGGCTGGTTGGATCCAGCGTTGTTGGTTGCAGGTGAACGAGTCCACCGCTGCCGTCGAGGTACCCTGAAAGATAGCCGTAAGCGCCATCTCTTCCGAGGATGCTTTCCAGGTAGTCCCGGAGTCCCTGGAACGGCCCACCGGCACCCGGTCCGCTGATGCTAAGCGGTCGCTCCCGGTCGGAGAAATAGCCTGTTTTTAACAGCGTGACCAGGTCGGCGGAGTGATCGGTATGGAAATGACTGATCGCGATGTGCTCCAATTCGCCGAAATCAGCACCTGCCTCGCCGAAGCGCAGAAATGCGCCGCCGCCAGCATCGACCATGATCTTCGATTCACCGTCAATCCAGATGATGTATGCCGACGACACCCTGCCGTCATCTGCGATCGGGCCACCCGAACCGAGTACCTGCAATGCAGTACCTGTTGTGTCGCATTGGGTCGCTGCGTAAGCGCAGGCCGAAAGTGCTTGCAGTGCGACACACAGCATCGCTGTGATTGTTTTGCCGAACTGTGTGGAATTGTTGAGCATTGTCACGCCGGCATGTCGAGTGGCAGATCGGCGGCAGCCCAGGCCACAATGCCGCCGGCCATTGCGCTCACATTCTTGTAACCCATCGACTCCATGCTTTGTGCGGCAAGTGTAGACCGCCCGCCGTTACCACAGTACAAAACGATCGGCTGATCCGCGTTAGGTAACTCTTTGTTGGCTCGAGCAATATCTACCAGCTTGTGGATTTCAAATTCGAGCATGCCACGCGGCAGGAGAATCGCGCCGGGAATATGTCCTTTCTGAAATTCCGCAGGCTCGCGAATATCGATTAGCAACGTGTCTGCATTTAGAGAACGCTCGATTTCCGTAACCGAATGTTCGGTAATTGTCGCCTTGGCGACGGCAACAAGGTCAGCAGGAGAGACCAGCATGGCAAAACTCCACAATTGTGTGACTACTCATTCACAGGTTTCGTTTCAGGTGCGTAAGGGTTGGGCGGCATCTGGCTCAGAGGTATCGCCGCGCGACGCCGGTTTGCTTGCGGTGGGTAATTGTCGGCGAGGTAGCTAATTATTTTATCCTCAACCTCGGGATCAAATTGCCACAGGTTTTGCTTCTTCTGCATCCAGCGAATCATTGTCAGCCATTGCATGGCAGTGCCACGTTGCTGCGTGATCAGTTTTGCTGAATGACACGCAATGCAATTTGCTCTTACCAGTTCCCAGTCGCCGGTCATCCTGAAACCGGTCATTGAGTCGACTTCGGGTTCCTGTGTACTGACACTGGCGGACACCAGTAGCGCCGCCACGCAAACAGTCAGTTTCCGGTACGAAATCATCAGGCAACCTGAACTGCGATTCGATGACAGGCGTTATTCAGATATCCTTTCGGGTTCCAGCCAGGCAAAACCATCGGCTGGGTACGTCCGGCACTGTCTGTAGCCCGAGCCCAGATTTCGTAGTATCCGGTTTCCGGAAATTCAATTGCAGAATTCCAGTGCTGCCACGCGAATCGATTCGCCGGCGCCTCAATGTCCGCCTTCCGCCAGGTTCCGCCAAAATCGATGGACACGTATACGTCCGTGACATCGAGGTCGCCGGCCCACGCGTGTCCCCTGACCGCGAGTTTCTTGTCTTTCTCGTGACTGACGCCGGACTCAGGATGCGTGATCAGAGACTTGACCGGCATCGATTCAATGATGCACATCTGGTCTTCCGGTACTTCGCTTCCCGGGGCGACAGTTTTGCAGGGCACACGATACGACGTACCTGTCATCATCGGTCCGTCATGAACCCGGTCGCGTATCACTATTCTGTTGAGCCATTTACCTGATACGGAGCCCGGCCAGCCGGCGCAAACCAGGCGCAACGGATAACCGTTCATGTGCGGGATGTCTTCACCATTCATCGCCCACGCGATTAATGTTTCGTCTTCCAGGGCTTTGTAGACAGGCACGCCGCGTGAGATCGGTACTTTCGTCGGATCACCGCTCAGGTGGGTGTCCGCACCATAGTAGGCAACGTAAACGGCGTCATCTTTCATGCCGACTTCGTCGAGCACGTCTTTTAGCCGAACGCCGGTCCATTCCGGACATCCGATCGCACCGATAGACCACTGATTGCCGGATGCGGGGGGCACGAATTCGCTGCGACCGTTGCCGCCACATTCGAGCTGCAGCTGGTACGTATAATGTTTGAAGCGCTTCTTTAATTCCGCGATGGTGAACGACATTGTTTTTTCAGCCGATTCGCCACCGAATTCGAGTGTCCATTGATCAGGATCGAGATTGGCGACTGACGGCGGTGTGCCGTTGTTGCGAACGAACAGGTGTTTTGCCGGCGTCACCCTGTCGTCCAGCAGATGTGCCGGTGTTTCCGCATTAACCGGCCGATCGTTCAGGACGACGAGGCCTTCCTTACCGGGGATCTGAAAGCCCAGATCTGACTGCGCCATTGCTGCGGGAATCAGTCCTCCCGGCATCAGGTGAGCAAACGGAATCGATGCACCGACGGCTGCAGTCATGGCAGCGAGTCCACTGTTCTTTAGAAATCCACGCCTCGTTACAGGATCGCTTTTCCGGCCCCAGACGAGTTCATCCGCCTCGGCGTGGTTTGCGCCATAGAGCTCATGTATTCCACGTCCTTTGTCTGACACTGATTCGCTCCAGTTTGCGTTGTTTCAGAAACCTGTTTCGATACCTCAGTACAGCAGGGTGATCAGAGAAATACTCACGCCGCCAACCAGCAGCGCGGAAAAAACTCCGATCGCCAAGGGTTTGAGGCCGATGCTCTTCAGACCTTTGATGCTCGTACCCAATCCGACGGCCGCCATTGCGATCGCCAGGCAGATCTCGGCAATCATTTTCGTATTGCTCACGACAGCTTGCCACATCTCGGGCTGCAGGATCCCGAATGCAAGTTCGCTCGAGTCGCCAACGGTTCTGATCAGGCTCATGCAGGCGAAACCGACGACGAACAACGGGATCATTGTCCACCATTTTGGCGCCTCGCCAGCATCGGCCGAGTTGCGGTGATAGATGACGCTCATCAGCGGAATAATGACCAGCGTACCGAGGTTGCGCACGAGTTTAGTGACAGTCGCGACATCCAGGGCCTGAGGATCGTCGTAGTACTGTTGGTAGACGAGACCGGATCCTGCGACCTGGGCCGTTTCGTGAACGGAGGTTCCGAGGAACAATCCGCTGGCGAAAGCATCGCCAGAAAAAATCCAGTGACCGGCAAAGGGATAAACAAGCATCGCAATTACGCCGAATAGCGTAATACAGGCGACCGAGTAACTGACTTCGTTGTCGCTGGCGCCAATCGCGGGTGCCGTTGCGACAATTGCTGTCGCACCGCAGACACTGGTGCCAACAGCGATCAATGTGCCCAACCGTCCGCTCAGCCCAACTTTGCGAGCCAGGTAAGTAACGATCAACAGCGCTGCTACAACGGCACCGATAATTACCGGCAGGCTCTGCAGGCCAATGGCGCCCGCTTCTGCGACGCTCAGGCGGATGCCAAGGAGCACGATGCCGAGACGCAATACCCGAACCAGCCCAAACCTAATGCCGGGCTGAAACGAATCCGGTAACGAAAACGTGTTTCGAATCAGGATGCCGAGCAGAATCGCCGTCATGATGGCGCTGATCGGGCTCTTTGGCAGCCCCATCAGGTCGATGCCGATTAGTTCGGACAAAAACTGGCCTGCAACCGCCAGAATGAAGGCGAGGATCAATCCCGGGAGAACGATCATAGAAAAGTGTGCTCTTGCGTTGGCTGCTTTGTAGCAGTGAGGGCGCTGAGAAAGATATCTCAGCGCATTAGGCTGGCGGTTTTTATGTGGCCTTGTGCTTGATCAGGAAACGATAGATATTGTCCTCGACGGTATGCTCCAGAAGCTCATTGCCGGTCTGGCGGCAAAATGCCTCGAAGTCCGCCGTCGAACCCGGGTCCGTCGCCAGAATCTCAAGGGTTCCGCCTGGAGGAACTTCCTTGAGGGCCTTCCTGGCTTTGAGAATGGGCAGCGGGCAGTTCATCCCTTTTGCGTCGAGTGTGTGGTCAGCCATTTCTTATTGCTCCAGTCAGTATTTCTGTTTTGCAGAAGTCAGATGAAAAGATTGATATCCGACTGAGTTGCGCACTCGATGTAAGTTGCGGCACCACCTACGTCCAGACCGTCGATCATGTCGTCGAGCGAATATTCAAAAAGATCCAGGGTCATCTGGCATGCGATCATTCGCACTTCTGCCTCGACTGCCATTTCCCGGAGGTCCTCTATTGATGCCACCCCTTTCTTCTTGATGAGGTTCTTCATCATCACCGAGCACGCGGCGTCAACGCCCGGCACCGCGGTCAAAAGGTTGGGCAATCCCATGTGCATGCCCATCATTGGCATCTTCATCGCGGGGTTACCCGCAGCGGTTACCTGCAGGTCGAGTTTCTTGAGCAGCAGAGGCAAACCATAGAATGTAAAGAACATTGTTACTGGCAAGCCCATAGCGGCTGCAGTCGTTGCGAGGATGAATGGCGGGTACGCCCAATCAAGGCTGCCTTTGGTAACGATGATGGACATGCTCTTTTGTTCGGGACTGGACATTGCTTGGAACCTCTTTGTTAGCGACTCATCTGTGATGCAAAGCATATTAGAATATCAGAATTGTCTTTATTAGGGGAATAGAATATTCTCGATCGACTCACCTGGCCATTAATACAATCACGGGTTGCTCTTGCGTGCAGAACACCTCCGCACCGAACATAGTACAGGCCGCTGACAAAGCGTTGCCGCTGTATGTTGGTAGCGAGGTTTATCGACGTGCGGCCTTTGGCGGGAATCATCCGCTCAATATCGTCCGCCACGCTGCCGTATTCGACCTGCTCCGGATACTAAAATGGCTTCCCGACGATTCCTTTCGTTCCAGTGATCCGGCAACCGTGGATCAGCTGGTTGAATTTCATGATCCTGCCTATGTCGAGGCGCTTCAATACGCAGACTCCGTAGGTCGGGTTACTCCGGAAGTAAGGGCCCGTTACCAGATCGGCACGCTGGAAAACCCTTTGTTTCCAGGGCTCTTTGAGCGCGCCTCAATGACCGTCGGCGGCTCGATCCTGGCGGCAGAACTGGCCTCAAACGGGCATGTCGTATTTCACCCGTCGGGTGGCACACACCACGGCCGTCGTGACCAGGCGAGTGGTTTCTGTTACTTCAATGATCCCGTATTCGCGATACTCACCCTGCTCGAGCTTGGTAGAGATCGCGTTCTGTACGTCGACCTCGATGCCCATCACGGCGACGGCGTAGAAAACGCGTTCGTCGACGAACCACGGGTAATGACCCTGTCGATCCACGAGGAGGATCGTTGGCCATACAGTGGTACCGCAGAGGACCGCCGGAACGGCGGCGCCCGGAACCTGCCAGTGCCGCGTGAGTTCAACGACAGCGAACTGGACTACCTCATGCAGAATGCGGTCCTGCCGTTGGCAGATACGTTTTCTCCTGATGCCCTGGTCCTTTGCTGTGGTGCGGATTGTCTTGCCGGCGACCCATTGTCGGGGATGATGCTGAGCAACGTGGCCCTGTGGGATACTGTTCTGCAGCTCACGTCGCTTGGCGTGCCAACGGTGATCCTCGGTGGCGGCGGGTACAACCCGTGGACCGTCAGCCGTTACTGGGCCGGAATGTGGGGGAAAGTTAATGGACTGGAGTTACCCGACCGCTTGCCGGACGCAGCGAGTGAGCTGCTTCGCGGCATGGAATGCGACCTGATTGACGACGAGGGTGTGGACGAGGCCTGGCTCACGACTATGGCGGATTCGCCGTATCCCGGGCCGATTCGCGGGGTCGTAAAATCATTGGCATCAATGGTCACGGCGTAACGATCAGCGGGACATGAGGAAAAACAATGACGTGGCTTGAGGCGCTGGCTGACATAGAAGATCTGGAAGACGCGGAATTCGACGCGGCTCTGGTTCACGAGTTCGAGCGCCGGGCGGAAGGCATCGATCCCCGGCCGATTCGATTTTCTACGCCGACGTTCAAGGAATATTCGAGTACTGAACTTAAGGGCTGTGGCAAAAACAGTTTTCCTGCGTTCTCCATTACCGCGGGAGCCTGCGGACTCAACTGCGATCATTGCCAGAAGAAAATCCTTGAACCCATGATTCCAGCCATTGATCCGGGAATGCTGGACGCAAAGGTCCGGCACCTGGTCGGGACGCAGGAATTGAACGGATTTTTGTTGTCCGGCGGTTCCAACAGGAAAAACGAAATTCCCTACGGCCGATATTTCCCGGTTGTCGAGAAGCTCAAGGAAGACTTTCCGCATCTGCGCATTGCTATTCACAGCGCGCTGCTCGATGAGCGGCGTGCGAAAGCTATGGAATCCGCAGGTGTTGATACAGTGATGATGGATGTCATCGGCGCTGCCGAGACCATTCAGGAGGTTTATAAACTCGATCGGCCGGTTGATGATTTTGAGGAGACGCTGGCGGCGCTATGCGCGACTTCGATGGAGGTGACGCCGCACATAGTCATCGGGCTTCATTACGGCAGGATTCTTGGCGAGGCCAACGCGCTGGATATCGTCAGCCGCTATCCGGTGACCGCCCTTGTGCTGGTTGTCATCATGCCGTTCTACGCCAGGCCCGGCACTTTCGTCACGCCGGAGACCACCGACGTCGGCCGGATTTTTGGCGAAGCACGGCAGCAAATGCCTGATCAGCAAGTACTGCTCGGATGCGCACGACCACCCGGTATGCACAAACGTGTCACCGACGCCTACGCAATTATGGCCGGCCTCGACGGCATCGCGTTTCCCGCCGATGGTGCCGTTTCGGTTGCGCACACAATTGGCAGGCCTTTTGAGCAGGCGCATGC
>Ga0255052_10003423_pt1 | contig 11041 bp, 12 predicted proteins | sample JV7_2_21_MG_FD_188632 | JGI IMG/M metagenome (GOLD analysis project Ga0255052, IMG submission 188632) | Seawater microbial communities from Jervis Inlet, British Columbia, Canada - JV7_2_21 | ecosystem: Environmental > Aquatic > Marine > Inlet | place: Canada: British Columbia | collected...
AGTGTGGCGTTTACAACACATACAGACCGGAATTGGTTGATATGAACCAATTATGAACCGTTCGATACAGGATAGAGGTGGATAGGGGAGGGCTGAAAAACCGTACCGACCCACCTACCCCGCATTGAGGATGCGGTGGGGGAGCCAATACGGCAGCCCATCCTGCCATCCTGGCATACGCGCCCTCACGTTCCATTATGGTTGATATGAACCAATTGGCTTGCATATTGTAGCTCATGTGAGCTAACAGGCCTATATGCTGTGGTGCTTGAGCCGGTAGGCACGATGGGGGTCTACCTTAAGTCCTCTACAGGCCTTACGGGTAGGGGGTGTGGGCCGGTAACACGTTCCGGGTCAGGGGGTGTGGGTGTATATATATGGCTCAATTCTTTTTACCTCCCCCCCCAGAAACCCCTTGACAATACGCCCGCGCCTGTTACCATCGTAGCATGTTAGGGGTGGGGCAATTTGGGGTAGGGGGGGGTTTGCGGGGCCTACTGGGCTTGGGTTTGATGGTTTTGGGTTGGTTATGTGTGATTTTGGGGACGTTGGTTTTTGGGTTGATTTGGACGGGGTTGTATGTGGGTGGGTTTGTTTGGGATAGGTGGAGGTGAAGCGATGACCACCGCCGACAAAGTAGCTGAGTCCAACCGCATCGAGGGGATCACGCGCCCACCGACTCAGGCTGAGATTGATGAGCATGAGCGGTTTATGGGGCTTGAGAAGGTCACCACCAAGGAGTTGTTGTACTTCCTTCGTACTTACCAGCCGAATGCGAGGCTGCGTTCAGAGGTCGGTATGGATGTTACTGTCGGGGGCCATCGCCCACCAGCCGGTGGTAAAGATGTTTCAATGGCGTTATGGGTACTCCTTGTACGGGTATATTACGGAGAGATCACGCCGTGGAACGCCCATATAGAGTACGAACACCTCCACCCCTTTATGGACGGGAACGGTCGCAGTGGGCGGGCGCTGTGGTACTGGATGATGGCGCGGGACGGAAACAAGCTCTCCGATCTCGGTTTCTTACATGGGTTCTATTACCAGACGCTTGAGGGAGGTACCCGATGACCACCGCCCCTGACAACCAGTCCCCTAAGCCCTGCCCGGCGTGCGGGGAAACCGAACATATCTATCATTCTCGGTCAGGCAATCATCTTGTTGTGGTGCGAGAATGCCAAGAATGCGGTCTTTCCGGCCCACATGCTGATACACCGAAGAAAGCCGACGCCGCTTGGAATGCGATGCCGAGGCGGGATAAGCTTGAGCAATTTGCGAATGAGATTATATGGTATATCCAAGACTGGTTGACCGTCACCCCCACACCCCGTGCGACGGGAGGATGTAACCATCCCAAGTGGGAGGACTTCTGTCCTATATGCCGGGAACTTGATGGCCGATAACAAGGACATAATCACGCCTCAGGATCCGCATGCTGGTGTCCGTCAGTTGGGTGTGCGGGTGGAGGAGAGCCTGTACCGCCAGATGAAGATGCGGGCGGCGGAGATGGGGTTAAGGGATTGGGAGGTATGGGAATACGCGGGTTGGGCGTGGCTGAAGAAGTTGGAGGATGTTTCACGTGAAACGTAAGGTGATATGATCCCGTTCTTTAGACCCAGTATCACAGACGCCGATGTTGAGGCCGTGGAAGAGGTTATGCGGTCAGGATGGTTGACATCCGGGGCGAAAGTTATTGAGTTCGAGGAACGGATGGCTGAGTACCTGGGGGCTAAGTATGTTGTCGCAACAAGCAGTTGCACGGTGGCGCTTGAGATTGCCCTGAGATGGGCTGACGCCAGAGCCAGGGGGCGACTCCAGGCCATCACCACCCCCTTGACATTCACAGCCACGGCGGAAGCCATATCCCGCGCTGGGATCCCGATGGTGTTCGCTGATACGGAACCCGACGGTGTCAATATCAGCCCTGAAACTGTTAGCCGGATCAAGTACCACAAGAACCAAATGGTTGTGCCAGTAGGGGTTGGGGGGAATCCTGCGGACCTGAGCGGATTCGCCAATCGGTCGAAAACTGAAAAACTCCTAATTATAGAGGACGCCGCCCATACCCTCGGAGCTACTATAAGGGCGAAGCCAACACACGCTTACGCTGAGGTGTCGTGTTACTCTTTTCATGCCAATAAGAACCTGACCACTAATGGCGAAGGTGGAATGATCGTCACGGATCATTGGCCGGTGGCGGCGTATTTCCGCCGCATCCGCCAGCACGGGATGGATGAGACATCGTGGGGCTGCCGGGACGATACCTGGGACTACGATGTTGGGACCGGGGGCCAGAAGGCTAATATGCCGGATGTCTGTGCGGCGATGGGCTTGACACAACTGGCACGGTTCGATGATATGCAGGCGAAGAGGAAGTATCTCTGCTGGGGGTACCATCATATCCTACGGGAAATTTCTGACGTAGACGAAGATATCACGCCGTTCACTGTGATTGATGATATAGAATCCTCGGCTTGTCATCTGTACCAAGTGCTCCTGCCGGAGTGGATGGACCGAGACCGTGTGTTTCGGTTCATGGCGGATAAGGGGGTGCGGTGTGGGGTGCATTACAAACCTCTCTACCAGATGACTGCCTGGCAGGAGGATCCGAGGAAGTATCCGAACTGCGAGAAGACATGGACGCGGCTCTTGTCGTTGCCGCTGTTTGTCGATATGACGAGTGCGCAGCAGGATCTTGTCGGGACTCGCCTACTGGATGCTCTGAAGAAGGAGAAGGAGTTGTGTGGGAGGCAATTGGCCTGTGTATCTTGATATTTGCGTTCACTGTTTTAATGGGAGAGAGCGATGAGTGAAATTGAGGTGGATAGGGCGTAATGAGCAAAATGTTCGACCATTCCGCAGCTAAGAGGGCTAAGGAGGCCAGGGAGGCCAAAGCGGCCGAGAGGGTGGAGGTGGATAAGCGGGTGGGTAAGACTGCGGATATCCGCAAGGAAATTGCTAAGCGGTCACGGGAGCATCCCAGCGCAACGCGGTCTGATAGACTCGTCTTGGCCCTCTGGAAGCGTGGCTTGGATGAAGAAGGGATTGCTCAGAAGTTGGTCGAGGCGACCGAGGCGACAGTCATAAGGCGGTCGTTTCAGTTCAGTAAGGAAAGGCTGAAACAGATACCAGTTGAGGAGGAAATGCCGGACTGGAAAACCCGCCTGGCAGCCCTTGATCTGATAACACGGGTTCATGGGTTCATTTTTCAGCTACCCAGAGATACAGCGGTTCAAATCAACCACAATACGCTCCAGATCGCACAGGATGTGGATAAGATGACCGTCGATCAATTGATGAAGGAATACCCGGATGCGGTCAAAACATTGGGGGCCATCAGGCCGGACCTGGTGGATAAGATAGAAGAGGCGGAGGTGGTTGAAGGAGATGTCTAAGTTTCCTTTCGATTGGTTTCGTACGCATCGGATGCGGAGGTATTGTCAGTATATCGTTGCTTATTTGAGTACGCCAAGGGATGAGCGGTGGGCGCTCCTAAAGGCGTATAGAACCAGTCTCAATAGGAAGCGCGTCTTCACTGATAGGCGCTGTCCGGTCTGTTTTCATGGGTTGTTACGTGGGGAAGGTCATATTCATTGATGGACCAGACACCACTTGATGAGGCTCAGACTAAGGCGGCTCTCGTTGTCCGTAAGTTGCAGCAGATGAAACGGACGGAGGGTTATCACTTCTTTGAGCCACAGGATTACCAGCGGGGGTTTGATGAATGTGTCGCACCCCGTATTCTCATACATGGCGGCAACAGGTCCGGCAAAACAATGCACGTCGTTCGTCGTGCCCTTAGAATCATGGAGGGCAAAGACCCGATGTGCGCCCTACGTGGATGGGAGCCGCCGATCTATGTCCGTATGTGCGGTGCCGGGATGACCGAGCAAGTGCTTAAGGTGCTGGTTGAATGGTTCCGAAAGATGACACCGCGGTCATGGCTGGAGAAGGGCGAGTTCAAATTTAACAGCCAGACGGGCTTACTTAGGTTCTCGGAGGATGGTCCGTGTAGGGGCGGTTGGGTGGAATTTATGAGCTACGACCAGGATCCCGAGAAAGGGTCTGGGCGGCCACTGCATGTGGTTGTTTTCGATGAAGCCTACAAGTGCTCGGAACGGTTCAGGAATCAGGGGTTGTCCCGCCTGATTGACTATCATGGGATGGCGATCTCGATTGAGACGCCGGAGGACGGGGATGCGACGTGGAGCGTGAAGTGGTACGAGAGAGCCAGTGAAGGCGATTCTGACTACGAGGTGTTCCGCTACCCGACGCGGAAGAACAAGTACCTCTACCCCGAAGAGGATAGACGCAGGGTATCTCCACAGATCGAACAGATCGTCAAGGACTGTGATGGGGATGAACTTCAGATACGCATCCGGTTGGACGGTGACTTCGTGTCCATTGGCGGGCTTGTTTATCAAATGCTGGATAGAGGCAAGCATGTGCTGGCCCCTGAAGACTTTGGCGTGGATTCATCGTGGACCCGTTACGTGGACATAGACCCAGGGATTCGTAAGCCGCATCGGGTGACATGGCATCTGGTGGGACCGGGGAAGCGGGTGTATTTTTATCGGGACGCCTACATCGAAGGTACGATGGAGGATATGTGCCTTGCCATCAGAGACTTAGGTGGACTTGAGCAATACGCGGCGTTCAACTTCGACCCTCATTGGGATTGGGATAATAAGGTGGCAGCGAACGCACAAGGCCAACCCTTCAATCTTCAGAGAGCACTGGCTGAGGCGATGAGGAAGACTGGATACGGGGATGTTTCCCTGACTCCGGCGCGGAAAGATCCTTCGATGTGGTTTGGGATTGACCAGGTGGCAGTGTTCCTGAGACAGGATCCGGCCTCCAAACGCCCGAATATGGCGTTTTCACCTGAGTGCGACAAACTCTACGATGAGATGCGGCGGTACTCCTGCGTGAGGCCGCGTGAAAAAGAACCTACCGCACATCGGCCAAGAATACGTAAGATAGATGATGACGGGCCTGATTGTGTCCGTATTGCTATTACGAGCCGCCTGGAGTACCTGGGCGGTACATTGGGGGCCGGAAGTGTTATCACGGAAGATACCACCGATGAATTTGGGATCAGATGGTAGGGCAGATGACTTCAACTGTCCTGAGTGCCAGCGACCATTCACTATTCAGATTGTCCGAGATGACGACAAACGGCAAAGTGCTGGCGAGATATGTTGTGAGAATGGCTGTCATTTTCGCTTGACAGGCAAGGACTTAGATAGAATAGTTGGGAAAGTGAAGGAATTGTCATGCCGGAAAATCCGTCGACTATAGACCAGCGTCCCATATATCAGGGGGAGCCGGGGGATGAATGGCACTCTCGGGATGTTGAGGGACGGGGCAGGCAGACCGTCTTCTGGTGCTTGGAGAGATCAACACGGCATTATGAACGGTTACGTAGGAATTGGTCGGATTTCTCGGATCGTTACCACAATCAGCCGGTCAGGCGTAGACAGACATCTCGGAGGCGGTCGAACATTCCTTCCGGTAGGATACCGGAGATCATTGATACCTTCGTTTCGGATATGATGACGACGATTCAGAAAACCTCACCGATCATCTCTGCCTTGCCAAATGAGGTCACTGACCAGAATCAGGCGTTCCTTGCCGAACGGCTCCTCGAATACAATCTCGAAAACTTCACCCCAACGATGGGTTGGTGGCCGGTTGTTGAGTCGCAGACCAAGTGCGCCGCCATCTATGGGGCTTGTCCTAATAAGCTCATGTGGACGACCCGCTTTGTGAAACAGCCAATCTTGGAGTCGATGGCCGGGGGAGAGATTCCTGAGTTCGAGAGCGTTCCTGGGTACCAGGGGCCGGTGGCGATGGATATCTTCCCCTTCGATCACTTCCCCCACCCCCACAAGATGTGGGCGGATGATATCTACCCTCAAGTACACATGAGTTGGCAGAGCTTCAGCGACCTGAAGGCGCTGGAGGCGGTGGGGGTGTATTACAACGTCGACAATATCCAAGACCTGAAAGATATGAAGACGGCCATTGGGGAGCAGATAGCCGAAGGCCTAACGATTGCGATGGGTGATATGTATGAACGCTCAGAGCAGCGTAACCGTTTGGGTTGGACGAATGATTCCCGCCTGGAGCCGGATGGTGTTCTGGTTTTAGAGTGTGAGTGTATGTTTCGCCCGAACGTGGATTACACCGACGCTTCCGGGCGCAAGCGTAAGGGATCAGAACCGATTCGGACAATTATCACCTTAGCCAACGGAATTGTAATTCGCATTGGGCCATCACCATTGGTGACGGGTGACTCAATTTGGGGACTGTCCAAGATGAATCATGTGGCTGGTCAGTTCTATGGCCAGTCGATTGTTCAGATTGTCAAACCCCAGACCCACATCGAAGAAGTGACTCTCAATATGTGGCTGCAGGCGCTTGGTCAGAACCTCAACCCACCGAAGGTTATTGATCCTTCCAAACTCCGGGGACCGCAGCAGGTGGATGACCAACCGGGGGGTGTGATTCTAACCAAACCCGACCAGGATCCGCGTCAAGTCTTGTATGAAATGCAGACCTCATCTGTCGGGGCGGAAGCGTTGCAGCTTATGTCCTACGCATCGGGGCGGTCGGAGGGTGTGAGCGGGGCCAGCGATCTGAAGCAGGGACGCTTACCGACCGGTGAACGTACCGCGACCGCCTCGAACATTGCCTTCTCGCAGTCGTCAAAAAGATTCCGTCATGCGCTGATCTGGTTCGGGGTGACGACGTTTAGTCCGTGGGCGAAGAAGATGTGGGCCTACAACCAGATATTCCTCGAACCGCCCGTAGCCTTCCGTATCCTCGGAGAGGGGGCTGGTGAACTCGTTAAGTTGAGTGCTGCCGAGCTTTCTGCGAATCCCGACTTCCGGTTCATGGGACCGTCGCGGGATGAGAACGAGGGTGTGGTCATCAGTCAATTGCAGGGAACCTTGCAAAGGTTGACTCCGTTTATGATGCTCCCGTGGGGTCAGAACGCGGCTAAGGAAGTGATTATACAGATCGAACAGCGCCAGGGGGTTGTGGATATTCAGCGGTTCAAGCAAATGATCGAGTACGAGGGTAAACCGGCCATCCCGCTGGATTTGCAGGCACAACTGGAGGCTGGCCAGGGTGGTGGTGCTGGCGGCGGTAATCAGACCATTGGAGCCGCGCCAACAGGTGCGGGTCGCCAGGACCGTAGGGGCCGTGCCGCGTCTGGTCCTACCGGGCTAACGCAGGCGTTGGGACAAATGTTGAAAGGTTAATGGAGGGTTATGCCAGAGAAGAAGAAGGTCTGCCGTGAAATAGTCACTATTGGGTTGCCGCTTCCGAACTTATTGGAGTACACAGCCGACGTGTCTGCGGAAACGCGGGGGTGCCTGAATGCCTTGAGGCATCGTTCAAGGGAACAAGGAGTTGAGACCCACGAAGTTAAAGCGCGAAGCATCAATGTGGCGTCCAATCATGCGAACATCGTAGAGAAGATGATCGGTGATTGGTTGTTGGTCTGCGGATCCGATCACACCTTTGAACCCGACGCCCTTTGTAAGCTCCTCGAAGCCACAGAGAAGCCGCCCTACCCGAAGATTCTTGGTGCTGTGTGTAATTACCGCGGTGCGCCGTATCGTTGGACGTTGGCTGTTTACGATGATTCGGGTGAACGACTGTTTCCGTTGGTGCCATTCTACAACGTAGATCCGACGATGATGGCCTCTGGTTCCGTGCAGTACGTCGATGTCATAGGCTCGGGGTTTACGTTGTACCATCGTTCGGTCTTTGACACAGTACCGACGCCGTGGTGGACATACGAGCCGCGTCGTCCCGGGATGCCGGAGTTGGAAGAGGTTCTACGAGACTGGGATGATAAGTATCGGTTTGACGAGTGGCTCGAGGAAATGTCTGGTTGGGCGGAAGACCCAGGGGATGATCCGAGTCCGATCTTCGGTCGTTCAAGTATTGTGAGTGCGGCTGACGGAATAAGGCTCAAGGAGAAAGCCAAGGGGTTGCGCCGCTTGCTCGCCAAGTTCCGGCGACCATCCTCAATGGGGTTTGATTTCCATCTCTGTCTCAAGGCAAGAGATTACGGAATCAAGTCTTACGTTCATTGGGGTGTAATCAATCATCACCTGACCTTAGAACATACGCATCCACAACGGTACGTGCATTGGGTTGAGTCTGACCCGAAGAATTGGATGGCGGAGGTCATGGCGAGAAACGAAGTGACCACTGAGAAGATTGCGGACATGCGAGGAATACAAGAAAAGGCTGATGCTGCGCGGTTGGAATGGGAAAAAGCGGTGGCGGAGGCCCAGAAGGAGAATGACGATGCTGGAGATGGTGAAGGACGGGGCGAAGTGGGTGGTCAGGGACGGGGAGAAGATCCTCGGGACTTACCCGTCGAGCGGGAAAGCGTTGAAGGAACTCAATAAGCTCAGGGATGTGACGATAGCGCCTGGTTTCCCGCCCAGTGACACGCAAGAGGAGGGTGTGAGTAAGATACTATTCAGGCGGAGGCGTGGTCGTCCACGCAAGAACCCACTGTAGGAGGTTTCGTGAAAGTCGCTGTTACGACTGTGGTATGTGAAAATCTGGCAAAGCACAATGTAGCAAAACCCAACGGCTGGACGTTCTTCACGTTACAAGATCGTGTTCGGATCAATGAGTGGAACCCGGATATGGTCGTATGCCTTGGGTGGTTTTGTCGGAGTTGGGCGGAATGGGCGGCACACAAGGCGACCTTCGGAGATACCCGCAAGATTATCATCCAGTGGGTGGGGACGGATATTCTTGTTGTCAAGGAGGCGTATGAGAAGGGCCATAAGGCTATTTTGGAATGGTTGAAGAGTGACCGTTTCCTTCATGTTGCCCCCACGAAAGAAGCCGTGCAGGAGTTGGAATGGACTGGTCTGAAGATGTATGGGCCAATTGATGTTCCCGCTGAGAAGATTATCGAACCACAGCCTATGCCCGACAAGATTCGGCTGGCTATTTACATTCCCCCCGACCATCAGGATTTCTATGGGATTAAGTTGATCTCCGAAGTCTTGCCGACGTTCAAAAAAGAGATTGAGGTTGTGTTTTACCATTGGCTTCCCGCTACGCACAAGATCAGGTATGGTCATAGGTGTGAAACCCATTACGCCTTAAGTCGTGAGGAGTACGAGGAGAAGATTCTCAAGGGATGCTCTGCCCTTGTCCGCATCCCCGTACATGACGCCGGTTCGATTTCTGTTGGTGAGTTCTTCATGGCTGGGAAGCCGGTTATAACCAATCAGAACCTTCCTCATTGGTCGCATGGTGTGAAGGGGAATCTGTATATAGAGGATAAGGGTGACTTCAAGCTGACGAAGAGTGCCGGGATCAAGTTCAGGAAGGAAGTTCAGGAGATCCTTGATTTGCTGAAGAATGCCAAGGAACCCGTGCCCCAGAAGACGATGGACCATTACCGGCGGGTGTATGATCCCGCCACTTATGCGGCTACGCTCTCTGAGTACACCCAAGATCAGTGGGGGGTGTCTATTGCATAGGCCGCTGGTGCGGATCGTCATCCCGGTTGGGGCAGACGAGCTAAGCCGTAGTGACAAGTCCTACGAATGGGATTTGCGGGATTCCCTAATAGATCAATTTGGCCTTGGGGAAGTTTTCGATATTTCGGTGATCTTCGTTCTTCAGGAGAAAAACGGTAAGGTTCACCAGTTGCAGGATTGGAGCGAACTGGAGACAAAGACTGTAATCTTCAATGCGGACAATTTTGATTACCCGACGACCTTCCATCAGTTCCAGCAGGGGTTGAAGCATTGTCTGGATGCTGAGTATTGCATGTACATGACCATAAACGATACCTTAGCTCCACTCTTCATCGCGTCAGCAATCAAGCGAATGACAGAATTGGACGCGAAGGTGGTTTACGGGGATACGTTGTACGTCGATCCGGACATGAATCCCCGGCAATGCGAGAAGCCAGCCAAGGAATTTCTGCCTTTCGAGTGGTTCAAGGATGCGAAGGGTAAGACGAATCAGATTCCGGATATTTGTCTGATTGACGTGTCTCTGCTCGAACTTGTTCCTTTCGACGCGAAATACAAAAGAGCCTCGTTTATCATCTGGTGGTATCGGGTATGGGAGGAGTTTGGACACACGGCTTTTGCCTACGTGAACACGATTGGGTGTCTCTATCGTCCTCACAAGAACCATTTGGCGAGCATCGACCTTTGGGTTGACGAGGGACGGATACTTGCGAACAAGTGGCTTGAGGCTCGCCCCTGGAGAAAGTGGACCGGCTTTGCCTGACTTCGATCCCGATGTCTACTGGAATAATCGTGGTGGCAAGCACTACGATGAGTCGATTGCCGTTCCGGATTATGAGGTGTACCTGAAATATCAGAGGAAATGGCTTTCGGGGTTGGTGGGGAAGGCTAAACCCAAGAACCTCTTAGACTTCGGATGTGGAACTGGGGCGATGTTTGCTTGCTGGGAGGGCGTGGAGAAGGTCACTGCGTTCGATCGGTCGTATACGATGCTTCACCAATCCAGAGTCCTGAATCGTCGAAAGGGATATGAATATGAGTTCAGGGGGCCGGAGTCTGATAACCGCGCCCGGACGCCATTTAACGACAATTCGTTTGATTTCGTGGCGATGGCAACGGTTCTGGCTCATCTCAGGCCAGACGACTTCTTGGCGTTCCATAGCGAACTGCGGCGAATTAGCCGACCCGGAGCGACATGGGCGATCATCACGGCGGCGACGTGTGACGACTCTGAGTCTGCCTATATGTGGGACCACGATTACGGGGAACTACTGGATATTGGGGTAAAAGTCCTTGACGACCACAATTTTGGTCCGTATAGGTTGATAGAGGCTGTGTATGAAGGACAACGAGTTAGCACAAGTAAGGGACGAATTAGCCCGATTCCGGGGGACTGTACTCTACGCAACCCTGAAGGAGGGTCTGAAGAACAGAAGGTTGTCTCTATGGCGAAAGTTATTAAGACTTGGAGTGGAATCAAGTGATGCGGCTGTCAGGGGGGTGTCGGA
>Ga0255052_10003424_pt1 | contig 11038 bp, 11 predicted proteins | sample JV7_2_21_MG_FD_188632 | JGI IMG/M metagenome (GOLD analysis project Ga0255052, IMG submission 188632) | Seawater microbial communities from Jervis Inlet, British Columbia, Canada - JV7_2_21 | ecosystem: Environmental > Aquatic > Marine > Inlet | place: Canada: British Columbia | collected...
GATTGATATCAGAAGGATTTGTCTCAGCTTCATAACACATTTCCCTAACACTAGTTTAACTTTAACATGTGCAGAATTCTATTAAAATTTCCCGCCCCACATTTCATTAGAACAATCTGTCGCTGGTTTTGGATTTTTCCAGCAGGTCTTTTGCCTGCTCTGCGGCCTCGCGTGCGACTGTTTCTTCGTCGAGTGTCATCAGATCGCGTTCGTCCATCAATATCCGGCCCCCGACGATTGTATGGGAGACGTCGTTTCCCCGCGCTGCATAAACGATGTGCGAAACCGGGTTTGTGAGCGGTGTGAGATGAGGCGCCGATAGGTCTAGCAGGATGATGTCAGCTTTTTTTCCAACCTCGATTGAGCCGATCTCGCCTTCGAGTCCAAGGGCGCGGGCACCACCAATTGTTGCCATTTCAAGCGCGGCGTCAGCAGGAACAGCCTGCGCGTTATTTGATGTGACCTTGTGCAGAAGAGCAGCAATCTTCATGTCCTCGAACATATCCAGCGTGTTGTTGCTCGCCGCGCCGTCTGTTCCAAGCCCCACATTGATTCCCTTTTCCAGATACCGCGGAACTGGCGCAACACCGGCGGCGATCTTCATATTTGAAACCGGGTTATGAACAACGCTGATACCACGTTTTTTCATAATCTCCATCTCGTTTTCTGTAACCCAAACACAGTGTGCGGCCACGAATCGGTTGTTGAGCAAGCCGAGGCTGTCAAGGTATTCAAAGGGTCGCATCCCCTTACTCTGCACCAGATTCTCAACTTCATCCTCTGTCTCAGAAACATGAATATGTACACCAACATCATGTTTTTCCGCCAAATCTTTTACTGAGAGAAGCAGCTCCTCAGAACAGGTGTACGGCGCGTGGGGGCCGAGAAAAGGTGTTATTCTGTCAGAGCCTTTGAATTTTTTAATCGTTGATTCGCCCTCTCGAAGAAGCCGGCCCCGCTGATCCGGTCCCATCACATCCAGTAGCGGTGTTGCAAGGGCTGCGCGGACTCCTGTTTTTTCAACACAGCCTGCGATTGTTTCCGTGTGCCAGTACATGTCTGAAAAACAGGTTGTGCCACTGCGTATCATCTCGGCGATTCCAAGGTTTGAACCGGCTCTGATATGGTTGGCGTTGAGGTTTGCTTCAATGGGCCAGATATGGTCTTCCAGCCAGGTCATTAGAGGCAGGTCATCGGCTACACCGCGCAGAAGCGTCATGGGCAAATGTGTGTGACAGTTCACAAGCCCTGGCATGGCAAGCTTTCCCCTCCCGTCGATTACGTGCTCAGCGTCTCCTGTGATTTTTTCCGCGATTTCAACGATTCTCCCATCATTTATTGCGATTGAATGGTTTTTGAGAACCCACCTCCGGGGGTCAACGGTTACAACGGTCGCGCCTTCAATCACAATGTCCATGCCTAAAATCATGGACGGCGGTGTATTAAAATTTATGGTAAATCCGGTGGATGGGGCAGGGCCTCTTTTCAAAGAGATTTAAGGCCATCTTTAAATATTGTGAAATCAAAATTATTAGGGAGGGCAAAAGATCAGGCCGCAGCAATTGAAGTTTTCAGGCGTGTTATGCTAAATAAAACCAATCTAATATTTGCAGTAGGAGTTGTGTCACTCTTTGTGGGAGTTGTCTATTCAGTTGTAAACACAACAAACACTATGATTACCGAGCAAAACGCGCTTCTCGACGCCCGTGTGAACGATCAGATAGACAGCGCCGAGTATCAAAAGCTGAGCCAGGCAAGCGAGCGGACATACAGAACCCGTGTGGCAGACGCGCTTTCCAAGATTGAATCCAAGTTCATCGAGGCGGCAGGAATCATCGGCAGGCTTGACGATTTATGGGACCGAAGGCCAGAACCGGAGGGTGCAAACTATCGGCTTGTAAACCGCACCGTAAATGTAACAGTCATCGGCGAAGACGACTACCTGATTTATATCAACGGAACAGTGCACCGCATCCGCGACCTAGGGCTGAATCTGTCTGAAAACAACACTGCAACTCTGCCTGTTGTAGTTGTAGAGCAGAACAACTACTACCAATATTATCCATACATACCTGGCAACATGTCTGAGATTCTGAATCTTTCAGGCGACTATAATTACACGGCAGACCTTGAAATGATAACAGGTAATCTCAGCGCCGGTCTTGAAGATTTTAGAACTGACAGCATCACATAAAATTTGGACCTCAACCTTTAAAAGCCACTTTGGTCTAAACCCTTTCAATGTCGTTTTATGTAATTCCTGCGGTTGATCTGAAAGATGGGAAGTGCGTGCGGCTTGTGCAGGGCGACCCAAAACATCAGACTGTTGAGCTTGACAATCCGCTGGGTGTTGCGCTGGGCTGGCAGGAGATGGGGGCGAGAAGGCTTCATCTGATTGATCTCGACGGCGCTCTCGACGGTGTGCGCAGAAACGAGGCAATCGTTCGAGAAATCGCGTCAACAATTGAGATTCCAGTGCAGTTTGGAGGTGGCATACGCTCTTTTGAAGGCGCCTGCAACCTGCTGGATATTGGGATTGATAAGATAATTTTAGGAACGGCGGCGATTGAAAATCCAGAGATACTTGAAAGGCTCGCTGAAAAATACGGGCGCAGCCGGCTAATCGTTGCGCTAGACTCGAAGGGTGGCAGGGTTGTGACCAAAGGATGGGTTGAAAAAACGAATGTTCGTGCCGCTGATGCCGCCAGGAAATTTGAAGAATATGCCTCTGAATTTTTGTTTACAAACGTTGATGTGGAGGGCATGACCCAGGGCATAAATCTGGATATTGTAAAAGAAGTTGTAAACGCCACGTCGAGCGGGGTAATAGCATCTGGCGGGATAACAACGCTGGATGACATCGCCGCGGTTCGAGACGCAGGCGCGTCGGCAGCAGTCATCGGAACAGCGCTTTACAAAGGCAAAATCGACTTTAAAAAGGCGCTTGAATTGGAGGAGCGCTGATGGTTGTTGAACTCACAATTTACAGTGACGGCGGCGCCCGTGGAAACCCTGGTCCAGCGGCAATCGGAATTGTAGTCATAAACGCAAAAGGCGAGACACTGGCTGAGTATAAAGAGGTTGTGGGGCGGGCTACAAACAATCAGGCTGAATATTGGGCGCTTATCAAAGGACTTGAGCTGGCACAGGGTTATGGCGTTCGGAAGATAACCTCTATTATGGACAGCGAGCTAGTTGTTAAACAGATGAAAGGCGAATACAGGGTTCGAAATATAGATCTGCAGCCACTTTATCAAAAGGCGGTGAGGCTTGCCCAGAGCTTTGAATCAGTGAAATACAGGCATGTTAAACGTGGGAATGACAAGATTCAAATAGCAGACCGCCTCGTAAATGAAGCATTGGATGAGAAGGAGTGAAAAGGGTGAGGACATCAAAAGTTGAGCGTAAAACATCGGAAACAGAAATCACGGTCAAGCTGAATCTCGATGGAACAGGTAATTACAAGGTGTCAACGGGCACTCAGTTTTTCGATCACATGCTTGAAAGCTTTGCACGCCACAGCAGTTTTGACCTTGAAATAAATGCCACTGGCGACAATGAACATCACATTGTTGAAGACGTGGGCATCGTGCTGGGCCAGGCGCTCAAAGAGGCTTTGGGTGACAAACACGGTATCACACGCTTCGGGCACGCCATAATACCAATGGATGAAGTGTTGATTCTTACATCGCTTGACCTTGGCGGCCGGACTTATACATCGCTTGATGTGAAGTTCCGCAAAAAAAAGATTGAAGACCTGTCTGCTGAAATGATCGAGCACTTTGTTGAAAGCTTTGCATCCGAGGCCAGGATGAATCTGCACATCAAATTTCTTGACGGCCGAAACGACCATCACAAAGCTGAGGCAGTATTCAAAAGCCTGGCAATCGCGCTGAAAGCGGCTGTCACAGTGGATCCAAGGAAAGGACTTCCCAGCACGAAAGGCGTGCTTTAATTTGACCTATAGTTCTCTTTCAAATTTCACTTAAAATAATTCTGTGGACACTAGCCTGATTTAGAGACCGAATATCTCAGACAGGGTCTTGCCCTCGCGTATCCCTTTTTTATAGCGCTTTTCTTTCTGTGAAACTTCAAGGGCTTTTCGAAGGATTTCATAAGCCTGCTCGCGTGGAACCACTATAACACCGATTTCATCTGCAACAACGATGTCGCCAGGGCTTACAGGCTGTCCTGCGCAGGCAATCGTCTCCTGTAGCCTGCCATGACCGTGTGGCTCGCCGGCGTTTGGTGTTACCGTGCGCGACCAAAGCGGGAAACCAAGCTCTCGAATATCATCGGCATCTCGAATGCCTCCATCGATTACGACTGCTTTCACACCACGTTTTATCGCGCTGAGCGTGGCAAGCTCACCCCAGACCGCGACATCCATTCCCTGAGCGTCTACAACAATAATATCCCCCGGCTTTGCTAGATCAACGGCTTTAACGACTTTTCCCCAGTCTCCGCCCAGGGTTTTCACGGTATAAGCTGGTCCTGCAACACGCCCGCCCTTTACTATGGGGCGTAGTCCCCGCATAGCGCCGAAACGCTTCATAGCATCGCTGATAAAAGGTGTTGGAATAGATTCAAAACCTGCTATGGTTTCTTCAATGGGCGCAGGCGTACCCACTGTTTTTTTTAGTCTGTCAACACCGATTGCACCGCAGATTTTTCGCGCGGTCCCAGCTACATCCTTCGCCTTTGTTAGCGCTCGCCCCACGACAAAAATGCTCACGCCAGCGTCTAAAAGAACAGGCGCAGTTTCAAGTGTTATCCCGCCGGCTGCGGCAACAGGAATATTTACGATTTTGATAAGTTTTTTCAAATCATCAAGCCCGGCATCAACGGCTTCAAGCATAACCCGCTGAACATCAAGCGGTGTGTGCACAAGAAGGTAGTCCACGCCCAAGGCTTCAAGTTCTTTCGCTCGCTTAACAGGGCTGTCAACACCGATGAGATCAGCCATGATTTTAATGTTATGCGCAGCCGCCTGATTAATGGCGCGTTTAAACGTCATATCAGGTGCAACACCTAAAACAACCACGACGTCGGCTCCGTTTTTCGCAGCCATCTCAACCTCGATGTCACCGGCATCCATAGTCTTCAGATCAGCAACTAAAACCAAGTTTGGAAAGGCGGCTCTGAGTTTTTTCACCGCAATCATGCCATGATTTTTTACAAGCGGTGTTCCAACTTCAAGCCAGTTAGCACCACCGGCTACTGCTTCCTCGGCAACGGTTAGGGCGTCTTCAACGGAAAGAACATCAAGAGCAACTTGAAGGGCTCGCATAAAAATAAATTTGAGCTACTGAGATAAATATTTAGGGTTAAAAATAGGGCAATCTAAATTAACACCTTCACCAAATCCCCCGCCGTCACAACACCACGGTATTCTCCTTTTTCGGTTACGACTGCTATCCAGTGTTTGTGGGTGAGCATTGTTTTTGCCGCGTCCGTTGCGTCGGTGTCTGCCGGGATTATTAGGATGTTATGGTTCATCGACTGTTTTATCTGGTGGTCTTTGAGTTTTGCGCCTTCAACTTTTTTTTCAAGTGCTTCGAACGCGCTGAAAATGCCAACGGGCTTCTGGTTTTCAAGCACAACTGCGGTGTCAGAATCGCTATGTTTGAATAGTTCAGCTGCCTCTTTGAAATTGGAATCAACGTCGAGAGTTGGAAGTACTTTAACCAAGTTGCCGACCTTCATTTTAACGATTTTACCTCCCGACTGTCACAGCCTTGAGTTTGCTTGTGAAATAGATGATAAGCCCGATGAATGCCATGATTTCAAGCCTGCCTAGAAGCATGTCAAATATGAAGAGAATCTTTAGCCCGACCGGCATTACAGGCGAAACAATTCCAACTGAAAGTCCGACGTTTGAAAGCGCTGAAGTTGATTCAAAGAAGCTGTCCAAAACCGGATAGCCGTAGGATGATACGACGAGTCCTGAGAATCCGAAGAGCAGGATAAAAGAGGCGACATAAGTATAGACTCTTAGTATGTCTTCGTCTGAGAGCACGAGGTCTTCAATGTTATGAATCTTTTTTGAGACAATGCTTCGATCCGGGAGAAGCGCGATAACACGCCAGTAGAGGCTTTTAAGTAGCACTACGATTCTGTGAATCTTGATTCCGCCTGCGCTTGAATACACGCTTCCGCCAATGAGCATTGCAAAAATTATAACCGCTTTATAAAATTCGCCCCATGTTGAGAATACAGATGTGTCTACAACCATGAATCCGCTTGTTGTCACGGCTGAGAAAAAATGGTATATTTCCTGGTTGAAATCTCCGCTTGTAAACTGCATTGCAAGAACACCGAATGAGACGAGCAGTATTCCTCCGAGGGCTTCGGCGTTTTTCAATATTTCCCCGACCTCGCCTTCAAGGACTTTGAATATGAGAAGCACGTTCAAGGCGCCGATTACTGAGAGCACAAGGGACACGACCACGGCTCGCGGATTGCTGAGCGCGCCAAGGCTTCCAGTCACCGAAAAACCGCCTGTGGACACGCTTGAAAATGAGTATCCGAAGGCTTCAAAAATCGATGTTCCAGAGAGCAGAAATAGCAGCACGCCGATGAATAGAAACGCTAGATAAACCTTTGATACCCGCACTGCGAGGTCGCGTATGCGCTCTTTAAAACCAATCTCTGAATCAGCTTCAAAACTCTTGGACAAAGCGAGAAATGACACGACAAAAAGCACTGCGCCGAGGAATGGTTCAAGCGCTCGCCAGAAAAGAATTCCCCGATCAACACCCGCAACATTTGTCATCATTGTAAATCCGGTTGTTGTAAAGCCTGCGGTGCTTTCAAAAAGCGCGTCCAACGGATGCATGATAAACTGAAACGGGATTGAGCCAAGAATCACAGCAATGACCCATGTGAGCCCGACTGAGAGAACTGCGTGTTTGTTGCTTCCGCTCTTCTCCTCAGAAACACCGGCCTCAAAAAAATATCCGAGTCCAATGAAAAGAAATGCTGTAACGAGAAACACGCCTGCCGATATGAATTCGCCGTAGAGCAGTGATACAACCGCTGGTAGGGCTGCAAAAAAACCCAGGGCCATGAGAATAAACCCGGTGTCTCTGAAGATGATCTTCAGGTCTTCAATCTCGCTTTCAAAGAGCCATTTCATGCGTAATAATACTCTCCGCTCTTTTTTTGCACCTTATCCTTCTGACTGTTCGGCTTGTTGGCGCGGGGCCGTCCGGTTTCAGGGTCTCTTCGAAAGCTTATCACAACATCTTTTAAAAACTTATTCATCCCAGTTCGAAGGTCGGTTGGCCCTTCTGAAACTCCGTGATATCCAGGTTCGCCGCCAAAGACCATGAGCCTGTCTGAGATATAGTCCATAAAGAGGATGTCGTGGTCAACTATCATCGCGGTTTTGCGCTTGTTTTCCATGAACCGTCGAAGGAGTTTAGCAACCGCTATTCGTTGCTCAATGTCGAGGTAGGCTGATGGTTCGTCGAATAGATAGATGTCCGCCTCACGAAGTAGCGCTGTTGAAATTGCCGCACGCTGAAGCTCGCCACCGCTCAAATCAGCAAGCATAGAGTCAAGAAGAGGCTCAATTCCCATAGGCCGGATAACCTCGTTTAGAAATTCCTCCGACGCAAAACCGGCTCCAGCACCGGCAAGGGCTGTGCGAACTGTAATATCGTTTTCAGGCTTGATGTACTGCGGCTTATAGGACACATCGATTTCAAGGTCTATTTCACCGGAGTCAGCCTTTTCAACGCCTGCAAGAATTTTAACAAACGTTGTCTTTCCAGTTGCGTTCGGTCCGAGAACACCGATTATCTCACCCCGTCGCACTTCACCGCCCTCAACCGCAAGGTCAAAGCCGTTGTAGGCTTTTTTCACATCACGAAAGCTGACAAGTCCCTCACCTTCCCATGCATGTGACGGCGGGCGAACCTCGAATTTTATCGCCTCTTTTCTGAAGCGGATATTTTCTTCTTTATAAAATCCGGAGAGATAAGCGTTTATCCCTTGACGTACCGTTCTCGGTTGGCTCACAACCCCGTAAGCTCCGGGCTTGCCATACATGCCGTGAATGTAATCGGCCAAGTAGTCGAGTGTAACAAGATCGTGTTCTACGACGACTACTCTTTTCTCAGATCCTAGCCTGCGAATGGCCTTGGCCACGTTGAGGCGTTGGCTCACGTCGAGATATGATGAGGGTTCGTCGAAAAAGTAGATATCCGCATCGCGTAGAAGCGCGGCTGCGATTGCTGTGCGCTGAAGCTCACCACCTGAAATATCGCTAATACTGCGATCCAATGCAACCTTTAGCTGAAGTTCTGTTACAATTTCAGAGAGTCGCCCGGATTCATCAGCCTTCTCCAAAAGTCCTCGAACCGAACCTTTCACAACCTTTGGTAGGGCGTCCACATACTGCGGTTTGTAAACAGCTTTAAGTCTACCTTCGAAAAGCTGGGAAAAGTAGTCATAAAACTGTGAGCCGGAAAACCGCTCAAGCACCACATTCTGGTCCGCACCCGCGCCCAGATTCGGAACCATCTCGCCTGAGAGAATTTTCAGAATCGAGCTTTTGCCAAGGCCGTTTTGACCGATTATTCCGACAAAAGATTTTTCCTGCGGATAGGGCAGACGGTAGAATCGAAAGCCGTTTTGACCGTATTGATGGATGAGGTCTTCTGATAGTTCGTCGGCAAGGTTGATAATCGATATCGCGTCAAAGGGACAGCGGTGCACGCATATCCCGCAGCCTGTGCAAAGCTCCTCAGAAATCCTGGGTTTGCCTCTATCTTCGATTATGATGGTTTCATCACCCATCCGAACACCAGGGCAGAACTTCACACACTCAAGCGAGCAGGTAATCGGCTGGCACTTATCCCGGTCGAGAACGGCAATCCTCATAGTGGCACGTCAATATAGTGTAATAAATAGATTACTGCCACGCCCGCTTCGCAGCAAAATCAGCAAAATCTGACGACTTTAGACGCTTTATTCTCCCTCTTTTCTGAACTTTTTCTTAAACGCCGCTTTATTCTTGTGGTCGAACCCATCTTCCAGATTGGCGTCCGCTATGATGCTATCCCATTTAGCCCTATCCACCGCACGCGGCGAGGCAAGTGTGTCCTTCATCCTTGAATATCTCACCTCACGTTTCAGCTTTTTGTAATTCTCCAAACGGGAGGGGGGAAGAGCACCTTCAGAAATGGCATTTTTAATCGCACACTTGGGCTCTGTCAGATGTTTGCAATCTTTGAACTTGCATTGGCCAGCAAGTTTTTCGATATCAGAAAAAGTCTCTTTTAAACCCTCATCCACGTTCAATAGCTGTATCTCCCGCATGCCGGGATTATCAATTATCAACCCTCCATTCTCCAGTTTATACAGCTCCCTGTGAGTGGTGGTATGCCTACCCCGATGGTCACTTTCCCTAACCTCTCGAACCCTTAGTTTGTCTGTTCCACGCAGGACGTTTATCAGAGTGGATTTACCTACCCCCGATGAACCTAGAAGAGCTACTGTAAGTCCCTTCTTTAGATATGGATTCAACTCTGAGAGTCCTTTGTTATTCAGAGCGCTGAGGATGTGCACAGGAGGGTCCCCAGCCAGACCCCTTGCCCGCTCAGAAGCTCCGGCGACATCCGTGCAGAGGTCGGCCTTGTTCAGAACAATAACAGGCAGTGCCCCACTCTCCCTAACAATCGCCAGGTATCGTTCAAGACGCTTCAGATTGAAATCCCTGTCCAGCGATGTCACAATGAATATATAGTCTACATTAGCTGCGATGACTTGCTCCACCATCTTCTTCCCCGGAGCCTTTCTGAATATCTTAGTCCGCCTTGGCAAAATCTCTTCGATAGTGGCCCTTTTCCCCTCCTTCCACAGTCTAATCACCACCCAGTCTCCAACGGCTGGATAGATTTTTTGGTTGTGCATCTTCCCTGAAATAGTTGCGAAAACCTCGCCATAGGAAGTTAGTGCTCTATAGGAGTTTTTGTGCCTGGCAGAAATTCGCCCTCGTTGAAATCCTTCGGATAACTCCTTGAACGAGGCTTCAAAAAATGGGCTCCAGCCGAGGGATTCGAAGTCAATACTGTTCATGAAATGAAATTGTTGGGAGAGTATATAACTTTGACTTTGAGCGTAAAAAGCCCTATTTCATCTGTTTTAAAAGTTGCCTGGGATTTTCAACAAGCACGGTTTCAGCCTCAGATTCGCTCAGCCCGCATCCCATGGCTACTCTAAGCGCTTGTTCTGATGTGATAAAATCATCCGGGCTATGGGCATCGCTGTTTAACAAAAGCTTTGCGCCTGTTTCTCGCGCGACACTTGCCACGTGGCCGTTTGCAAGACTGTGGCCTTTGCGAGAGGAAAGCTCTAATAAAACACCGTTTTTTTGGGCAAGTTCTGCTTCTTCAACTGTGACCATGCCGGGGTGGGCGAGAATATCAACACCCGCCGCGTTGACCGCGGCAAGATTCGTGCCCTCTCGCACAGGCTCAACCAGTGTTTCACCATGCACAACAACAATCTCAGCACCAAGCTCTCTGGCCGTTCCAACCATCTCAGAAATCGAGTCTGGATGAACATGGGTAAGCTCAACACCAGGGAGAACCTCCATTTCAAAAAGCCTGCCCAGCTCGCAGCAGGCCGGTGCGAGACAACTCAGCACATGCTCGATATTGGTTTGATCCACATGATCGGTAATCGCGATTCCGCCGTATCCGAGCACGCTGCATCTCTGCACAATTTCAGAGGGCACAAGCTCGCCTTCAGTGAGTAGCGAGTGAATATGAAAGTCAAATCGCGCAGACATCAGCATAACTTGACCTGCTGGCAATAAAAAAGTTTGCACCTCAATCACCAAATCAAATAATCTGCTGGATAACCATACATTTTTCAATAAAGATAGCAGATTATGGAGAATGAATCAGGAAGAGTTTAAAAAGATGTGCGGCGAGGCAGCGGCAAGGGAGGTTGAAAGCGGCGACATTGTAGGGCTTGGAACAGGTTCCACAGTCTATTACACAATCAAATATCTGGGCGAGCTTGC
>Ga0255052_10003425_pt1 | contig 11037 bp, 6 predicted proteins | sample JV7_2_21_MG_FD_188632 | JGI IMG/M metagenome (GOLD analysis project Ga0255052, IMG submission 188632) | Seawater microbial communities from Jervis Inlet, British Columbia, Canada - JV7_2_21 | ecosystem: Environmental > Aquatic > Marine > Inlet | place: Canada: British Columbia | collected...
TATAATGATTCAAAATAATGAGAATAAATACCGTTCGTTAATTGATTCTACAGATAACTCAATATATTTAGTAGACAGAAATTGTAATTATCTCTTCATAAACAAGAACCACCTAGAAAGAATAGGAGCAAATGAAAACCAATATATAGGTCAACCATTTAGTGCATTTCATTCTCAAGAAGAGACAGAATTGTTTATTGAAAAAGCGGAGACGGTGTTCAAGGCAGGTAAGCCAATACGATTTACATATAAGAGTTTTAGAGAAGACAAATATTGGCTTCAAACATATAGTCCTATTATGGGAAAAGGTAACGAGCCTGTTGCCATCACTGTTGTGAGCAAAGATATTACTGAACTCAAACATATGGAAGAAGAATTGAGGGCTTTATCGCTTGAAGATGACCTTACTAATCTTTATAACAGACGAGGATTTACCACATTGGCTGAGCAATATCTAAAAATCGCTAAGAGAGATAATAAAGGGTTTTTCATGCTTTATGCAGACCTCGATAATTTAAAAGGGATTAACGATAAATTTGGTCATCAAGAGGGAAGCTATGCACTTACCCAGGTTGCCAACATTCTTACTGATAATTACAGGGAATCGGACATTATTGCACGGCTTGGCGGGGATGAGTTTACAGTCTTACCGATCGCATTTGATGGAGATAATCTCGACACTGTCATTTCCCGCTTACAATATAAAATTGAGTCATATAATTCTCAAAGTAACCGTGGTTATAATTTATCACTTAGTGTGGGTACTTCATATTTCGACCCCGAGAATCCATGTTCCCTTGACCAGATGTTGAGTAAAGCAGATGAGGAGATGTATAAACAGAAAAAAAATAAAAAGACTTTAGCTGAAGCTCCTATGACTTCTTCCTCAAAGTAATCATCAATTCTCATATCTTCACAAATTATTAATAAGCATGGGTTGCCATCAAGTAAACCTGCCAATCTGAGACTCAGTTTGCACTTTCACGCCGGTAACATGGAGATAACGCTCCTGTATAAATTCAAACTCGGAACTATGATCCAATCCATGACACATAAGCAGGGGCAAGAGTAGCCCATGAAAATGGTTTGGTCAGGCTTTCGGCCTTATCCTGAGCCAATCTTTTATTCCGGATAATTTCTTTTTTAAGTCTCTGCACAAAATCTTTTTCATCATACAGGAACTCTTTGGGGAAAAGCTCTGGATAGGAAAGACTGTTCGGAAGCAGTGGACGGCATCTAGCCCTGACAGCCTCGATTATCGAAATTCCGAAAAACTCATGACCGGCTGTAGATACTACTATATCACTGTATTTAAGCCAGTGGGCATAGTCACGTCGTGATTTGGCAAAACCAAAATGATCTATCCTGCTGCTTAAACTTTCTTTGGCTTTATCAAAGATGGCGGGATATTTTCTGAATGATTCGCCAAGAACAACAATATTGAAATCAAGACCCTCTTCATAAAGTTTTAAGATAGCCTCAAAAAAAATCTCTGGTTTCTTATCATGCTCCCATCTGTGATTCCACAATATTACGGGCTTCTTAATACGTTCAGGCTCTTTTACGGTGTCGATAGCAGAGAAATCAATTCCGGGTGGAATCACTCTTGATTTAGCGCTGATCTGACCGACTGGATCATCAAGTTTCATATCATGGGAGTGCTTAAGGATCTTCACCATTCCATCAAGTAAAGTTGAAAGATTATAAGCTGAATTAAATGCCAGCCTGTCAGAAGCTATTGCGGTAGTCATGTTGGTGAGAGCAAAGTGAAAATCCCTTTCGTCTTCTGACTGAACCGGGTAGGCGAACTGGTTTTCGTGAAAATAGGTCAGCAGAGGAACTTGCCTTACCCATAGGGGTGCTAGCCCTCGAAAAGCTGCAACATCCACAAATGAAGAACATAATATGCGGTCGAACCGCTGTCCTGTCTCATGTAGTTTCTCTGCATAAAGAGAAGCTGCAAGTCTCATACGCCACTTCCATTTTTGCGCTGGCAAGGTCATGAACTCGAAATTGAAAGGAAGCCTGCTCAGACCGGAAAGGAAAGATTTGTGTGATCCGCCATAATACGGTTCGAGAATAAGAACATTTAAGCTCATATGATTTATGGTACCGCTTTTTCCTTTCTGAACGGCTTCAGCAGATCTTCAAGGATAATGTAGAGTGAAGGTACGAGCAGCAAAGTAATTAGCGTTGCGAACAGAATCCCGAAGCCGAGACTTATCGCCATGGGAATAAGAAACTGGGCCTGCATACTCTGTTCAAGGATTATGGGAGTGAGACCGAGAGATGTTGTCAGTGACGTCAGGATAATTGGACGGAACCTTCGCTTGGCCGCTTCCGCAACAGCAGTATAAAGATCTAACCCTTGCTCTCTCTTCTGATTAATAAAGTTGATCAGCAGCAATGAGTCGTTTACTACGACACCTGTGAGTGCAACGATACCGAATGTGCTGAGAATGCTAAGGTCAAATCCCATAATCAGATGGCCGAGAACGGCTCCTACAAAACCAAATGGTATGGCTGACATAATAATGAAGGGCTGGAGATAGCTCCTGAATGGAATCGCTAACAGAGTGTATATTAGAAACAGTGCCATAAGGTAACCCTTTCTCATGCTGCCCATAGAGTCTCTCCGCTGCTTTTCTTCTCCCTCCAGATCATAAGTAAGGCCCGGGTAATCGTCAGTTAAGTCCCTTAACACAGTTTTTTTCATATCAAGCAGGATTTCTGCTGTATTAGCCATTTTATTATCTACACTTGCTGTGACATTAATTACTCTCTTTCTATCAGTACGGTTAATTTCACTGAAGCCTCTGCCTTCCTCGATGTGCGCAGCCTGACTAAATGGGATTTCATCTCCGGAGCCTGTACGTATGCGGAGGTTTTCCAGATTGCCAAGACTTTTTCTGTCTTTCCTCGGATAACGCACCATAACTTTTATTTCACTGCGTCCCCTTTGAATCCTTAGAGCTTCGGTACCGTAAAAGGCTGCACGTATCTGGCGGCCGAGGTCTGACTCTGTGATGCCGAGCGTCCGGGCTTCAGTCTTAAGCTTTAATCTCAGTTCACGCTTGCCTTTAGTATAATTATCGTTAATATTGCTTACGCCCGGATACGATGCCAGTGATTTTCTTATCCTTGCTGCTGAACCGGCAAGGACATCAAAGTCTTCATGTGCGAGCTGTATATCTATATTTTCTCCAAAGCGGACAAGATCATATTTGAATGTTATCGAGTCAGCTCCTGGAACACTTCCCACTGATTCCCTTAATTTGCGTGCGATCTCTGCAGATTTTATGTCACGCTGTTCAGTCTGTGTGAGCATTAAAATAATTTCCGAAAGGTGGGAGCCTGATGATGTGCTTTCCCCGCTGTGACCATATATAATGGTGCTGCCTATCAGGGAAAAAATATGTCTTAGAACACTCTTGTCCTGTGGAAGAGTGCTGTCATAATCTCCAATAACTTCCTGTGCCTTGCTGACAACGTAATCATGAGCCTCGGCAGTATCTTCAACAGATGTTCCGATAGGCATTTTCAGGGAAGCGGTTATGAAATCTGCATCCACATTAGGCATAAAACGGAACTTAACAACTCCTCCGCCCACAATTCCAACCGTTATCAATAAAACAGAGATCGAAACGGCCAGGGTTGTATAGCGGTTCCGAATACAGAGGGTGAGAAAACGCTGATAAGGGCCGTGTACAAAACTATCAAGTCTGTGACCGAATTTACGTCTAATTTTGTCTATAGATCCCAGGATACCGCCTTCAGAGTTCGTGGTTTTTCCGAAACTCAGGTGCGCAGGCAGAATCAGCAGTGACTCGATGAGCGAGACAATAACTATAGGTACGACTACAAAAGGAATTACTCTAATGAATTTCCCCATAGTACCGCTAACAAACATTAAAGGAAGAAATGCGGCCACTGTGGTGAGAACAGAAAATATAACAGGGCGTGCAACTTCGATTGTTCCGTCAATTGCCGCAGTTGTGTATTGCTTGTTCATACCGCGATGTGTAAACACATTTTCACCTACAATAATTGCATCGTCTACCACAATGCCGAGTGCAAGTATAAATGCAAAGAGTGATAGCATGTTTATAGAGACATCCAGTGAAGGCATCAGTAGCAGAGCACCCAGAAAAGATATCGGAATTCCGAGCATAACCCACATTGCCAGTCTCACCTGCAGAAACAGCCCTAACACCAGGGAAATCAATATCAGACCGATAAAGGCGTTTTTCAAAAGCAGGTTTAACCTGCTCCTGTAGATTTCCGAAAAATCATTCCAGGTAGAGATACTGATCGATTCAGGGAGAGACTTGTTCTTTTGCTTAACATATTGTTTTACTGTGTTTGAAATATCGAGCGGTTTTTGCTTTCCCACTCGATAGACCGCAACCATGGCTGCAGGCTGACCGTCAAAACGGGCGAATTCATCAGTCTCCCTGAATGAATCATGCACTTCTGCGATCTCGCCGAGTTTCAGTTCAGTACCGTCAGGATTTTCCAGTATAGTGATATCAGCATATTCCGGCCCTTTATAGCGTTTTCCTTTTGTACGGATAAGGACCTCACCACCTTTTGTTTTGACAGCTCCTGCAGGCAGATCAATCGATGCATGTTTTATGCGTTCCGCAATAGTTCCAAGAGTAAGGCCATAACGCCGCAGTGTTTCTTCATCGACTTCTATTGATATCTCATAAGGCCTGACGCCTCTGAGCTCGACCTGTGTAATCTGAGGCATCGCAAGCAGGTCGTCCCTGATCGATTCAGCCTGTTCGCGAAGGCTCCTTTCAGGGGCATCGCCATAAACAACAGCAGAAATTACTTCACGACGATTAACGGCTTTTGTGATGACAGGTTTTTCCGCTTCTTCCGGGAATGTGGTTATCCGGTCGACTTCAGACTTAATATCCTGAATTATCAGATCGGCATCCTCACCAGGAAGCATTTCGGCGGTAACTCTTCCGAACCCTTCAGATGCCGATGATTTAATTTCCTTGATTCCGCTAATGCTGCTCAGATTTTCTTCGATTTTAAGAATAATGCCGTCTTCGACCTCTTCAGGTCCTGCTCCCGGATATGCAACAGAGACGATTACAAGTTCAAGGTCGATTTCCGGGAATACTTCCTGTTTAATCGAAAAGCTCATAACCAACCCTCCAATAATGAATATCATCATCAGAAGATTTGCGGCTACATGGTTATGGGCCATCCACGTTATCTGGCGTTTCATCTATTACTTTCTCCGATTAATTTGATAGTTTTATTACTGTTCCATAGCTCTCAGTTTCATCCCGTTTGCTGCTCCTGAGATATTCGAAAGAATGATAAGATCACCGTCATTAATACCTTCAGAGACAATTACATTTTCTTTCTCGATCCGGACAGGCGTTATTTTCTTTATCAGCAGGTTGCTGTCTTTGTCCATAATCCAGATCGTCAAGTCATCACGTAATGCCATTCTGGGAATCACAAATACATCTTTCAGCTTTTTCCCCTTTAAGCTGATATTAACGAATGTGCCCACTGCAAGTGGTGGATGTTGTGAGTCCTTTCTTGACAGTCCATAGGGATCACTAATTTCAACAATTAACTTTATCATCCTGCTCCTTGTGTCAACTTCACCTGTAGAGCGTAAAACACTGCCCTGCCATTCATACTGTCTATTGCGAATATTTAAAAACACCGTGGCCGGTGATCCATTAGCTGTTTTTGCCCGACGCGGAACTCTTAGCCAGCTTATATCATCCAGAGACAGGGGCACCGAAATTTCAGCAGTATCTGTCCCCGCAAGTACAGCAACACTTGTGCTGTTCTTAACGTACTGGCCGTAATCAATGTTTTCGGATCGAACCCTTGCGTTGAATGGTGATTTTATTTTTGTGCGCTCAAGATCAAGTTTTGCCTGCTTCACAGAGGCAACGGCTGAGGCCAGTGTGCTTTTAGCACTCTTTAACTGTGGTTCGTACAGAACGAGCGGGTTGGGAGGGATATCATTATTCCTGTTAATACGGGCCCATTCAGCACGGGCAATTTGCGCCTGGCTTTCTATGGTGGCCAGTTCATATTCTGTCTTTGATTTGACTGATAATGAACGCTCCAGTGCGAGTCTGTAATCGGTATCTTCGATTTCAAAAAGGAGTTCACCTGTTTTAAAGAATCCCCCTACGTCCAGGTTTGGAGACGCATATATTATACGTCCGCTTACCTGCGGTATAATCGAAATTTCCTCTGCTGATGCAACAGTACCGGTACCATGTATGACTACTTCAATGTCATTGTGCTCTGCTTTCATAACCTGCACAAGTATTCCGGGATCTCTTCTGATCTCCTTTTTTGGCTCAGGGCGATCGGCTATCAAAATTTTCATTATTACGAAACTGGCCAGGATGATAATAAGTGGAACAATAATTTTTTTAGCTGTTTTCTTTTTGTTCATTTTGTTTTATCCCCTGAAATTTTATTTTTTACATATTGCTTGATAACTTCATTTGCCCATTCTCCCCCCAGAGAACGTGCCAGCTGAATTCGGTCAGATATGAGCTGACGCTTTGCAGATAGCAGGTTGCTCTTTGCCGTGAAATGCCTGAGTTGCTCAGTCAGTACCGGCAGATAGTCACTAAGGCCCTGCATATAACTGTCTAGGGAAAGTCTGAGAGCGTCTTCAGATGCGGATACCGTTTCATAAAGCATTTTGATACGTTCTTCAGATGTGCTTATCTTTGAGAGAGAGTCCTCGACTTCTCTAAAGGCATTCAGGACGGTCTTGTGGTAGAGGGTCAAATTTTCTCTGAAAACAGCTTTTGTCCGGTTCACTTCAGCTTTTCTGTTTCCTGCGTCAAGAATCGGCTGGGCAATCTGCATGAGAATGTTCCAGATTATATTTGGTGAATCCAGAATATCCTTTAATTTTTCACTTGAGCCACCGTAATTGCCGCTGAGATTAAAAGAAGGGAATCTGTCTGAAATGGCGGTTCCGATCCTTTCGTTACTTGCTGTCAGACGAAGCAATGCTGCATTGATATCAGGACGGCGCATGAGCAATTGTGAAGGTACTCCTGTCTTGAATTCCGTGGCATTATTCATTTCTTGAGCAGTATGAATAGTCTTCCTGTCAGGGAAACGCCCTATAAGGACAGAAATGGCATTGAGAGATGTTGTTAGAGTAGATTCAAAGAGAGGCCTCTGTGCCTTTGCAGAGGCCAGGTTCTGACGGGACTGGTATACGTCTATTGCAGGTACGAGTCCGCTGCGGTAACGCCTTTCTACCCTGTCCAGTGTGTCCTGGAATGAGGTGATTGTCTGATCAGATAGATCAAGTTGTGACTGCTGCTCAACAGCAAGGTAATAAAGGTCTGCAAGCTGGGCTGAGATACTGATGTACAGAGCATTGAGATCCTGCTCTGATGCCATTACGTCAAATTTAGCGGCACTGGTTCCTGATTTGAGCTTACCCCAGATATCTAACTCATACTTTGCTGCAGTTGAAAGTCTGTAAGTGTTGCTGGTAATAGTTCTGGAAAGCACTGATTGTCGTGCTCTTCCTGCTGACCCTTCCAGGTTCATTATTAATCCCCTGGATGAATCTGTCTTGATTAAAATCTCCCTTGATTGCTCAAGACTTTCATAAGCTTGTGCAATATCCAGATTGTGAATAAATGCCTCATCCATGAGATAGTTCAGTTTTGAGTCATTGAACTGTTCCCACCATCTGCCTATTGGCGGTGCCGGTTTATTTTCAAGATTGGAATAGGACGATGGCATATCAATTACTGAACTATTCATCATCGATTTATATGAAGCGCATCCTGTAAGCGCAAGAATCAGTAAAAGTATCAATGAATTTTTCATTTTGCTTTCATTCCTGCTGTTACATAAGGGATTATCAGATCTATCAGGGCATTTGTATCCAGTTCATCAATATTCATAGGTCCAAGATTGATATCATCGCATATATGCAGCGTGTGAAACAGGGCTCCCATCGTAAACTGGAGCCGCCAGAATATTATCTCATGAGAAAGTTTAGGGAGCGCTTCAGACATTGATTCAGAGAGCAACTGAAACATTGGTTTAATGAACTGTACAAATACTTTTCTTACTGTGTTGTCAGGGTCAGCAAATGATCTGCCGATAAATGTGACAAAATCCTTTGCGCCCGGTTCTGTTTCCCTGAACTGAAGAGTTGGCTGTATGAATGCATATAAAACATCTCTAACGTCAGGTTTCTTCCCCTTTTTTCTCGCTTTGTCTCTGACCTGTTCGAGCTTCGCTCTTCGTATCTGGTTAAGGGGGTATATTCTTCTTTTAATGACCGCTTCCAGCAGCGTCTTCTTGGAACCAAAATGGTAATTGACTGCCGCAATATTGACCCTGGCTCTGCCTGTTATGGCTCTCATGGATGTGCCACGGAAGCCTTTATTTGCGAATAGATATTCTGCCGAATCCAGAATCAGCTGTTTAGTATCAGGCTGCCCGGTTTTAGTATTCATACAGTTGATTAAAACAAATGTTTGAATAAATGTCAAGCGTGCGATATCAAGCGTTTAAAGCATCGTTCAGATAATTAACTGCCGATTATGACAGGCTCACTCTCAAGTGGCGTATGAATAGATTTTTCGAAAAATTCCGCGAATTCTTTTGCAGGTAAAGGCCTGCTGTAATAATAACCCTGAATTTCATCACATCCATGGTCACGTAAAAAGATCTGCTGCTGTTTTAATTCTACCCCTTCAGCGACTACATGCAGGTTTAAATTATGCGCCATTGATATTATCGCGTTAACTATCGCTGCATCATTGGGATTCTGCGGAATTTCGTCAATGAATGACTTGTCGATTTTAATAATGTCCAGAGGGAAGCTTTTCAGATAGTTAAAAGAAGAATATCCTGTACCAAAATCATCCATCGAGAGCCGGACACCCATCTCTTTAATTTCATGCAATATTTCCGCTGTGATCTGGGCATGATGCATAAGAACGTTTTCGGTGATTTCTAACTCAAGCCACTTGGGATTTAAAGAAGAATCTTCTATGATATTTGATATTTTTTTCAGGAAGTTGTCTTCCTGAAACTGCTTGCCGGATATATTTACCGAAATACTGATTGGCGGAAGACCTGCATCCTGCCATTCCTTAGTTTGCCTGCATGCGGTTTTCAAAACCCATTCTCCCAGAGGGACAATAAGGCCCGTGTCTTCAGCTACTGGAATAAACTCACCTGGCGAGACCAGGCCTTTGGCCCGGTCTTTCCCACCTGACAAGTGCCTCCATGGAAGAAATGCGTCCTGTGTGAGTGTCGATTCTGGGCTGGTAGTGAAGCAGTAACTCATCTCCATTTATAGCCGTCCGCAGATCGCCTTCCAATTCCAACCGTTTCTTAAGCAGAGCATTCATCGATTCTTCATAAAACTGAAAATTATTTTTCCCCTTGCCTTTAGCATGATACATAGCGGTATCGGCGTTTTTAAGTAACGTTTCAACATCTTTTCCATCATTTGGGCAGATGGCGATACCCATGCTGACCGTTACGAATAGTTCATTATCTCCGATAGTAAATGGATAAGAAATTTCGCTCATTACACGTTGAGCTACCCTCGCTGCATCCTGAGAGTCTATAATATTGGAAGCCAGGATTGTGAATTCGTCACCACCAAGGCGGGAAACCGTTGATTTCTCGTGATCATATATGATCTTTCGTGATACAGTATCGGTTGCGCGAATACAATTGTTCAATCTGTCGGCAACTTCTTTTAAAAGGAGGTCGCCGGTACTGTGTCCGAGAGTGTCATTTATTCGTTTGAAATCATCAATATCAAGAAATAGTACGGCTGTAAGTTGTTTGTGGCGCTCATATTGGCTTATGCCCATATTGAGGCGATCCTGAAGCAAATGACGGTTTGGCAATCCGGTTAAACTGTCATAATATGCCATATGGTTCATGCGCTTTTCCGCGCTCTTTCGATCGGATATCTCCATATTTAGTTTGGTATTTGATGCTGACAGGTCCCGTGAGCGCCCATGTAATGTATTTGTTGTTTCTTTCAGTTTTGCAATCGAAAGGTTAAAAGATTTGGCCAATGATCCAAATTCATCTCTCCTTGATTCATCCATCGCAACATTCAGATCGCCCTTGTTGAATCCGTCTGCGATTTCAAGAAGTTCTTTGATTGGACGGTTTATAGATGAATATACTTGATACGAAAGAAGGATTGATAACAGAAAAAGGATGGCAAAAAAACCAAGCATGGCTTGTTCAACAAATTCTGATATTTCTGAATTTGTATTTACAACAGCACGGGTTTTATCAGACAGAAGCTGAATATGTGTGATCATATTTTCAGATTGATGTATTATATTGCCTAGCCGAACCAGTATTTCATCGTTCAGGTCAAGATAATGATCAAAAAAAGTGGGAAGGCCTGAATTAATTATTCGCCAATGACGATTAATTTCGCTTAGTCTCGACTCTAAAACAGGGTCGATAACCTCTGCCATAAGCTTTTCATGTATTGTCTCAAAACCTTCAACTCCTGTCCTGGCTGTATTTATCGATTCCGGGGTGCCCTCGTTAATGATTATTTCATTTAAGCCGCGAAGCATCATTTGCACGTACATTATTTCCTGGTCAAATTCATTGGCTAACGATGCTTTATCAGTTACATAATGGTAGCCGCGAAGCAGTGAAAATCCCATTAGTGTCAGTACCACAAATAAGATTGATATCGAAATTGTGAGTTTTCGCTTAATAGTCATAAGAGGTATTGTTTTCCTATATATGTCATATCGTATTATTCCCTAATTTTCTTAAGGGAAACACCTAAAGAGCCTAATATGCCTATTCTTTAAGTATGTTAGGTCCTCGAATAAAAGGTTTATCGCTTTTATATGATATGATTCCGTTAAAAGAGTTGCTATAATCATACGTAGCAAATTGAATGCATAAATAATGAGGAGGCATATGATATGAAAAAAGTATTTATAATAATACCTGTAATAATCATAGGAATAATCCTTGCGATCGGTTTTT
>Ga0255052_10003426_pt1 | contig 11036 bp, 9 predicted proteins | sample JV7_2_21_MG_FD_188632 | JGI IMG/M metagenome (GOLD analysis project Ga0255052, IMG submission 188632) | Seawater microbial communities from Jervis Inlet, British Columbia, Canada - JV7_2_21 | ecosystem: Environmental > Aquatic > Marine > Inlet | place: Canada: British Columbia | collected...
TCGCCTTGGCAGCGTCCAAAGTCGCCTTTCTACGGACATTTTGTGGCAGGGACGGCCGCGCCGCGCATATACTTAGCGCCTTTCAACGCCGTGGGGGCGAACCGAAGCCTCCGCGACGAACTACATTACAACGGCCGGGGTGGCGGAACTGGTAGACGCGCCGGATTCAAAATCCGGTTTCTGAAAGGAAGTGCGAGTTCGATTCTCGCTCCCGGCACCACTAATACCAACGACTTCAGGCCGTTTTCTGTTTTTTCCAATCTCAGAAATACTGCCCGAATCCCTTCCGCGCATCGAACAGGCAGCGTTTCGGGCAGCGGTCGTGGCAGGTTCAAGCAGCGAATGTGCATGAAGCAGTCAGTTGTTAAGAATACTCAGGGGTTAAAATTCTGAATGTCCGCTTTTGGGAAAAGCGGACGTTGTGAGGAAAGATGAAGTCCGCCCGAGCACGGTATTCCTGTTCACATTGCCCTGAACGAAGAATAGGTTCAGATGAGTCGCAGAAACAATCGAGCTCCTAATTTGGTCTACAATGGCACGATTGTGCCGAGACTGCCTGGATCAGGAAATTAGTGTCAGACGAACCAACTGAATCTTCCGGCTTTTGGACTGAGATGAAGCGTCGCAAGGTCGTGCGCGTCATCTTCACCTACCTGATTGTTGGCTGGCTCCTAATCCAAATTGCCGACGTCACCATTGAGCCATTACACCTTCCAGAATGGTCGGACACATTGGTGATATGGCTTGTGGCCCTCGGTTTTCCGATTGCCTTAGTCCTCGCATGGGTTCTCGATGTGACGCCCGCGGGTGTCAAGGTTACCGGGCCGGCCGAAGCAAGTGACGCCCCGCCCGACGCGTCCGTCGCGGTATTACCCTTTATCAACATGAGCGGTAATGATGACAACGAGTATTTCAGCGATGGCCTGTCTGAGGAATTGCTAAATCTTCTCACTCGCTTGCAGTCGCTGCGCGTATGTTCCCGCACCTCGTCGTTTGCCCTCAAAGGCACGACAGTTGACATGCCCACAATCGCAAGGCAATTGAACGTTCGCCATGTGCTTGAAGGCAGCGTCAGGCGCTCGGGCGACCGGGTTCGCATAACCGCACAATTCATCGACGCCGTTGAAGATCGGCATCTATGGTCGGAGACTTATGACCGGGACTTGCAAGACATTTTTGCAGTGCAGGACGAAATTGCGACGCACATAGTCGCAGCGCTCAAGATGAGGCTTACGTCGGACGAGCAGTACGCTATTCAGTCCACGACCGAGGATGTCAATGCGCTGGATTACTACCTGCGAGGACGTGAGCAGTATCATCGCACCGAACCCGGGCACCTTGAGAAAGCTCGCGAGATGTTCGAAGCAGCAATTCGTAGTGATCCGAATTACGCGCTTGCGTGGGCAGGACTGACCTATGTGTTCGTCGATATATACTGGTATCACGACAAAGACGCCAAATGGATGGGGCAAGCCCATGAGGCCAGCCGAAAGGCCATTGAACTAGCGCCACATCTGGCCGAATCCCATGGCGCGCGCGGCTATGCGTTTTACGTGCATGAGCAATTTGACAAAGCCGAGACCGAGTTCGAGAAGGCAAACGTGATCAACCCACGACTCTTCGAACCCATACATTTCCATGCACAGATGGCGCGTACACTCGGTCAGTACGAGAAAGCCGCAAAATTATACCGCCGCGCAGCTGAGGCACGGCCCGAGGATTACCAGACGCTGGCTCTAGGTGCGCTGATGTTCGACCATCTTGGTGAACAGGATCGCGAGCGCGAATTACACGAGCAGTTCATTGACAGGGCCAAACGCGCGCTCGAACTCAATCCTGATGACGCGCGGGCTTTGTGTCTAGGCGCTCTCGTCTATCTGAAACTTGGAGACAAAAGAACAGGGCTTGCATGGCTGCAGCGGGCGCAGGCTGCGAGCCCGGATTCAGCCAATGTCATGTACAACTCCGCATGCTTCCATTCGCTGTCCGGCGACCTGGAAACCGCCCTGGATTGTCTTGAAAGAGCTGCGGATCTTGGTGCACGCAACAAACGTATGTGGGAATCGGATAAAGATTTCGAGAACATCAAGGACCACCCACGATTCAGGGCGCTCCTCGAACGCATTTGATAAATTCTGCCAGCTTCGATCACTATCCAGAAAACGGGACGGGATGACTATATTGGGTCGTTAGCGGCCCTTCAAGATACTAGCAGCTCAAGGGCCGCTATCGGGTGTGAAGCGGAAGTTCGAACTGAATTTTCCGCAACGAAAATGTGTATGGCCGCTTCTGAAGTATAGCGGCCCTTCGATTCACTCAATTTCCAGCGATTCGAACTACCGCTTTCGGCCAACTGGTTTTGCCCCGGTTTAATGGACAGTTTCGTAAAGACCGCTTGTCCGCTTCTCGAAAGCCACCGGACTGATGTTACCAAGATAGCCGTGGCGGCGTTTTCGATTGTAAAAACACTCGATGTAATCGAACACATCGGCCCGCGCCTCGTCTCGAGTTCGGTAGCGCACCCGGTTTACACGCTCCCGTTTCAATAGTCCAAAGAAACTCTCGACCACCGCATTGTCGTAGCAGTTACCGCGCGCACTCATGCTGCATTGGATGCCGTACTTCTCAAGCTCATCACGAAAATCATCGCTGGTGTACTGGCTGCCACGATCGGAATGATGGATCAGTGCACCCTCGGGTTGACGTGAACCAATCGCCATCGAGAGCGCATCCATGACCAGATGCCGATTGATCCAGCGACTCATCGACCAACCAACGATCCGTCTGGAATAGAGATCCATCACCACCGCCAGGTAAAGCCAGCCCTGGTGTGTCGACAGATACGTGATATCCGATGCCCACCGTTGGTTAGGTGCCGCGGCAGTGAAGTCTTGATCAAGCAGATTCTCCGCCACCGCGTGGCTCGGATCCCGTGCCGTCGTGACCGTAAAGCGCCGCTGCGGACAACCCCTGAGTCCCGCTAAACGCATCAATCGGGCCACTTTGTGCCGACCGTGACGGTATCCTTCGTCCCTGAGATCAGCAGTGATCCGGGGGCTGCCGTAAACACCCTTGCTCTCAGCATGCAGGCGTCTGATGACTCGGCTTAACTGCCGGTCCGTCTTCGCCCTTTGACTCTCAGGACGAACCCGCCAGCTGTAGTAACCGCTCCTCGAGACCTTGAGCACCCGGCACATCATACTCACCGGATACTGAGTGCGGCGTCGATTGATACACAGGTATCTCATTTCGACTCCTTGGCAAAGAACACCGCCGCATCTTTTAAAAAATCCCGTTCCTGTTTGATTTTCGCCAGCTCGCGCTTGAGCTTGGTCAGCTCCTCGTCACGACTGCGCCCCTGGCCTGGAAATGCATCATCCCCTAAAAGCCTGTACTCATCTCGCCAACGACGCAGTTGCCGGGCACTGATGCCGAGCTCTTCACAGACGATGACATCCGTCACGCCTTCTTCGCTTGCCCGCTTCAAGGCTTCTCGCTTGAACTCCGGACTGTATCGTTTATACCGCTTCTTCTTCGTCATAGGACACCTCCCAGCGCATTATCGCGCCTATTTTAAGGTGTCCACCAAACCGGGGCAGGACCTAACTGCGGACATCCAGACTACTCCGCTGGCGATGCGAGGTGCTTAGCTTCTTCAAACCAGTTATCGACGATGCACGGTCGCGTTTGCCTGGATGCTCTGTCCCCTATCGGCTCAACAGCCCTTCCAGTCTGGCAAGACGAGATTGGAGGGATTCGAGTTGCCTCACTTGGCTGGGCTTCGTCAAACGCGGGCTCAAGGCGAGATCAGGCTCGCGCCGAGACTCAAGGCACCGTATTTGACCAGGACGAGACGTCGCCCGCCTCGAAGCCGTCTGCGAAGATGTTCACGGGGGCGATGGCTTTGAAGTTGCTGTAGTCGCCACGTTTGAAGGTCTGGGACTCGCATGTGTGCACCACCACATTGATCGTCCCCGGGGGCGCGGGCTCGTTCGGCTTGTCCCCGAAGATGATATCTGAGGGGCAGTTAGGCGTCGCGGATTCGCAATTACACGAACTTCCTGAGCTCACGGCGCCCACCGCGGTATTGCTGTCGAGATAGCCGACGCCGCTGTCGAAGTCAAAACCCTCCGGCCCCATGTCCAGGGCGCTCCCTTTGAGTATGCTCCTTAGACCGCTCGGACTCAGGTTGGGAGAGGCCTCGAGCACCAGCGCCCCGAGCCCGGTGGCGTGCGAAGCTGCTGCCGAGGTGCCGGAAAGGTTGGGGAAGCCGTCCATGTCGGTGTCAATACCTAAGAACGTGTTGTTGGTGCCGTCGGGCGCCGTGAACATCGGTTGGAAACGCGTCTCCGGCGGGCTATTAGCCGTTCCCTTGGTGCCCCAGAAGATCACCGTGTCGCCGGCCGATGAATAGTCCGCGAGCAACGCCGGAGCAGTACCGAACGGGGGCGTGTCGGGGTAATTTACCGCGCCGACGGCCATTGCGTCCCTGGCATTGCCACTGCCGTAGAGCGTGCTAGCCTCGGTGAAGCCAAACGGATCGATCGGGTCGGCGTCGTCAAATGCGACCCACTTCAGCACCTGCGGAGTGGGGCCGCCGGCATCAACCTCCTGGATGAAGGCAAAGTTGACTACCACGGGCGCTCCCGTAACAAGCTCGAATACCTCGATCGGGTCCCCGCCGAAGTTAAAAGCCGTGGCGCAGCCGAACGGTCCTGCGCCTGGCGGCGGGTCCGGGTAAATACAGACATCTACCTCGTTCGTCGAGCCAGGCGGGCCCGACGCTGAAAAGGACCGCTCGTCCCAATTGACCACGAAGGTCGTGGATCCAGCAGGAAGCGCCACCTGCTGGAAGATGTCGACCCCTGCGCCAGGGTCGATGTCGAGCGCATCTCCGGGGGGGAACGGAGAGCCTAGCGGTGAGATCCCGCTCGATTCGACGAAACCTTCATACGAGGCTCGCCCTCTGTCGCCGGCCGCTGAAAAATACGGCGTGTAGTGCTGAAAAACCTGGTCCACCGCCTGCGCGACGATGCCGTCCTGGAACATCGGCTCGGCTAGATAGATCGCGTCGTTGACAATCGCGTCGGCCGGGTCGGCCGCCGGCACGCAGCCGGGCTCCGAGCCCATCGGACAGCCGGCTAGCTCCTGGATTCCGAGGGCGAAGGCCGCCTGGCCGCCGACGGCGGTATGGAATGTGAAGTTGGCGCCCGGCGCCACGTCGAAGGCAAGCTGTGCCATGGCGCGGCCCTCGTCGGTGCCGCATGGAGCATCTGCGAGTACCTCGATGCCCGCGGGCAGGTCGAGCGTGGCGATATCGGTGGCATAGTTACCGGGCGTGCCGGCGCCACAGTCTAAGCTATCGGATATGATGCCGATCATGACGCCGGACCCATCGACCCCGAAGTTGGCTCGTGCATCGTCCGCGTTCGTGGCGACGTCGCCCTGACTCGTAACGGAGCCGACATTGGTCAGCATCCGCGCCGGTCGAGCGAAGCGCAGTTGTTGGATGTCGGCCAGCTTGGGGATCGCGGCCAGCGGCAAGCGCGCCGAGACGACCCACTTGAAGGCTACAACGTCGACAGCGCCCAGCTTCGCGAGCGCGGCCTCGAGCTCCGCGACATCGCCATCCGCGGCGGTGTCGATCACAACCATGTCGTCTGCGACGCGCAGGTATGGAATTCCTGGAGCAAACGGCTGGATCGATGCTGCCCGGTGGGCCGTATACTGCTCATGCAGCGCCGTCAGCGCCGGCCCGACGCGACGCCAGCGAACATCGCGTACCGCAGGAGGGCTGGTGGGCTGCAGTTCTATGATGACATCCGCCGTCTGCGAATGAGAGGATCCGCTCGGGCCGGCCACAAACGCTATAGCTGCCGCGAGGGACAAGAGACAGTGGTTCTTGCTATTCGACGTCATGAGAATTCCTCCATCAACGGCTGTACGGGTTTCTCGACCTCGGGGCTGCGGCGCTAGCGAAGCGCAGGCTATGTGCCATAGCAGAACTACTCGAATCTGAGACTACATCATGCTAGTGGTTCTTCCATGGTGCCTCCTGCAACCTATTCGGTCGATGCAGTATCGGCAGCCCGGCGGTCTTGGGGTCCTTCGGGAGGTCTTCCATGGCTTCTCGGAGGAAGCGAGGACCCGTGGCTTTCCGTCCCCGTCTTTCGGCGGGTTTGGCTTTGCGTATAGATTGAAAAGTTGATTGTACGTATTAGTACGTATAAAGACTACCCAAAAATAAGTAACATTACCTATAGTCGAGAAGGTCATGATTTTTGTGCATTATTGGTTTTCTTTCGAGCGAGCGGGAATGTCCGCATTGGGTCGAGGCTGTGTAAAAACGCAAAATCACGATCAGCGGTGGTAAATGCGATCTGCATTTCGATTGACACGTGACTAAAGTGGGACCAGAAGTCTTCGTCGCTTGCGATTCATTGCCAATGTGGTGCGCTGTCCCATTGACAGCAAAATCGAGGCTCTTTTTACACAGCCTCGGTCGTTAGCAGCCCTCCGGCCCCATTTTAGCTCAACGGCTGATTCCGGGGTGCGATCTCAACCGGTCGATGCGACACAAGCGTTGAAACTCTCTGCTGGAGTTTCGAACTCCAATGTCTTTCTTGGCCGTTCGTTAAGCTGACGCGCCACTTTCTTTAGGTGAGCGCCCTTCCGCGCAGCGTTCCACGCAGTTTTTTAGTAATCTAGACGGTACGTAACGGTACTGGACCGGACCCGGACCCCACAATTTAGTGGGGTCTAGTGCGGTCTAGTACTGTTTAGCTAGGGGAACGGCGAGTTCAAAATCCGGTTTCTGAAAGGAAGTGCGAGTTCGATTCTCGCTCCCGGCACCACTCATTTCTGATTCCATGAAGCATTGTTCGAGTTGCGGCAGCCTTGTCATAGAGAAGATACCTGACGGTGACAATCGTCATCGCTGGGTCTGCAATCAGTGCAACACGGTTCACTACCAGAACCCAAGAATAGTGGTGGGCTGTGTGCCCGAACGAGATGGCAGAATCCTGCTTTGCCGCCGCGCCATCGAGCCACGCTACGGATACTGGACAGTACCGGCCGGCTTCATGGAGCTCGGCGAGACGATGGAACAGGGCGCCGCCCGCGAGACACTCGAAGAGGCCTGTGCCGAGGTACGAATTGGTCACCTGTTTGCATCGGTCGATGTCGTCCAAGCCGGGCAGGTGCATCTGTTTTTTACCGCCACCTTGCTCGGTGATTTTGGCGTGGGCAGCGAGAGCCTCGAAACGGCTTTGTTCAGCGAACAGGAAATTCCCTGGACCGAAATCGCGTTTCGCAGTGGCACGTTTGCGCTTGAGAGATTTTTCGAAGACGCCGGTAGGAACAACGGCGTGCATATGCATCATCTTGCCCGGAACGCCCGGCAATAAGAAAAGGGGTCGAACCGCTAAGCTGTCTTAGCGGTTCGACCCCTTAGAGTAATTTTATTCGATAGTCGCCGCGAGCTGTTCGCTCAAGCGCAGTGCCGGCACGTATCCGCTGATGAGCTGGCCATTTTCAAATACGATCGCGGGCGTCCCGCGAAGGCCCACATCCTTTCCCATCAGGTAGTGAGTCGAAACCATGGAAGCATCGCAGTCGTGTGTCTCGAATTCCTTATCGAGTTTGGCCAGTGTCAGCGCCTCGCTCCGGTCATCTGCACACCATACCTGCTCCGCTTTGACCCAGGACGCTGATGTGGGCCCGTTACGAGGATAAAGAAGGTAACGAACGCGGATTCCCTGGTCGAGATATTCATTGATCTGGCTGTGCAGCCGGCGGCAATAAGTACAGTCGACATCCGTAAATACCGAGATCGTGTATTTCACCTCTTCCGGCGAGAAAATGATCATTTGCTCCTGGGGTATTGCGGACATCATCTCCTTGCGCGCTCCATCTCTGCTCGCTTCGGTCAGGTTCACCTGAGTGTCGAGATCGATAAGGTCACCCTGCAACAGATACTTGCCATCGCCGGATATATAGGCAACGATCGCCCCCTTTCTTATCGTATACCAGCCGTCGATCGGGCTCGCCATTACGTGCTGCGGCTCGATTTCATCAAACAGGGCCGACACCTTCTCGCGGACCAGCTCAAGCTCTTCCGAATTGCCTTCAGCGACAGCTGGCGGCACGACTGTCACAAGCATTGCGGACAACGCGATGCCAAATTGCACAAGGGATTTTGTCATCAGGGGTTCCTTCGCTGTTGTCGGTGAAATGCAAGCCCCAATAGCCGGCACGCATGACAGTATAACGTTGGACAACGTAAGCGAAGTCCAGTTCCCGTCTACCGGCGGCGCGGCGATTGTATCAGAGTGCCGTGGCGATCAACGGTCATTTCCCGTTGTCCTGCCTGAGATTCAGCCGCGCGGATGATGCTGACCGTGGAGGTCCTTCATCCTTTCCTTGGCGACATGGGTATAGATTTGTGTGGTCGAGAGGTCACTGTGCCCGAGCAACAGCTGCACTACCCGGAGGTCGGCTCCGCGATTCAGCAGATGAGTGGCAAACGCGTGACGTAGGCTGTGCGGTGACAGCTTCTTGTCAATACCGGCTTTCTGCGCATAACGCTTGATGATGTGCCAGAAAGCCTGACGCGTCATGCGGTCGCCGCGCCGGGTCGGGAAGAGGTAATCAGTCTGGCGCTCGAGCAGAATCTCCATCCGTGGGCCGTCGAGAAAGTCCCGCAACCACCGTTGCGATTCCTCGCCCAGCGGTATCAGGCGCTCGCGGTCGCCTTTGCCTACGATTCGCAAGACGCCCTGATTGAAATTGACCTCGGATTGTTTGAGGTTGATTAACTCCGAAACCCGCAGACCAGTTGCATACAGCAACTCGAGCATGGCGCGGTCACGATGGCCCAGTGGTTCATCGGTATTCGGCCCATGCAGCAGGGCATCGACCTCGTCCTCGGTCAGCGTGATCGGTAGCGAGCGGCCGATTCTCGGCATCTCGATGTCGGCGGTCGGGTCGGTATCCCTCAGGCCTTCACGCATGATGTAACGGAAGAATCGTCTGAAGCTTGAAAGTTGCCTTGCCGTTGAACGTGGCTTGGCGCCGTTTTCTACGCGCTTTGCAATGAACTCGAGAAGGTCGGCTTTTTCGGCGTATTCGATCAGCATGTCCCGTTCGGACAAACCGCGCCACAGTGTCATCAGGTCAGCACGGTACGCGCCCAAGGTGTTCTTGGACAGGCCACGTTCCATCCAGATCGCATCAAGAAACTGGTCGATCAGTGCCTCAGAGCTCGACCGCGTCCTGGAGTCAGGTTTGTTTTGCTGCGTATTCGCCATAATTTCCATCTGCTCTTACAGCAATCCCTTGCCCGCTTGCCGATATCTTTGCCAAGTGATGTCGGTCATAACATCTGCATCGATTCGCTGGTAGCATACGCCGCGGACTGAGCCGCGCTCGGAAGTACCAGATCCTCCCCGCATTTCCCGACAACTTGATCGGCAAGCAACGGATTCTTCAAGGTTTTGAGTATGCTGAGACGGTACCTTTACGGGCGTGACCGCTGTCACATATTCACCATGGCATTAACATAAAGTGACTTGCGTCACAGCATGAACGGGGAAATCTACACACGGTGGCGCCGATTTTCGCGTGCCATCGTTTCCCCGGGACACCCGGGTCAGGCCGGATCGCAATGAAAAACTGGAATTTTCGGCATCTATGAGCAGTACGATCCGTAGAGCCGCCGGCAAAGGCGCAGGCTTTCTCTGGGCCATATATGCCTGGGGCGTTTTCGTTATTGGCGTCTCTGCTGCACTTCTTGCCGCCTTGCTGTTGCCCGGAAAGGAGCGGCGCAGGCGCTGGGTCAGCGCCGCTGGACGGGGGATTCTTGCAGGAGCCGGCATAAAAGCCGCGATACGCGGTCTCGAAAAAATCCCCGCGAGCCAATGCATCGTCGTGGCAAATCACGCCAGCTACCTTGACGGCGTCATTTTGAACGCATTTTTGCCGCCACGATTCGGCTTCGTCATCAAAGGCGAGATGGGCAGGATTCCTGTCGCAGGATACTTGCTTCGACGCATCGGCTCCGAATTCGTCGAGAGATTTGACGTCTCAGGCAGTGCGCGGGACGCTCGCCGGCTTCTGAAAGTCGCCGATGCGGGGGAGTCGCTGGCGTTTTTCCCCGAAGGCACCTTCTTGCACAAGCCCGGTCTCGACCGGTTTCGGGCGGGCGCGTTTGTTGCCGCGATTAACAGCAATTTGCCGGTCGTGCCCATAGTCATTTTCGGATCCCGCGAGATACTGCCCTCTCAGACGCTCATGCCACGGCATGGCCATCTCAGACTTGAGGTACTCAATCCGATCGAACCGACCGACCCTGCGTTCGAAGACAGCAAGGACCTGGCTGAGCTTGCACGCCAACGCATCCTGACCGTTCTGGACGAGCCGGACTTGTTAGCAGAGACAGCGGCCTGAAGCGCTATTGCCGCCTTGCGCAGCGGCACAAAAAAAGGGAAAGTAGCCCACCCTTGCGCATGATTATCAGTTAATGAAAAAGAAATCGATTGTTGTCGTCGCGGCACGCCGCACGCCACTTGGTGCGTTTCTGGGAGCGTTAAGCCCGGTCACCGCAATTGATCTTTCTGCGACGGCAACGAAAGCGGCGATCACGGACTGCGGCCTCGATTCATCCGACGTTGACGAGGTCCTGCTCGGCTGCGTGCTGCCGGCCGGTCTTGGCCAGGCGCCAGCGAGGCAGGCTGCGCTCGCGGCTGGCATCCCGACAGGTATTCCTTGCACCACCGTCAACAAGGTGTGCGGTTCCGGCATGAAAACGACCATGCTGGGTCACGACCTGATCGTCACCGGCAGCGCCACCATTGTGATCACCGGCGGCATGGAGTCCATGAGCAACGCACCCTACCTGATGCCGAAGGCGCGGTCCGGATATCGCATGGGTCACCAGGAGGTGCTCGATCACATGTTCTTCGACGGGCTGCAGAACCCTTATGACGGCAACATGATGGGGCATTTTGCCGATCTCACCGCAGACAAGTATGGCTTCA
>Ga0255052_10003428_pt1 | contig 11029 bp, 8 predicted proteins | sample JV7_2_21_MG_FD_188632 | JGI IMG/M metagenome (GOLD analysis project Ga0255052, IMG submission 188632) | Seawater microbial communities from Jervis Inlet, British Columbia, Canada - JV7_2_21 | ecosystem: Environmental > Aquatic > Marine > Inlet | place: Canada: British Columbia | collected...
ATGTTCTGCTTTCGCATCTGTTCGAGACGTACCTCTCACAGTTAAGCTAGTTTATGCCATTACACTATCGGCACGGTTTCCATTCGCGCCTAACTAACCTTAATAAACTCCTCCGTTACCTTTTAGGAGGATAGCGCCCCACTAAAACTACCCACCAGATACTGTTCCAACAAAGTTTTGCTTTGCTGGTTAGAATATATATGTCAAAAGAGTGGTATTTCACTGACGACTCAACATTCCCCGAAAGGAATGCGTCAAAGTCTCCCACCTATGCTACGCAGTTAAAACATATACTCAATACCAAGTTGCAGTAAAGCTCCTGGGGTCTTTTCGTCTAGCTGCAGGTAACCGGCATCTTTACCGGTATTGCATTTTCACCGAGCTGCTCCTCGAGACAGTTCCCCAGTCGTTACGCCATTCGTGCACGTCTGAACTTACCAGACAAGGAAATACGCTACCTTAGGACCGTTATAGTTACGGCCGACATTCACCAGGGCTTACACAGCCCAGCAATACGAATAAATTCGTATCACCCTCCGTGTTTAACCTTCTGGCATTGGTCAGGCGTCACCCCCTATACATCCTCTTACGAGTTCGCAGGGAGCTGTGTTTTTGATAAACAGTCGCCAGGGATACTTTCGCTGCGGCCTTACGCTTTCACGCAAGGCAGATCTTATTCCGAAGTTACGATCGCTTTTTTGCCGAGTTCCTTGAGGAGCAATCACTCGTTCACCTTAGTCTTCTCGACTCTACCACCTGTGTCGGTTTGCGGTACGGTTTTGTCATAGTTGTGCTTAGAAATTTTTCTTGGAAGCGTGCTCCCCTAAATTACCAAACGCCGTAGCGAGTGGGTCTTGTCTGCGCTCGGACTGTGATACCCGGATTTTCCTGAAGTATCATCCTCACGCCAACAACGCAAATCCATTAATGCGCTTAGGGTACAACCCTCCGTCCTTCCATCGCACCATAACAAAGTCATGGAATATTAACCATGTATCCATCGAATTCAGCTTTCGCCATTTCCTTAGGACCGACTAACCCTTGGCTGATCATCATAGCCAAGGAAACCTTGGTATTTCGGTGTGCAGGGATCTCACCTGCATTGCGGTTACTTGTGCCAACATTCTCACTTCTGTACGCTCCAGTATCGCTCACGCGTTAACCTTCATCGCAGAACAGAACGCTCTCCTACCGCTTATAAACTTCATTGTGGACCCGAACAATTGTTCGGGAATAAAGAACATTTTAATGTGTGGTGTCAGGAGAGGTTTCGAACCCCTACCAATATCCAAAAAACTTTTCCCAAAGGATTGTTTTTGCGCATGAATACTGGACGCACCAAATTGCGTTCCTGACGGTAAACACATTATTTTTCCACAATGAAATCTATAAGCCCTCATTTTCGGTACCATACTTAAGCCCCGATTATCTGCGGCGCGAAGACTCTCGATGAGTGAGCTGTTACGCTTTCGTTAAAGGGTGGCTGCTTCTAAGCCAACCTCCTCACTGTCATAGAATCTTCACCTCCTTAAGTGCACTGAGTATGGATTTAGGGACCTTAAATTGAGATCTGGGCTGTTTCCCTTTCGGCCGACGGAGCTTAGCCCCCGTAGCCTAACTGCCACGCTATTAATCTTTGGTATTCGGAGTTTGATAGAGTGGACGAGCTTTCGCCCTATTCCACTCTTCCAGTGCTCTACCCCCAAAGGGAACACGCGACGCCAACCCTAAAGCTGTTTCGGAGAGAACCAGCTATTACAAAGTTCGATTAGCTTTTCACTCCTTACCTCAAGTCATCCGATGCTATTGAACGGGCAACCGGTTCGGGCCTCCAGCAATGTTTCCATTGCCTTCACCCTGCTCAAGGCAAGCTCACTTTGTTTCGGGTCTTATCCACACTACATATATTTCGCGCTATTAACACTCGGTTTCCCTACAGCTCCAGCCTGTTAGGCCTTAGCTAAGCAGCATAGATAAACTCGTTGGCTCATTCTTCAATAGGCACGCCATGAGGGACGCATCGCGCTACGCACGAAGCGCCAAGGACAACTATTATCCTTAGCATCGCATGCAATGCGATGCGCCCCCTCTGACTCCTTGTAAGCATATGGTTTCAGGTCTATTTCACTGGCCTCACCGGCCTGCTTTTCACCTTTCCTTCACAGTACTAGTTCACTATCGATCTCAAAATATATTTAGCCTTACCGGTTAGTTCCGGCAGATTCACTCAAGCTATTCGTGTCTTGAGCTACTCAAGAATAACAACAATAGAGTTAAAGAAATTTCACTTACGGGACTGTTACCCTCTGCGGTGTGGCTTCCCAGCCATTTCAATTATTTCTTTAATTTGTAACTCTACTAAGATAAATCCTACGTTGTTACCTTACAACCCCAATAATGCATGCACTATCGGTTTGGGCTTCTCCCGTTTCGCTCGCCGCTACTAAGAGAATCGCAAGACTGCTTTCCATCCGGATGAATTAGCACATGCAAAGCATGTGTTGTTTTCACCTACCGCCTGTTTCGCTTACGCTCAACATCGGCGGTTTTCGTCTCTCGACGAAACCAGATAGAAAGCAATCCAATATTGCTTTCTATTCCTACGGGTACTGAGATGTTTCACTTCCCCGCGTACACTCCCCTACAAATTAATAGTAAGGGTTCCTCAGAAACTGAGGAGGGTTTCCCCATTCGGACATCTCCGGGTCAAAGGTTGCTAGACACCTTACCGAAGCTTATCGCAGTCATGCCACGTCCTTCATCGCTATTTTGAGTCAAGGCATCCACCATACGCTCTTAAATTCCTGCTAGGAATTCTAAAAACCTCTTTTTTCGTCTCTTGCGAGACATTTGTGATTGCTTTCACTTATATTTTTGCCAATATTTTATTACTGGCGAAAATACAATAAATTTAATTTACCTACATACATATCATTTGGTTAATGATACGTATCTGTACATCACTTGCGTGATGTACGCCATCTACATATTGAAAAGACCTGCCTCACTCCTGAGAATGAAAACAAATTGAGTTAAAAACTCTACATACGTGATGGGATTCAATTATCAAAGAAATATCCTTCCATAAAACTATAGAAGGATTCACTTCCCGATTGGAGAAGCTACGAATTGGAATAAAAAAAACCGCTCTATTAAGCGGTACCAAGAAATCAACTATTGATTTCTTACCCGCTTATCAATCGCTTGTTTAATTTATTCATACGTAGAGATTAGTATACCTATGGAGACTAGAAAGTCAACTATTTTTAGCTCTGCTTTGGTTGTAAATACTGAACAATAGAGCCGTGACTTTAGGTCACCGCAAGAGAGTTTTTACCACATAAAAAGCCCTCAATTGAGGGCTTTCTATAGATTGGTGATTAGGTTTTAATCTTTATCTTTGTGCTTGTGGTCATCGTCGTCGTGATGCTGTGGAATGTCTTTCCGAAGATGTTCAATATACCGAGCTGCTGCTTCTTGGCCACCAAGACCAAAGGCAAGACCAACTCCAAGAGAAAGTGCAATTACTATTCCCTGGAAAAGAGTCTCAACAAATGCTGTTGCAACATTAAGTTGTGAAAATGCAGCAAGAATTGCAAAAAGCCAAATTGACCACCTGGTCACACTTCCGAGGAATCTCGCTGAAGCAATGTCAGCTGCTTTTGCTGAGCCTGTTACGATTCTCTGCATCACCTCTGCAATAAGAGCGGCAATCAAAAGAATTAGCACTGCGGCAATCACATTTGGTAAGTATGAAAGCACGTCATCGCGCAGAAATTCATTTACTTGAGTTAGCTGAAGTACTTCGAGTGTCGGAACCAAGAATATAACAATGATAAACCATTTCACTAATCCGCCCAAAAATCTTCCTGAATCAAGAGTAAATCCTGCTTTATTGAAGACCTCTTCAAGTCCTGCTTCCCTGAGGGCGTTGTCTACTTTTACGGTTTTAATAATCTGAGAAACGATACGTCCCAAGATAACACCGAATACCCAACCGAGAATGAAGATAACAAGGGCAACAAAAAGTTTTGGCGTATAGCCAATTATTTCTGTTCCAATGTCCTGAAGAGCTCGTGTAAACACTTCAGCCCATGTTTGAATCAACATAATATTATTAAATTATTTTTTATTGAATGTAAAAATATGTGTACCTATGTATTTCAATAGGAACTACGACCGTGTACTAATAATACACCATTTTTGAAGCTCCGCACGATATGTGGATAAAACTGTGGGAAACCTTATTGATATCTAGCCAACAACTCTGTGACAACTTATGGGAAAACTATTGGGATAACCCGAGTCTATCTATGATGACTTTATGTGGATAATCTAACACGTCACGCACTAACCTGTCTCTTATATCCAGTCTGTACTGAAAATCTTTTGTTGAGAAAATGGCATATCGGACTTCTTTGCCCATTTCTGCCTCAATATCCTTTATAGCAGGAAGCATTTTCTTCTCCTTCAACGCGTCTCCAACAACTAATAGGTCAAGTCTATCGTTTCCTTCATCAGTATCTCCCATAAAGAACCCGGAAACTATTACTACCTTCGGAGAGCCTCCCCTCCTGAGCTTTTTTAGGAATGATGGTGTATCAATCGTGGCTGTCTCAACAAAAAAGCGCTCAAGAGCCGGCAAATAAACAAAATTTGGATCAAGCCCCCATCCCTGCACTCTTTTTTTTGCTATTATCTCTTTTTTGCCCTTTCTCTTTACTATTTCTTTATAGAACGAGCGCTTCTTAATAAGGCCAATACGCTCAAGCATAGCCTTCTCAACGCGAACTATTTCCTCTGGAACCCTTGTGCGCTCTACGATATCGCTCTGTTCAAAGTTGCCAGTGGGGTTAAACAAGAATAATCTTAGTATTTTAATAATGTGATTGCTCCCAAATAGTTTTCCTAGTATTTCCATATATGTGAATTTTAGCACATGGATAAATGCTGTCTAAATTGACACAAATGCCCAAAGGGTGCGTGGTTGTGTGCCAAAAAGTTACACTAGAAAGAATCCGCGGCATAACCGCGGGTTCTTTTAGAAGATACTAGTCTCCGAAAATACCCCCTCGGACTTCAATTGTATTGCCGCTTGGTGGAGTGTCTCCTACTTTTGTTTCAATACTTGCTGAATTATCTCCCGAATTAATATTTGCTGTGTAATCTCCGTATGTGTAGATTTTCCAAGTGAATTTTGCTACTCCGCTGCTATCTGCCGTCACTGTCTGAGATCTTGATCCATCAACTTCGCCCCCAACAAGTTCTGCTGTAACTGAAGCTCCTGGAGTATTGCCGACAGATGTCACATACACTTCTGAAAATTCTCCCGGTTTGACGTGTGCAAATGAAATGTCATTCTGAAATGGTGTAGGGGAAGTAACGCTTGCGCTACTTGTCTCTTCAACAACTGGTGCTGTTACTGTTACCGTTACATTAAGTGGAATTAGATTGATTCGATTTCCACCAGCGTCGTAGACGACGATACTTCCTTCTGCTGTATATGTTCCCGGACCCATTGCTTCAAGTGCTGCACAATCCATGTTCACGCTCACGCTTGTAGGAAGAGCTCCTCCAACATTGCTAAATGAAAGCCATGACGGAATGTTGCCGACGATTTCAAAACGAACAGATTCAGGTGTCGCTTGCTGTAAATCAAGCACCCGTATTGTGCTTATACAAAGCGAACCTATCAAGTGAGAACCTGATACTTCAATTGCTTGTGATTCTGTTTCAAGCGGAGCCACACACTGAGCAGGCTTTCCTGCACAAAATTCTGGTGACTCACATTCTGTTTTCTCTGCACTACATTCACCACCAACACATGCAACTTGTCCTACTTCTTGCTCACCACAACAAACTGGTTCTGGGTCTCCACAAAAAGCATCTGTTGTACATTTGCGTGGGCCTGCTGCCATTTCTGCTCGTAGCTGTGTTAGTTGTGCAGCGTATGTTCCTGCTCCACCAATTCCTCCTTGTCTGTCTTTAAGGCGAGCCTGTTCGTAAAGAGCTTGGAGTCTTTGAATTTCTCCTGCTAACGCTGGGTCGTATCCGACAAATCTTCCAGTACACGCTGGGCTACCTGACTGAACAACTGTTCCGGTTGAGCCTGTTCCAACACTTCCAATTGATATCCCCGTTACAGGCGCTGGTTTATTACATTCTTCTGCAATTGCATTTAAGATTCCAACCTTAGATGTGTGCTGCGCCTCCGCATCTGCCTTTGCTGCATCGCGCGCTGTTGCGGCTGCCGCTTCTGATGTGTCTCTTGTAGCTTGAGCTGCTGCTACTCCTGCGTTGTGCGCCGCTTCACAGGCTGCTTTCATTCCCTCGTAGGTTTGCTCGGGTGGTGGATTATTTACACAGTCGTCATAATCCTTCTTAGCCTGTTCTCTTTCGTCAAATTTTGCTTCATCAAAACCATCATCAATCCCGTCTAATATTTCCTGTGCAAGTCTACTCGATTTTTCAAATAACGCTTTACATGGATCAGAGAGTAATGCGTCTGTCTCGCACTGCGTCTTTGCACTATCTAGATTTCTAACTTCTTCCCAATAACTATCCGAAGCGGCTTCCATAGCATCAGCATAGTCGCTGTCTGCCTTTTCCACCCTTTCTTCGAGCTCTGCATCAACTGCGGCTCTTGCAGCTGCTAGTCCGTCACATTGTGTGTTAGAGACGTCAATTCCAGGATCAGCCGTAGTACCAGCTTGTTCTCCTCCTCCTGCGCCAATAAAAGCCTGGGCGACTACGACTGCTGCAACAATCGCGACTACCAGAAGTGCTACTTTCCCTATACCTAAATTACCCATAGTTCTGTTTGTTTATATATAAAATGCTATTTATCCACCATACTCTTCTCCAGAGCTATTTGCAAGAATAGAGCTATTTGCAAGAATAAAGAAAAAAGCCCTCCTTGGGCCTTTTTCATACACAAAATATTATGTGCCTTATTTAAGCTCTACCTTTCCGCCCGCACTATTCCTAGCACTCCCGGCTCTATTGTTATTTTAATTCAACTGAGCCTCCTGCTTCTTCTATAGCAGCCTTCAATTCTTCAGCTTCTTCGCGCTTTGCGCCTTCCTTAAGAACGCTAGGAGCATCGTCTACGAGGTCCTTTGCCTCCTTGAGTCCGAGCCCAAGAGCACTCTTTACCGCTTTTATAACACCAATCTTTGATGCACCAACTTCAGTAAGTTCAACAGTAAAACTGTCTTTTTCTTCTGCTTCCTCTGCGCCTGCTGCTGCGGGCCCCGCAACCGCAACTGCTTGCGCCGACACGTCAAACTTCTTTTCCATCACTTTTACAAGTTGGTGAAGCTCTAGAACAGTCATCTTCTCAATTTGATCAATGAATTTCTTTTGGTCAGCCGATATTTCAACTTCTTTCTTTGGTGCTTCTGCTTGCGCAGAATCTTTCGCACTATCGTCTGCCGCCTCCGGCTTTGCAGCTTTGCTATTGTCTACCGCCTCCGGCTTTGCTTCAGCTGGAGTTTTTTCTTTCTTCTCCTCCACTTTAGCTTTTTCTTTTGGAGCTTCAGCAGGAGCTGCTTCTTCCTTTACTTCCTCTTTAGGAGTTTCGGTAGTAGCGTCATCTTTCTTTACTTCATCTGTCATAATAATATTGTTTTTCAATTTATAATATCCTCTAGTTCGAGGGATCCGAAGCCTGAGGGCTTCGTATCTAAACAAAATAGTAGTCGGCTACGCAGTAGCCTCCTCTTTTTGTTTAGCAATCTCACTTAAAGCTATTACAATTCCTTGAATTGGTGAGTTAACAAGATTAACCACCTGAGCATAAAGTGTCTGCTGCGATGGAATGTTTGCGATTTCAAGCATTTCACTTGCGTTCATATATCGCCCCTCAAACATACCTCCCTGAATCGAAAGGTTGTCCTTGTGCTTCTTCACAAATTCATTAATCTCTCGCGCTGGAGCAACTAAATCATCTCCGTGAATGATGGCGAGCTCTCCATCGAGCGCTGGAAGTTCGCCTTTATATTCCTTAGTATCAAGCGTTAGTCTTATAAGCGTTTTCTTGGCTACATAGTAACCAACACCTGCTTGTCGCAATGCCTTTCGTACCTCCTCTTCATCTGAAACACCGAGTCCGTGGAAGTTTAAGAATACAAATGATTCAGCACTATCGAAAATACTCTTTAGCTTTTCGCCAATTGCTTTCTTTTTTTCTTTTGTAATTGCCATTATGTTTTTCTTATTTGGCTTTTATTTGAGCATTAAAAAATGCCCTTTCGGGCAAGAGTACATCTGCCAATAAGCAGATTTAGTACGACCTCGGCAGGGTAAATTTTAATCCCATTTTTGTGGAACCCAGCTGTCTCTAGTCCGATGGAGATATATTACTTGATTTTGCCAATTAGTCAAACTTCTTTTTGGTCTTTTTTTTCTTGTATTCAGCGCTCCATCCAACTAAATTTGCAAAGATTTGAATGAGTGTAGCAACTCCTGAAATCGCCATTACGAAGATTACAAACCAAGCAATAGGTGTCAGAAAATAGAATAATGGAACCAATAGACCACTCCACATACCAAAGCACCAAGGACACCCCAAAAGATCATTGAGTGTCCTTCTTGGGCCCTTTATGGGTGGAAACCTACGTATTTGTAGTGCCCCTCGTGCGTCAAGATACTCCTCCTTGTCGAGAAACAGGTCTCGGAAAAACTGCATTACATGGTCATATACAAAAAGCCTAGTGAGACGAAAGGCTGCAAGAACAATCAGAACAAGATCAAAGAGAGGTATCTCTTTTGGAAGCTCTCCGTTTATCTTCACAAGGAGTATGAGGCCCCCTATGAAAATTCCCAGGTATAGAAAAGTGAAGACAACGCTCCATTTGTTTTGGTTACTTTTTGTGATTTCTTCTTGCATATTAGCAGTCGTCCCCTTCGGCACACTCTTTTTCGTCAGTTACTTTCGCTGTGTTTTTCTCAGTCTCTTGCTCAGAAAGACTAGAGGTTCCAACTATAGCTATAAAGGAAATAAGGACTATCAAAATAAAGCCGAATAGAAATTTAAAAAAAGTTTTGTTTGCAAATCGGGCCATTTAATTATTATATGTTATTTTTTCCCTTTGCACTCTAATATAGAAAATCGTGCGACGCTCACATACCAAAGTGTAAAAACAAGTAGAGCAAAAAATCCAATTGTTCTAGATACAATAAAGTGCTCCACAAGATAAATGGTGGAAAGAAAAAATGCTATAACGGCCGACGTAAGAAAAAATATCTGAGCTCTATTAGATACTGTCGTCGATATCGCTAATCTCGGTGTTGATGCGTCCCACGAGTTCTGTATTGTTAATCCGATTTGCTTCATTAAGAGCTTTGTTTAAATACAATAATTGATTGGATGTGTCGCCTTTGTCTTTATAATATGTTCCCAAAAGCAACATAAAATTGATGCTATTGGGCTTTTGCACTAATCCTGAAAGGAGCGTGTCTTCGGCAAGCGTTGTTTCTGTTTTGTATACATTTTTATATAGCGCGTGCAATTCAACATATGCGCTTTCGTTTTCAGGACTTTTCTCTATCGCTGTTTTATAATTTTCCTCTGCTTTGGGAAAATTCTTCAGATGATAATGGTATATATTTCCAAGATTTGTATAAGGAATTGAGCTGTCCGATTTTGTCTTTGTTAGATATTCATATATTTCTGCCGCGCCTTCATAATCTTCTGTCTGGTTTCGCAAATTCCCAAGAGTAAGCCAGTTTTCAAATGATTCTGAATCTTTTTCAAGAGCTATAATAGCGTCTGCAATCTTTGTTGCCACAATCTGTGCTGCGTCTTTTGGATAGTAATCAGGGATTGTTATCGGTCTATTGAAGTCCGGTGCAGAGATACTTACAGGCTGTTCTACTTCTATAATATCAACAGTTCCCCCCTCAACAGCGATTACACCCTCTTCGTTTATTATAATACCGCTAGTACTGGCCGTATCTGTCACATCCTCTACCTCTATGCTGCCTACAGGAGCATCCTGCTCTTTGGGTATAAAAATTAGGGCTAAAAATAGTATAAGTACAAGTATTGCTCCCCCTATCAAAATGGTTTTTTGTGTCTGTTCCATAAAAGCTATTGTACATATATATTGCTAGAGTTCCAACCTAGCCCCGTATGCAAACAGGAATCGCCCAAAAAGTTCGAGTTAATTGCAACAAAAAACTGGCATAGAGACCAGTTTTTTGTTGATTAGTATTTGGTGTGTATGACAACGAAAAAAGCCCCGTGAGGGGCTTTTTTCTGCAAGCTACTTAGAGCTTAATCTAGAATTCTACGACTAGATTACTCTGATAGTACTTCAGTTGTCATGTTAACACCTGGGAGTCCAATGACACCGAAGCCATTAGTCCAGTCGTTAGCAGTAATTACTGATGTAGTTGTTGCTTGTGGTGACCAAATAAAGTCATTATTTGTGTCTCCGTCGACAGTGGCTGCTTGATCCATGAGATTTGCAGACGCTGGATACGCTGCATCACCTCTAAGTGTTGTTGCAACTGTAGAGTTGGATATAACTCCTGTTGCTACACCGACTACCTCGAAGTACCGAGTTGTGCCTCCTGAAATTTCAAGTGGCTTTGCTGCTCCTGCGGTATTTTCAAGAACGAAGTCGATGTCAGCACTACCTAGAACAGTCTTACCTTGTAGGTCAAGGTCTCCACCGGCTGTTGCAACACCTGAAACTGGAGCTGAGAATCCTGAATCGGTGTAAGCCTTGATGTTTACATCAGTAAGGGCAACGCCTGATGATGTAGCCATCTGAATGGTGAACTTGTAGATAGAAACATCGTCTGCTGAATCAGCTGTTACGCTGAATCGGTAGAATATATTGCTACTGTTGATAAGTGTTCCTGTTGGTACTGCAATCTTTGCAAACACTGGGAATGATCGGACCAATCGTACACCCGCAGTCGCTGAGTCAGCGTTAGATACGTGGTCGATTGTTGAACCTGAGTCCATTCCGATTCCTCGTGTTCCTGTTGAATCATCGTTATCGAAGTCAACTTGAAC
>Ga0255052_10003429_pt1 | contig 11026 bp, 9 predicted proteins | sample JV7_2_21_MG_FD_188632 | JGI IMG/M metagenome (GOLD analysis project Ga0255052, IMG submission 188632) | Seawater microbial communities from Jervis Inlet, British Columbia, Canada - JV7_2_21 | ecosystem: Environmental > Aquatic > Marine > Inlet | place: Canada: British Columbia | collected...
CCACCCCATATTCGGTACCGGTAAGCCGCTTTGGGGCTCTAGCCGGGCCGCGATGCCGGGAATGATCCCGAGGCACTCGACGTCTTCTTCCTCTGATGCCTCGGCGAGCAACTGCATGCCCAGGCAAATGCCGAGTACGGGTTGCGACAGTTTGCGAACGACCTCGATCAGTCCGTGGTCACGCAGGCGCTGCATGGCATCGCCGGCAGCGCCCACGCCGGGGAGGATCACCCGCTGTGCCGCACGGATCTCGTCAGCGTCAGTGGTCAGCCGCCCGCGGACCCCGAGACGCCTCAACGCGTGCTGCAATGACGCAATATTGGCGCCACCGCTGTCAATGATTGCGACTGATCCGTCCACGCTAGCTCAACGTGCCCTTGGTTGTCGGTAGTTCACTGCCGTCGATTCGAACTGCCTGGCGCAGGCCACGACCTACAGCCTTGAAGCAAGCCTCTACCATGTGGTGGGTGTTTTCTCCCTGCACTTTGATATGCACTGCGGCGGCAAGGGACTCGGCGAGAGAGCGAAAGAAGTGTTCGACCATTTCTGTGGAAAGCTCGCCGACATTGTCGCGAGAAAATTCTGCCGCAAATTCAAAATTGCCACGCCCGGAAAGGTCGATAGCAACCTGCGCCTCGCTCTCATCCATCGGCAACAGAAAACCGTAACGTCCGACGCCGCGCTTATCACCAAGCGCCTCTCGTAGTGCCGTGCCGAGAACGATCGCCGTGTCCTCGACGGTGTGATGCTCATCAATCTCCAAATCACCTTTGCAGGTCAGATCAAGACTGAAGCCGCCATGTTTTGCTAGTTGTTCAAGCATGTGGTCGAAGAACCCGATACCGGTATCAACAGCAATCCGACCACGAGCATCGAGTTTTACCTCAGCACGGATTGTCGTCTCACGTGTCTGGCGCTCGACGACGGCAACACGATTTGCACGGATCAATGAGTCGACGATGCCGGGCCAGGTCGTCTCGTGTGACGCGAGCGGGTCAACCCTGAAGCTTCTTATACCCAGCCGGTTGCCCAGTTCGACATCGGTGTCGCGGTCCCCGATTACGGCGGACCTCGCGATCTCGATATTGTTGGCAGCAAGATACCTGGTTAGCAGACCGGTGCGCGGCTTGCGGCAGTCGCAGTTATCCGCTTCGAAGTGCGGACAGACGAACACCTCATCGAAGCGAATACCCTGGGATTCAAATAGCGCCATGACGTGGTCCTGGCAGATTTGAAAGTCTTCTTCCGGAAACGAGTTCGTCCCGAGCCCGTCCTGGTTGCTGACCATGACGAACCGGTACCCGGCTGCGGCCAGATCGAGGAGCGCCGGCATGACGTCCCTGACAAGACGGATCTTGTGCAGCGCGTCGACCTGGTTGTCATGCGGTTCTTCGATTAACGTGCCATCGCGATCGATGAAGAGGACCTTGATGCTCATACCGCATTCCCGCTCAGTTTTCGGAAGCACTGCAGCAGGCGATCGTTTTCAGCCCGAGTACCAACCGTGATCCGGATGCAGCCAGCAAGGCTACCGTCGAAATCCCGCAGCAATACGTGCTCGTCGCTGCACTGGCGCAACACGGCCTCGGTATCCGAGACCCTGGTCAGGAAGAAGTTGGCGGCACTCGGCCAGATCGTCTCGACGACATTAATTTCACGCAATTCCGCGATCAGTCGCTCGCGCTCTTCGCGGATCACGCTGATACCCTCGCGCGCCTCGTCGAGGCAGTAGTTCTCGAGCGCATCCTCGACGCATTCGACGACTGGGGTGGACATTGCGTAGGGCGCCTGAATCGCGTTTAGCATACTAACGACATCGGCAGGTCCCATGACCGCTCCACAACGCGCGCCAGCGAATGCCAGCGCCTTCGATAGAGTTCTCAGTACAACGAGGTTGTCGTACCGGTCCAGCAGCTCTGTGGACGAGTTTTCGTCGGAGAACTCAATGTATGCCTCATCGATGACAATGGCCGAGCGATCGCCGCGACGTTCGAGAAGGTCGATCAGGGCAGGGCGCGGCAATACTGCGCCCGTGGGGTTGTTCGGTGAGCAGACGAAGATCAAACGCGTGCGGTCGTCGCAGGCATCGAGTAGTGCGCCGACATCAAACGCAAAACCATCGACCTCAGGAGTGATGACCGCCCGCTCCGAGGCGCCCTGGACGGTCGCGTAGTGGCCATACATCGAGAAGGTCGGTGAGGTCGTAACGATGTTGTCCTGACCTTCCCGGCAAAATGCACGGATCAACAGATCAATCGCCTCACTGCTACCGCGGGTGACGAGCAATTGCCGCACATCGCAAGCGAAGTATCGGGCCAGCGATTCGCCGAGCGCTTGCGGCCGGATTTCCGGGTACCGATTGAGCGGGCGCCTGAATGATTCCGCTGTACTCGACCACGGCGCTTCATTCGCGTTCAGCCGTATTGTGTCGTCGACCTGCTGCGCGGCTTCGTAAGGCTGTAGCGCACGAATCTCTGGCCTGGCCAGCCTGGCGATAGTCATTTTGTGTTCTCCAGGCGCAACGTTACGGCCGCGGCGTGCGCATCCAGGCCTTCCAGACCTGCAAGCGTCACGACGGTCTGTCCAAGGCTTTCGAGGCCGTCACGGGTCAGTTCCTGGACCGTCATGCAGCGCATAAAGTGCTCGACTCCCAGACCGCCGTAGCTGCGAGCATAGCCGTAGGTCGGCAAAACGTGGTTCGTGCCGCTGCAGTAGTCACCGACAGATTCCGGCGTCCACGCGCCGAGGAATACCGACCCTGCATTGCGGATCTTCGGCAGTGCATTCCTGGCATCACCGCATTGCAGGATCAAATGCTCAGGTGCGTAGCAATTGCTTACCTCAATTGCCTTGTCCAGGTCGTCGACGACGATGATGCGTGCGTGTTCGAGCGCTTCGCGGACAATGTCACAGCGTGACAAGCCGACCGATTGCTGCTTGACCGCATCGATGACCCTGCCGGCCAGGACTGAACTCGTCGTTACCAGGATCACTTGTGAATCGGTACCGTGTTCTGCTTGTGCCAAAAGGTCCGATGCCACGAACTCGACAGACGCATTGTCATCAGCTATGACAAGTACTTCTGACGGGCCAGCCGGAAAATCGATGGCTGCGCCGTCCGGGTCGCCGGCGACGATAGACTTTGCACAGGTTACCCAGGCGTTTCCCGGACCGAATATCTTATCGACCTTGGGCACCGTTTCCGTGCCGTAGGCCATTGCTGCAATTGCCTGAGCTCCTCCAACCTTGAAAACATCGCTGACCCCGGCGCGTGTAGCCGCAACCAGTACAGCAGGATCCGCCAAACCGTCGGGCCGCGGCGGGGTGCACAGCACTCTTACGGGACAAGCCGCGATAGCGGCGGGCACGGCGAGCATGATGGCAGCCGAGGGCAGGGGAGCCGTGCCGGCTGGCACATACAGTCCCACGGCCCCGACAGGACGACTGACACGCTCACAGAGCACGCCGGGCATCGTCTCGATTGAGATGTCTCGGGGCAATTGCTGCTCGTGGAACCGGCGAACATTTGCAATGGCTTGATCGATGGCATCGATTGCCTCAGGGTCCAGGGTCTGTGTTGCTGCTTCGATTTCCGCGGGGCTTACACGGGCATCGTCGACATCGGCTTGATCCAGGTCTAGCGTCAATGCCCGAAGTTTCACATCACCCGACTCCCTGACTTCCGCCAGGATGTCGATTACCGACGCCTGGATTTCGGCTGCATCTGCAATAGCCGGGCGTTGCAACAAGCGTCGCCGCGCGTCCGCATCGAGATTGTTCCAGTGTTCGACGACAACAGTCATGAGTTAGTCCAGCATCTTTTCGACCGGCAGGACGAGCAGGGAACTGGCACCGGCCGCCTTGAGATTCTCGAGCGTTTCCCAGAAGACGTTCTCACGACACACGGCATGCACTGCAACCTTGTCATTCGCGCCGTCGAGCGGCATGACGGTCGGGGCCTCACTACCGGGCAACAATTCACGAATCTGCTGTAATGCTGAGCGAGGCGCATGCAGCATGATGTATTTACTCTCGTGGACCCGCAGGACGCCATCGAGGCGTTGCAGGATTCGATCGACGAGTTCTTGTTTGGCCTGTGGCAAAGGAGCGCGGGTCTGAATGATCACGGCTTCGCTCTCGAACAAGACCTCGACTTCACGCAGACCATTGGCCTCCAGCGTTCCTCCCGTCGAAACCAGGTCGCAGATGAAATCGGCCTTGCCAAGCTTTGGTGCGATCTCTACGGCACCCGAGAAATATTCGATGCTGGCAGCGATGCCATTTTGATCTAGAAAATGACTGAGGAGTGCCGTATAACTCGTTGCTATAGCACGATTTCTCAACGACTCTAGCCCATCGTAAGGTGTTTCTTTCGGTGCCGCGAGCGCCAACCGGCAGTGACCGAATTCCAGGTCAAAGACACGATCGAACAGGGCCTCCCGGCCATCTTTCTCGAGCCTCAGCCGCTTCTCTTCGACAACATTCAATCCGACAATTCCCAGGTCGCAAATGTCATCGCTGACCAGCCCGGGAATATCATCATCGCGCACGAGCAACAGGTCTATCGGCATGTTTTCGCCGTAACAGAACAACTGGTCCTTGCTCTGCGTGAACTTCAGTCCGCAGCGTTCCAGGAGATCCAGGGAATGGTCTGTCAGCCGGCCTTTTTTCTGCACTGCAATCTTGATGCGCTGCTCTTTCGTGTCCATCGGGAGTCCTTAGGTTGAAGCCGCGCCGGTCCGCTTGCCGATTCGACTCAATACTGTTGCGTAGCCGCCGTAGCCATCGGCCAGGAAACGTGCCACGCGGCCGACGGTCGTGACACTGACCCCGGTCATGTCGTGAATTTGCCGATAGGGGAGTCCTTGCTCGAGCAGTTCTACGACCTGCCAGCGATCTACGAGCGCCTGCAATTCGGCCGGCGTGCAGAGATCACGAAAGAAATTGCGGCACTCATCGATCGATTTCAGACTGATAACAGCGTTGAAAAGGTCATCCTCGGCTTGTGTCAACTGCCTCAAGGAGTCATTTCGATTCGGTTTCATGGGTGTACCAGTGTATTAACGTGCTATTACGCTAATACATCTGGGCACGAATGACAAGCCCTGCAGAAAAACCCATGGGCATCAAGTAGTTCCTTATGAAACAACAAATTGGGGCATTGTTCGGTTGACGCATTGATTTATCGCACATAGACTGGCCGCTACTCATCGAGACCGGCTGAGGGAAAGGCCCTTTGAAGCCGGGGCAACCTTCAGGACTAACCATCCTGAAAAGGTGCCAACTCCTGCGGAGGCAACGCCTCCGAGAGATGAGTGTCAGTGCAGCAAGCTGATCGATATTTGACAGCTGAAGGGCACGGCACCACTCCCTTGCGGGCTTCGCAGGGTTCCGATGAGAAGTTTTGACATTGGAACGTTCAGCGGAGACCGAAAATGACTTCTGAAATATCCACGGCAACTCGTGCAGTGCGCGCGGCCATCGAGTCCGACACGCAGCATGGTGCCGTTGTGCCTCCTTTACACCTGTCGTCGAATTATGCGTTTGCCGGCTTTGGTGAAAAGCGACAATACGATTACACGCGATCCGGCAATCCCACCCGGGATGCACTTGGCGAGGCTCTCACGGTGCTCGAAGGTGGTGCCGGTGCTGTCGTGATGTCGTCCGGCATGGCCGCATTGAACGTCCTGGTGCAACTGCTCGAGCCTGGCGATGTATTCGTCGTACCGCACGATTGCTACGGCGGTACCTACCGACTGTACGAGGCGCTCGCGAAGAAAGGGCATTTCGAAGTGCTATTCGTTGATCAGACGAATGACGACGCACTCCGCGCTGCGTGCGAGCGTCGTCCGAAGCTGATTCTCACGGAGACCCCGTCGAATCCACTGCTCAGAATTGTCGATATCGAAAAGGTCTCCCGATTGGCGAGTGAATGCGGCGCGCTTTATGCGGTCGACAACACCTTTCTGTCACCGGCGCTGCAGCAACCGATATCGCTGGGCGCTGACCTGGTCATTCACTCCACCACGAAATACATCAACGGTCACAGCGACGTGGTCGGCGGCGCGATTATTGCCGCCACCGATGAACTCGCAGAGACCGTTGCCTGGTGGGCGAATTGCATCGGGGCGACCGGTGCTCCGTTCGACAGTTTCCTGACCCTCAGAGGGCTGCGCACATTGCAGGTGAGGATGCGCCAGCACCAGGAAACAGCCGGATTGCTGGCCGAGGTCCTCGACAAACAACCGAACGTTAACTGCGTCTACTACCCGGGACTGAAATCACACGATGGTCACGAGATCGCCGCAAGACAGCAAAGCGGTTTTGGCGGCATGATCAGTTTCGAGATCGATGGTGGTGAAGCGGCTGTGCGCGCGTTCGTCGACCATCTGCAGCACTTCTCGCTGGCGGAGTCACTCGGCGGCGTGGAGAGCCTGGTTTGCCATCCGCCATCGATGACCCATGCACCGGTAAGTGAAGAAGCGCTGGCCGAGGCCGGTATCAGCCAGAGCCTGATTCGCCTGTCAGTTGGTCTCGAAGGGAGTGAGGACCTGGTCGCCGACGTATTGGCGGCGCTGGACGCAGCGAGGAGTGCCGCACAACCAAGGCGGGTTGCCGTGGTCGGCTAGGTTGTTGTCTTCGAGTCATTAGCAACCACTCGGGATTCGGGAGGTCCAAAGCGCGTAATGGCCTGGGTATCCCCGGCCGTAAGACTGCTTTGCCCGTGATAGCAGCCGTTCCAGTGATAGTATTTGCCGCATTGAAAGGGGCTGCTCCTGACCCAAAACGGTCCTACGCTGATCGCCGAGTTTCAACCCACTCATCACGCGTAACTCTGTAAATTGGGCTTTCCTTGCCCCAGCACAGCGTTCGGCCTCGATAGACAAAGCCGGACTTCTCGAGGACGTTTCTCGACGCGCTGTTATTCGCATCGACTGATGCAACAACCTCATTCAGTGCGGCTTCCTGAAACGCAAACTGGAGCATGCGCTTGCAAACCTCTGTTGCGTATCCCTGCCCCCATGCCGAACGCTTCAGGAAGTAACCAAGCTCTATGTCGGCATCCGGCGTCTGTCCCATTACGATCAGGCCGTAGTCAACGTCATCCTCTTCAGTGGGCATTGGCAATAAGTACGTGCTGCCGAGTTTGTCGCCGGTCTTTCGATCAGCGATACACCAGACGCCGATGCAGCCGTTGCCTCCTCTTCTTATTGCATCCGGCATTTCCTGTCGGACCTCCGCCTCGGTCGGTACATCGCATATGTACCGAACGACCTCTGGGTCAGTCCACAACTCCACTGCCAATTCGACATCGGCCGACTCAAGCGGAGTCAGAATTAGGCGGCCCGAGAGCAATTCCAGCTTCATTGCATAATCATTGGCGAAACAAGCCCCAGAATGCAATTGTCAGCGGCCGCTTTTGGCCACCTCCGGACCTTCGCCGCTATGCTGATCTTGTTCTCTGAATGACCGCTCACGATGAGAGCAGCCGTTCAAAATCGCGATTTCGGAAAAACCGGCGATGAATGGCTGGTTTGCGTCCCGAAGCAGCCGTCGAGTTGATAACATTGCGACAGGCTGCTGCTGACCCATTCCGGACGGTCGTCAAATCACGCATTGAGAGGCTGACGATGTTCCGAGCTACTCTTGGTTTCGATCTGTGCATGTGCGATTGCTCGGCTTCCGCGGACCCAATGTATATGATCCATTTGATTTGATTGCTTCAATATTGGGGTTGGTCACGATCAATCGTTTACTCACCCATTTCGGGCTCGTAGATGATAGTGGTGCTATAGAGCAATGATGACTTCTTCCGTCCTCACATTGCGACAGGTGTGCATAACGAGCTGCTGCCTACTGCTCGGCATGAGCGCCTCTCAGGCCGTTGCCGATGAACCCGCCGAGTTACCGAATACCGCGGCAGGTCGGCGTGCCGCCGCGTACTTCAATGCGTTCAACTCTGGGGACACCGAGGTGATGCAGGTCTTTTTCCAAGAGCATTATTCATTCGAGTATCTTGAAAGCCATTCACTCGACAAGCGTTCGGCTTACTACCAGCGATTTCATGACATTTTTGGCAGGCTGACCAGCCTGCGGGTCGCACTCAGCGTGGCGCTGCAGATCACCGTGCTCGCCGACGCCACGAAGACCGACAACGTATTAGTAATGCGCTTCCAGCTTGAGAGCGAACCACCTCATCGCCTAGCGTACGTCACGTTTAGCGGGATAGAGAATGCGGAGGTCGCCGTTCAGTACGTCGATTACGTGGCCACAAGAACCGCGTCGATCAGTAGTGCGCTGCGATCGAGCACAATCCAATCAGTCGCGCAGGCGCTCAAGGATCAATATGTCTACCCCGAGCTTGGCCAGAAGATGGCGGACACGCTCCTGCGGAAACAGGCGGAGGGCCGATACGACGACGCTAGAAAGTCGGGGGCGCTCGCGGACGCGCTCACAGAGGACGCGCTTGCCGTGTCAAATGACAAGCACATCTGGGTGGAAGCCCAGAACCCGATGATCCAGGAATCGAGCGACCCCATTAACCGATCCGTCGAGGAACTCCGCCAAGAAAATTACCACATCAGGAAGGTTGAGGTGCTGCCGGGCAACATCGGCTATTTCAAATTCGACATGATCCACGACGACAAGGAGGCGCTGGAAATCGCCGCCGTGGCCCTAGACTCCCTGGCCCAATGTGACGTGCTGATATTCGACATAAGAGACAACATCGGCGGCGAATGGGGGACTGCAAACCTCATTCTTGGGTACCTCTTGCCCGGCGGCACGGTTTTCGGCTACATGTACGATCGCAGCGGTCGCCGCGTTGAAGAGAGAACGACACCCGATTCTATCCCCGGCCAGTCGTTCGATAGCTCCGTGCCCGTGTATGTCTTGACCAGCAACAGAACCGGTTCCGCAGCGGAGGGTTTTGCTTACACGCTCAAGAGCATGGACCGCGCGATCATAGTGGGAGAGGTCACGCTCGGAATGGCCCATCCTTCAAAGGAAATCGTTGTCAACGACTACTTCCGGGTGTCGGTGCCCTACTTGCGCAGTGAGAACGTGGTCACGAAGACCAATTTTGAGGGTACTGGGGTGGTTCCTAACGTTGAAGTACCAGCAGACCGGGCACTAGAGACTGCGGTTGAGGACGGTCTGCGCCAAGGCGTCAATTAGCAGAATGATCACTTCGAGTATCAACCGGTCGTTCATCAGCGTTTGATGACTGACTCCTGTTGGCCTTTCTCCTCCTGTCACAGGACCCGATTATTCAGTTAACGACTGGCTGCTTGTGGCCGCTAGGCGCCCTTCAACTTACCTGAATTTCAGCGGTCTGAACGGTTGCTGAGGGTGAAAGCTGTCGTTCCATGAAAAGCGAGTGTTTGGCGTTCTGGCCAACGACGACTCCGCGGAGTCGTTTCTTGAATGAGAATCATTTGCGCTTGGGCGTCAGTTGCTTGTGGCCGCTGGCAGACCGTCGCACTGGTTAACATTGAACGACTGCTTTCAGCAGAGACTCTGCACTTAATCAATTAAAGCAGTGGGTTAACCCAATTCGGCAAGTATCGCAGCCGTCATATCCTGCGTTGACAGCGACTGATCAGCGGCCGTCGCAATGTCCGCGGTTCGCGCGCCAGAGTTGATCACGCTCGCGATCGCTTGTTCGACCTGGTTCGCCTCGTCCAGCAGTGCCAGGCTATGGCGCAGCAGCATCGCAACGCTCGCGATCGTGCCGCAAGGATTCGCGATTCCCTTGCCAGCAAGGTCCGGCGCCGAGCCGTGTATCGGCTCGTACAAACCGTGCGCCGAATCCCCGAGCGAAGCCGACGGCAGCATGCCGAGCGAGCCGGCGAGCATGGAGGCTTCGTCGGTCAGGATGTCCCCGAACATGTTCTCCGTAACGATCACGTCGAAATCGGCTGGACGGCTCAGCAGGTGCATAGCGGCGGCATCGACGAGCAGCGTCTCCAATTCGATTGATGGGAATTCCTCGGCCATTACGCGGTCGGTCACATCCCGCCACAGACGGGACGTCTCCAGAACGTTGGCCTTGTCGACGGAACTCAATTGCCCGCGGCGTTCGCCCGCAAGTCTGGCCGCAACGCGAACGATGCGCTCAATTTCGTGCGTATGGTAAGTGCACAGGTCAGTCGCGGTTGACTCGGTTCGTGATTTCTCACCGAAGTAGATCCCGCCGGTCAGTTCCCGGACGACGATCATGTCCACGCCTTCGAGCTTCGCTGCTTTCAATGGCGATGCGCCGGCAAGCTCAGGATAGACGCTTACGGGTCTGAGATTCGCGAAGACGCCGAGCGTCGCGCGCAAACGGAGCAGGCCTTGTTCGGGCCGCACAGCTGCATTCGGATCCGACCACTTCGGCCCGCCAACCGCGCCGAGCAATACGGCATTGCTGTCTTTACACGCGGCAATCGTGTCGGGCGGCAGGGGATCGCCGCAGGCATCCATTGCCGCACCGCCGATCAATTGTTCGGAGAATTCGAATCCGTGCCCGTAGCGTTCGGCGATACGTTCGAGGACTTGCCGGCCGGCGGCGGCGACTTCGGGCCCGATTCCGTCACCGGGCAGTAGTGTTATCAGGGCTTCCATGCGCGCGTTTCCTCGAATGCTTCGATACTACCGAGTTGCTGCTCCAGGAAACCGAGCTGATCGACGCCTTGCGTCAGGCAGTAACGCGCAAAGCCGTCTATGGGGTACTCCGCGATACGACCGTCCGGCAGAGTCAGGGTCGATTGCTCGACGTCTATGCAAAGCTCGACACCCGGATTGGCCAACAGCCACTCGTGAGTATCTACATCAATTACTATCGGTAACAGTCTATTTTTTAATGAATTATTACTAAAAATATCGGCGAACTGTGTCGAGATCACGGCGCGAAACCCGTAGTCGAGCAGGGCCCACGGCGCGTGCTCGCGTGACGACCCACAACCGAAGTTGTTTCCGGCAACCAGGAACTGGCATCCCTTTGCTTCCTCATTATTTAAGGGAAAGCCCTCGACGTCGCTAC
>Ga0255052_10003430_pt1 | contig 11024 bp, 5 predicted proteins | sample JV7_2_21_MG_FD_188632 | JGI IMG/M metagenome (GOLD analysis project Ga0255052, IMG submission 188632) | Seawater microbial communities from Jervis Inlet, British Columbia, Canada - JV7_2_21 | ecosystem: Environmental > Aquatic > Marine > Inlet | place: Canada: British Columbia | collected...
ACCACGATCAGCGCCAAGGTAAACGGCCAAATCGCACCGACCAATACCCTGAATGGCAGGTCGGCGATCTTGGCCTGGATGAACAACAGCGCTCCGATTGGCGGCGTCAGCAGACCGATCATCAGGTTGAGCACCACGATCACCCCATAATGAGTGGGATTAATGCCCAATTGGACAGCAATCGGCAATAAAACAGGGAAAAAGATCAGCATCACCGGCACAGCATCCAGCACACAACCCATTAACAGAAAAAAGATGGTCGAAAACACCAGGAAGACATTTTTATTCATGTTCAGAGATTCAACAAGGGTTAGTAGCTGGGTCGCCATCTGTTCAGAGGCTACAATGTACTGGTACAATCCCACCACGGCAAAAATGATCATGATGGATGAGGAAAAAACAGCAGTCTGTTGAAAAACCTCGAACAGGTCGCCAATACTGATGCTGCGGTATACCACCAATGTTAAAAACAGGATGTAGAGGATGGCCAGGGTAGCCACTTCCACCAGGGTCACGAAACCGAATATCACACCACAAAGGACAAACAACGGGGCAAGAATGGCCAGGAAAGTGTCCTTGAAAACACCAGCAAACCGTTTCAAACTCACACTTTCTTTTGATCTGGGGTACTTTCGGCGGCCGCTGATGTAGGCCGAGACCACCCACAAAAAAACGCCCATCAGCAACCCGGGCAGTACGCCGCCTAAAAATAACCGACCTATGGAGATACCGGAAATCACGCCAATGAAAATCATGGGTATGCTGGGCGGAAAGATGGGGCCGATCACAGCAGAACTGGCATTAATGGAGGCGGAAAACGTGTCGTCGTACCCCCGTTTGCGCATAATGGGGTGTAAAACCGCCGATACTGAACTGGCATCGGCCACTGCGGATCCCGACACACCGGCCATGATGACGCTGACGACAATCGAGACATAAGCCAGGCCGCCCCGAAACCGGCCGACGAAAAAATCGGCAAAGTCGGCTATCTTCCTGGTGATGCCGGATCGATTCATCAGGTTGCCTAAAAATATAAAGAACGGAATGGCAATCAATGTGGTGGAATCGATGCCGCCAACCATTTGGGAGGCCATCACCCGCAAGGATACATCGCCACGCACGAGAATATAAAAAGCCCCGCTGATGCCCATGGCGGACCAGATGCTAAACCCGAAACCGATTAAGAGGAACAGTGTTACAAATAGAATGGCGATCATAATTATCTCTAGTACCGGCCAGAGCCCAAACGGATATTGGACTGTTTCATCCCTGCTTTCCCGCTACATGGCGCTGATTTTCTCTAGCAAACCTTTGGGCCATTTCACACCTTCCCAGTCGTTGAAAAGGCCTTCGAGTTCTTTTCGAACTTCATCCAGTTTCAGTTCCGGCGGGGTGATCACAGTCATCTTGCCTTTCAATTGCGCGTAGGCTTCCTGGAGCTTCTTCTGAGTCAATTCGGTCACTAGCGCGCCTGCTTGTTCACTGGCGTCCATCAGGACTTTCTGGTCTTCTTTGGACAGATTTTTCCAAAATCCCGGATTGATATAAAACGTCTCTACATCGCGGATGTAGTCGGTCTTCATATAGAATTTCTGAACTTCATAAAGGCTTTTGGTGGCGACCACCATCACGCCGTTTTCCTGAGCGTCCACCACGCCGGTCTTTAGGGCCATGTACAATTCGGCAAAGGCAATCTGCTGGGGTAGGGCGCCCAGCTTTTTCATGGACCGCAACACCACCTCACTGGCGGCGGTCCTGATTTTGAGGCCTTTAAAGTCTGCCGGCGTCCTGATGGACCGGCTGGCAGTCAGGCCCCTGGGAGTGGTGTCACCGGCGATGTTCAGGATTTTGATACCGGTCTTTTTTTCGGCATCTGCGATGACCGGTTTGAAAAAGTCGGCCAGCAAGCTGCTCCGCATGTGGTCGTAATCTCTGTATAGAAAAGGAATCGCAGTGATCTCGAAGGCATCGCCGCCATCAATAAACCCGAAGGTATTAATTCCACCGTACACCATTTTCAAATCACCGGTCTGCACCTGAGTAAACATTTCTTGAATACCCCCAAGTTGACTGTTGGGGAATACATTGACCTTGATCCGGCCGCTGGTGCCTTGTTCGACCAACGCGGCGAACTTCAAAGCACCCTGATGGGTGGGATGGCTGAGATTTCGGATGTGGCCGAGTTTGATCGTTATTTTCTCTGCATATCCTGTCGTAACACCGAAATGAACACAAAATACAATTGCCAGCAAAACGAATAATAATTTTTTCATTTCGTTCCCTCCTTTTTTTTAAGTTTGCGATTGGCCCGACAATTTTACAGAATTTGGCGACGTCAGCTTCACACCTGATTACGCTTTAAAAAGGGATTTCCAACTCCTTTACCGATGGAAACCGGCAAATGAATCCCGCTGAAAACGAAATAAAGTGTCCGGTTAAATTTAGATGCGCGGTTGCCACTTTTTGGGTGAGTTGCCGGTTGTACCCGGTTCGGCAAGCGATTGTGTTTCCCCCGTTCTCCCTTAACGCCTTTGGCAATACCTGATTAATAAAACATCTGTCAAGCTCCAAACGATGATTTAAAGATCTTGCCTCTATATTTCATACAAACACTCTATTTTCTTGGCAAATCACATTGGGCGAGAAAAACATCACCATGCTCGTTAATGGATTCTGGATACAGGTTGAAACTGAGATTCGCTTCACAGCGCCATTTCTCTTAACAGGACATCGCTCCCCGCAACAGGGCGGCATGTGAGAACCGTCGGCGGCTTTGCGTGAGGCACGTAATACCGTTCGGTAAGGTTGTGTATGAGATTTGAAACAGCATCGCGGTGCGCGAAAACCATCATACAACCACCGAGTCCCGCGCCGGCCAACTGCGCACCGACGACACCTTCTGTTTGCAACGAAATATGTACCATACGGTCAATTTCAGGCAGACTGCAGTGATAGCTTCCGGGTTGCCATTGAAGCTGGGCTTGGGTTACTCGCTTTAGATCGCCGCTTTCCAAGTCCTCGATAAGATTCAAAATATAATCGTTGGAGGTCGGTGCCTGGTATGGCGTCTCATTTTCATCTTTGTCAATCGAAATGACGCGATCGCCGTCGTGCGAGATGTTCATCAGACGCCCAATATATCGAACGCGGCCGTCTTGCATTGCATCGGCAAAAAGCTTCGCCCGCTCCATTTCCGCCAATCCGAAAAGAACCACGCCGCGAATGGGGTACTGCCCATCCGGTGGGGGATTGTGCTGATTAAAAAAAATGTCAAGGTCAACGTCCGGCAAAAACGCCCGCAATTCATCTTGGGTCGCCTTTTCGGGTAGGTGCAGAAGAATTCGGTATGTCCAGCTCAGCGGCATGTTTAGACGCTTCATGTTCACATCGCGCAGATGGTTTAGCACCGACGCATACTGCGGGAAGAACTTCTTGATCAGCAGGAATCCGATGCGATAGCAACTGACACGGTGGTTAAAAAGATCCCTTTCGTTGCCGGTTTTTTGAGCTTTTAGACCCGAATCGCAGACAACCAGAGCGTATTCTTTCGGAAATGGCACAATATCGAGAATGCTGAAATCAAAAAATATGGTCTTGACAACTTTACCCTTTTGGCCGAACTTGACGGCGGCATGGTCGGCAGCCCCGCCCCGGGTTCCAACAAACCACTCACCTTCACCGCAGAGGTCAACCAATTGCGCCGGAAACGTGTCTAGACGATTAACGGTCACAGTTGCTTCTGCTGCGCCGACAACCAGCGAGGATGAGGAACTTAATCCGGCCGCCATGGGGATGTTGCCGCTGACCACGAGATCCATTCCGTTTAGTTTTTCTGTTCTGAACTTTTTTTGAAGGCGTAAGACAGCGGCCTTAATATATTGGGCCCAGTCTCCACCATACGTGTGGACCATCTCGGATACTTTTTCACTGTTGATCAGCGAAAGCCAATCTTCCCAGGGCAGGTCCTCGACCATCTCGCTTATTGAAAACTCCCTGTTCGGAAAATGGTCGGGGTTTACATTAAAAAGTCGTATCAAATCGTCTTTCCGCGGACGCACAGCCATAAGGGTTTCATATCCGATGGTCATCAGGTTGCAAATCCCGCCTTGATGATCTATGTGGCGGCCCATCGCATTTACCCGTCCCGGCGAACGAACAAGAAAGACTTTTTTGCCTGTGCCGATAACCTTGGCTGCATACTTCAGGGTTGATATGTAGGCCTGTACCCGTTCCAGTATAACTTCTGTTTCGGCACTGTATAGTTCAACGAACTCCTTCCAGAGTCGTTCATCGGCCGTTCGGTCCTGAACCGCCAGTCCTTCAAATGACGCTAACCAATCGGCTATCGTTCGATATGATAATTCCGAAAGCACTTTTTCGAGCACCGGCCTTTCGGCATGCGATTGGATCAATGCCTCGACTTCGAGCAGCTCTGACGGATTATTGAATCCCAATACATTGGTGGGGTCATGCACCGGCAGATATTTAACCTTATACTTGCTCCGGCCGTTCTCAATAACCTTAGACAGGTGATTGACCATTTCGGATAGATACTCTTCTTTTTGGGCATTATTGCGATCCAGCCTGGAGAGTGCATACCTTAGAGCCTCTGTTTTAATAAGATAGACGCTTGTGTTGAGCCATTCGGCCTTTTCTATTTCCGCCGGTGTCTTGATCAAGGTTTCCCCCGGGTCATCCAAAAATTCAAATTGTGTTTTTTGATTGGGTATAAGCCTGAAAATTTCTGGAGCGGATAAACTGCGATTTTCAACTGCCAGCGTATGCCAGAGGTCCCCAAAAGCTTTCTCATATTTAATATCCTGTGGCTGTTTTCCGTCAGCCATAAATCCAACCTTAACGATATGCCGCAACGCATCACAATCCAGAAGAGATCCATGACCGGCGATTTCGTGCAACTTTCGAAAGACCTGGCGTTGGCGGATGTCAGCTGCTTCGACGATTCCCACCAATTGCCCCCTGCCGCCTATTACCAGACGCCCCTGACTTGAGTGCTGCCGGTTCGGAACAGCTAAAACCGCCATATCGCAGTTTTGACTGTAGTATAAATCGAAGAGTTGTTCGAGGACGGTAGACTTGATAATGCGGTCACCGGCGACAAGCAGCACGTCCTGCTCACTTTCCAGTCCGTCAAGGACCTTCATAGCCTGCCGGGCAGCGTGTGCAGTTCCGAGCCGTTTCGCCTGGTAGGCGAAAATAACATTGTCAAACGCTGCTCCAACAGTTTCGACCACCTGCCCCGCTAAAGCACCAACGACCAAAATGTGCTGTTTAATTCCGCACTCATTGTAAATTTTAAGAGCGCGATTGATGGCGGGCTGTCCGTCGATGGGGAAACAAACTTTGTGACACGTCGCCGAACCCATGCGGACGCCCTCGCCCGCAGCAAGAACAATCGTATAAAGCGGAGAGCGACCGCTCATTTTCTGTCTCCTTTTTTTCGTTTTAGCTGTTTTAATTTATAGCCATTTTTCGGAAATAAATCACGAGATTTGCATTATAGATTTTTAAACATTGTTGCGGCTCAAAGTCAACCGATTGAGATCGGTTTCTTTTTCACATCACCTTATTGTCCCGATCGCTATTTGTTACTTAATTGAAGAGTACCCTGCAGCAAGATGCAGTGAATTTTTCACTGTAAAGAATTTTGATCTGATTTTTATCCAGTCCATGCCCTACCGGACAGTGAAGTGACTTTAGGCATCACCTTCTACGCCATCACCCTGGATGAGAAATCTGCTGCCACATATGAAGATTTAACCTCCAAGGACCATGTCAAGGAGAGGGTTCAGAATACCGGTATCGATCTAAAAATAAAAAATAGGATATTTGGCCTCTATTTTACGACCAAAGATATCGGTGAGAGGATCGGGCGTAGGTTTGCCACCGTTTTTGGCCTGGTTCAAAAATCATGATGGAGCTATGCACAGGTATTTTGGGTCAGCTAAATCAATAGGCCAATCAGGATATATAGTGCGACCCTTGGTTCAAATATTTGAACCAGAGGTTTGGTTGCTATTTTTTTAATGGATTTACTGGGGATAGATATGAAAGTTCCACACCTTGCTGTAACCCCCCGCCATTTAGGTGGGATCATTCATTTTCGGACCAATAACCCCAAAAAAGGCAACTCTCTAAGGCTGATCCGAGGCTTTGAAACCACTTCTCAGGACATGGCTTTGGATCGGCCGGTGTCGAGATATCATTTGGGTAAATCGAATAAACAAGCAAATTTGTTAAACGTCCAGGTTGGCCGGTTCGTAATATCTTCGCGGGTGTTTGCACGAAGGGCATTTCTTCCGGGGGTTCGGGCCCCTCGCGGGTGTACCTGCAGACGCTGCACTTCCATTTGATCGGGTGCTCGCGTTTGGAGACTGTACCCGCTTGATCAGAGATTTCCAAAACAGATCCCCAGCATTTGCTCTCCTACAAAACACCGGATAATCGTATCCGTTTGGACGAATAAATAGAACATTTAAACCCAATACCAATACCAATGAAAGGGATATGTGTATGAATATGCACTATTTCTGATTGCCAATTTCCGAGGAATAGCGGATCATTGCAAACGGTTAATGCCGATTAAATCTTGTCATAGTATACAGCGTTATGCTAATCTGTGATATGCTCCTCGGTAATGAAAGATAAAACGCTATTCAATGCAATGTGCAGTTTTGATATGATATTTTCAAGGCCCATTTTGATGATTCCATCGCCGATCCGGCTTATCTCTTGGATTCCTATCTCTAAATAAAAACCTGTGAAAGTTGAGCCGGTGGCCTGTGCCCAAATCGGCCCAAATAACAGCTATTTACCGATGCAGTCTCGTAATCATTCTTCAAAATCAGAGCAAGGAACTTAAAATGGAAAACGGGCAGCCAAAAAATCAAAAACAAAATCCCTCTATTCCTTGGCGTCTTTATTTGGTAATCGGCTTCATCGCCCTACCGGTTTTTGGGGCAATGACGTACCTTCTCCAGCAGACAAAAAACATATCGGATGTGCACGATACCATACTTGGTGACATACGGGAAATAGAGCAAAAGAGTATGGCAGCCCATCTTTGGTTTGAAGATATTCTCAGTGGCGACAGTTCGGAGAAGATTGACTTGGTTAGAGATCTTCTTAAGCAGGCTGAAGACCGTCTCCATGCCTTAATAGGCAGGGAATTAGATTCCGGGGAACATACCCGGCAACATGCTGTCGGTGACCCCGGCAAAGATATTGTTATATTTCACCTTAATCATAAACCTCATGTCATTCAAAGTATTCAAGAAACGATAGAATCTGTTGAAGAAAAGCTGAACCAGTTCAAGAATATACTTGAAAAGAGATATTTTGCCTGGAACACGTCAGGCCCAGGTACGGAGATTGACCAGCATTTCGATCGCGTTTTCGCAGAACTCATGGGAGGAACAGGCGAGATAATTAAAAAGATTAAGGCTTCTAAAGCAAACCATTTAGCCCAGTTCCGTGTCGTGCAGACTTTTTTGATTTTTTTATGTCTGGCTCTGGCCGTTCTCATCGCCTTGATCTTGCATCGCTTCGAGCGCAGAAGAGCGGATGATCTTCTGTCATTGTCACAACGCGAGGAGGCGCTGTGGGAGAGTGAGGAGAAATACCGTACACTCATCAATAGCGCCACTGAAGCGATTATTGTAGCTCAGGCGGGAGTGATTAGGTTTGCGAATCCAAAGGGTGAGGAGCTTTATGGCTATTCCCAAAAGGAATTAAGTTCTCACCATCTAGATTATTTTATCCATAAAGATGATAAACAAATGGTCAGAGAGCGTCATGAAAGACGTCTCGCGCGTGAAAAACTTCCCGATATCTATCCATTTAGGATTATAACTAAAGCAGGTGAGACCACCTGGGTGGAACTCAAAGTCTCGCAATTTTCTTGGGACAACAGACCGGCCACATTATGTTTTATGACAAACATCACCGAACGCAAGCAGACGGAGGAGGCGCTGATTCGTCTGGCTTCCTTCCCCGAGCAAAATCCAGATCCGATTATTGAGGTTAACCTTGAAGGCAAGGTGACTTACCTCAACCCAAAAGCAAACACCCAATTTCCCGACTTGACGTCAACCGCACTTCAACACCCGATACTGGAGGGTTTACACTCGATCATCGTCTCGCTTCGAGGTGAACAACAAGAAGCTGTTACTCGAGAGATTGTGGTTAACGACTTGTTTTATGAACAGAGAATAACATTCGTTCCTGGAAAAAACCTTGTTCGGATCTTTTCCCGGGACATCACCGGACGTAAAAGGACGGAGAAAGAACTCAAAGAAGCCGTTGAAAGCACGAAAGAAATGGCCCGAGTGGCTGAGACTGCCAATAGAGCCAAGAGTGAATTTCTGGCAAACATGAGCCACGAAATCCGTACACCGATGAATGCCATTATTGGTTTTGCTGATTTTCTGATGGAAACCGATCTGGATGAAACACAGGCAGAGTATTCCCGAACAATTAAAAGCAGCGGTGATGCCTTGCTGTCAGTGATCAACGATATTTTGGATTTTTCAAAGATAGAGTCTGGTGAGCTGGATTTTGAAGAAATTGATTTTGATCCGGAGATTCTGGCCTATGACGTCTGTGAGATGATTCGTCCCCGGGTAGGATCAAAGCCAATAGAAATTATCTGCCATATTGGAGACGATCTTCCTGCTCACTTGAATGGAGATCCGGCCCGATTCCGGCAGGTATTAACCAATCTGATGGGAAATGCATCCAAGTTTACCGAGAAAGGTGAGATTGAGCTTGCCCTGTATGTTGAAACGGAAAAAGTCGATCAGGTAAAACTTAATGCGCAGGTAAAGGACACCGGAATCGGTATCCCGAAAGACAAATTAAAATCGATATTTGAACCTTTTCATCAAGCCGACAGTTCCACAACCAGAAAATACGGTGGTACCGGTCTGGGTCTTTCAATCTGCAGAAAAATATCTAACCTTATGGATGGAGATGTCTGGGCGGAGAGCAAAGACAATAAGGGAACCGTTTTTCACTTTACAGCATGGTTTAAAAAGGTTGAAGAGAAAGAGGTCAAGAGATTTACCCCTGTATCTCTTTCAGGAAAGAAGGTACTGATTGTTGATGATAACCAGAGAAACCTGGATATATTAGCACACCTTTTAAACTCAGTCGGTATGGACGTGGTTGCACTGAGAAATAGCAGAGAAGTCATATCGACTTTGCAGAAGAATCTGAAGGCTCAGGATCTGTGCATTCTGGACATCCAGATGCCTGATATGAGCGGGTATGAGGTCGCTAAGCAGATCCGCAATTCTGAGACCGAAATCTGTCGTTTGCCGATGATCGCTTTATCCTCGTTAATGGAAAAGGAAGCTAAAAAATGCAAAGAAGCTGGCTTTGACGGTTTCTTAAGCAAGCCGATTCACCGTGAAAAATTGTTTCAAATGCTTGAGCGTATACTGGGAGCAAAGGAAGGTGAGAAAGAAAAGCCTGACAGCATTAAGCCCCAAATTCTCACGCAGTATTCGGTGCGCGAGGAAATCAAGCATTCTGTGAGGGTTCTTTTGGCCGAAGATAATCCTGTTAATCAGAAGCTGGCCACATTGATGCTGAACAAAGCCGGGTATCAGGTCGAAGTGGCCGAAAACGGCAAAAATGCTGTAGACAAATATACGGCTGCACCTTCTGATTTCGACTTGATATTCATGGATGTTCAGATGCCGGAGATGGATGGGTTGGAAGCAACCAGGGCCATCCGAGATAAGGGATTTGACAGCATACCTATTGTTGCAATGACTGCCCATGCCATGAAAGGGGATCGAGAAAAGTGCCTTGAAGCCGGGATGGATGATTATATTACAAAACCGATCAAACGGAAGATCGTATTTGATATTCTTGAGAAATGGGTATTTGATAGAGGGAAGTCATGAATTTCAGAGAATTAGCAAAGAGCTTGGAGTTGGAAGATGAAGCATACCTGGAGCTGATAGAATTTTTTGTTGAGACGGGGATGTCTGATCTGGACAAATTTGAGTCTGCCATCGAAGCGGGAGACACAAGCGCAGCAGCAGATGCCGCTCATTCGCTAAAGGGTGCGGCCGGAGGCCTGGGGCTTACAGCACTATTTGAAATAGCCAAAGAGGCCGAACAAAAACCCGCAGTGGCTTCATGGAAGAACTTGCCTATTTGAGCCGGTCTTTAAAAACCAAGCTGGATGAAATTGCTTCATTTATCCGGAAATAAAGGAAGGGTACTCGATGAAACACCGGTTTAACATACTACTTGTCGAGGACAACCCTGTTTCAAGCAAATTAATTGAAAATATTCTCAAAAAGGTCGGACACGGAGTTATAACAGCCTCAAACGGCCGTCAAGCGCTTGAACTGTTTAATGAAAAGTTCTTTCCAATCGTTCTGACAGATTGGATGATGCCGGAGATGGATGGTCTTGATCTCTGCAAGGCAATCCGCGGCAGGAGCCAAGAAGGCTATGTCTATATTATCCTTTTAACCGGCAGGGATTCCAAAGATGACATCGTTGCCGGGCTCAAAGCCGGAGCAGACGATTATTTAAGCAAACCGATCAGTCATCCTGAGCTGATCGCCCGACTCAATTCCGGCATCCGGATGCTGGAACTTGAAAGATCTTTGAAAAAGGCGAATGAAGAGATCAGGGTTTTGTCCATAACCGACCCCCTCACGGGGAGTTTTAATCGCGGCTACATGAATGAGCATCTGTTGAAAGAGATTACGCGATCAAAACGTTACAACCATCCGCTTTCCGTTGTTTTGTGCGACATTGATCATTTTAAGCAAGTGAATGATACCTACGGGCACCCAATCGGGGACCGGGTTTTAATCGCCTTTGCCCAACTGATTCGTGAATCAATTCGAGAAAAAATTGACTGGGTGGTTCGGTACGGGGGTGAGGAATTTCTGGTGGTCCTACCGGAGACAGAATTTAACAGGGGCTGCCTTACGGCGGAAAGACTTCGTCAAGCGGTCTCCCAAATGGAAATTGAAGAA
>Ga0255052_10003431_pt1 | contig 11019 bp, 7 predicted proteins | sample JV7_2_21_MG_FD_188632 | JGI IMG/M metagenome (GOLD analysis project Ga0255052, IMG submission 188632) | Seawater microbial communities from Jervis Inlet, British Columbia, Canada - JV7_2_21 | ecosystem: Environmental > Aquatic > Marine > Inlet | place: Canada: British Columbia | collected...
GAGCGCGCGTTGCAGCGCGTCGACATGGCGGCGGCGCGCCATGAAGGTGTGATTGTCCTGGTTATAATCGGAGATGTGGCCGGTAATACGATCGACCAACTCGTCCATTCCGCTATCGGCCTGAGTCGAAATATAGAGGCCGGCAGGGTCGATTCGATCGCCGGCCGCGAGTAAATCGCTCTTGCTGTAGACCAGCTGCAGGTTCGCAGCGGCGAGTTCATCGAGTATGCGTTGATCTTCACCAGTCACGCCCTTGCCGGCATCGACCAGGTATATGACGACGTCCGCCTGGCCGATGGATTCCCAGGCACGGCGTATGCCTTCACGCTCGACCGGATTCTGCGATTCGCGCAGGCCGGCGGTGTCGTTGACCCTGATAGGTATTCCGCGCAGCGAAATGTGCTCGCGCAGTACGTCGCGGGTGGTGCCTTCGATTTCGGTGACAATAGCAGCTTCGTAACCCGCGAGATAATTCAACAGGCTCGACTTGCCGGCATTCGGCAACCCGGCCAGCGAGACGCTCAGCCCTTCCTGCAGGGTTCTGCCCTGCTCGGCCTGATCGAGCAATGCCTGCAGTTTCACGCGGGCTTCGTCGAGGCGGCGACCGATAGCGCTGTCGTTGAGAAAGTCGATTTCCTCCTCGGCAAAATCGAGAGCGGCCTCGATATAGGCGCGCAGGTTGATGATATCGTCGACGAGGTCATGCACCTGTTGCGAAAAACGGCCTTCCAGCGAACGCATGGCGGCACGCGATGCCGCCCGGCTGCCCGACTCGATGAGATCGGCAATGGCCTCGGCCTGGGTCAGGTCGACCTTGCCGTTGAGAAACGCGCGTTCCGAAAACTCACCGGCCCGTGCCAGACGGGCACCCAGGCCACAGACGCGTTCGAGCAGCATATCGAGCACGATCGGCCCGCCATGGGCCTGGACCTCGACGCAATCTTCACCGCTGAAACTGTGCGGCGCCTTGAAAAACAGGCACAGCCCGTGATCGATTACCTCTCCGTCGCCATCGAAAAAGCGCCGAAACTGTATTTTGCCGGGCTCTAGACTGCTGTGACTCAGCGCCTCGGCGATGGCGAGCGCACCGCTTCCGGAAAGCCGCACGATACCGATACCGCCGGTACCGGGTGGGGTAGCGATGGCGGCGATGGTTTCATGCGATGGCATGGTGGTTTTGACGAGCGATGCGGGCCCGAACGCGGCTTACTTGGTAGCCCCGGCTTCGATTCGCTTGGTGATTATATATTGCTGGGTGATCGACAAAACGTTGTTGACAACCCAGTACAGCACCAGTCCCGCGGGGAAGAAGGCGAAGAAGACGGTAAACACGAATGGCAGGGCCATCATGATCTTGGCCTGGATCGGGTCCGGCGGCGGTGGATTCAGCCGTTGCTGGATGAACATGCTGATACCCATTACGAGCGGCAACACAAAGAAAGGATCCATAACGGATAAATCCTTGATCCAGAAGATAAACGGCGCCTGGCGCAGGTCGACGCTTTCCAGCAGCGCCCAGTAGAGCGCGATAAAGACCGGAATCTGCACCAGGATCGGCAGACAACCGCCCATCGGGTTTATCTTCTCGGTCTTGTAGAGCTCCATCATCGCCTGGTTCATCTTTTGTCGATCGTCGCCGTAACGCTCTTTCAGGGTCTTCAGGCGCGGGCTCACCTTGCGCATTTTTGCCATCGAGCGATAGCTGGTCTCGGAAAGCTTGTAGAACAGTGTTTTCACGGTCAGCGTCAACAGGATAATCGCCGCGCCCCAGTTACCGACGAAGCTGTGATACCAGGACAGCAACCAGTAGAGCGGCTTGGAAATAAAGGTCAGGACGCCGTAGTCGACTGTTAGATCGAGCCCGGGCGAAATCTCTTCGAGGCGATTGACTATCTTGGGCCCAACGAACAGCTGGCTGTTAAACTCCGCGCTTCCGCCGGCCGCGGCCACCTTGTTTCCGGAACGCAGCCCGATGGTGTAAGTGGACGGGTTTCGCCGGGTATTGGCGATGGAGTAAACCAGGTTGGTTTCTTCCTGCTGCGGCACCCAGGCGGACAGGAAGTAGTGCTGAATCATCGCAATCCAGCCGCCGGTCGACTCCAGCTTCAATTGCGAATCTTCCATATCATCGAACGTGACCTTTTCGTACTTGGTTTCTTCGTTGTAGTAAACCGATCCGGTATAGGTATAGAGCAGGCGTGACGTTTCCAGGGGCGGCGAACGCTGGATCTGGCGGTACTGGCTACCCTGCCACTCCTGTTGTGACTGGTTGTTGACCCGGTGTTTGACGTCAACCAGGTAGTCTCCGGGCCGGAAATGATAGCTTTTGACCACTTCGATGCCATCCTGACTCCAGTACAGGGGCACGATCAACTCATCCTGCCCGGCCTCGAGCCGGTACTCGGTTTGATCGACGCGGTAAAGACTGTGGTGAGTTGGCGCGGTCGATTGCTTGTTGCGCAAGCCGCTTTGCAGGATATGTAATGAATCGCTATCGCTGTGCACCAGTTCGAGCCACTCGTCGGGTTGCTCCAGCGAAATCGGGAACTGCTTCAGTTTGAGCGAACGGATGACGCCGCCGCGGGTGTCGATCAACACCTGAATGACATCGGTATCGACGAGCACCAGTTGTTGCGTCTCGGCGCTTGACGTTGTGCCTGCCGCGCCGCCTTGCGAGCTATCCTTGCTGACCCCTTCGGCGAGGTCGGGTAAATCGTCGACGACAGCCTGCTGCCCTGTATCGGTGCCGCTGGCGCTGCTGTCAACCTGGCTGTCGGATGACGCCACCGGCTGCGGGCCATAATCGGCTTGCCACTGCTGCCACAACAACATGCCGACAAAGACCAACGCCGCGAACAGGAAAAGGCGGGCATTATCCATGTTTGTGCTCTATGCCTGCCCCGGGAACCGGGTCATAGCCACCGGCATGCCAGGGATGACAACTTCCGACACGTTTCAATGCCAGCCAAAGGCCCTTGAGAGCACCATGGGATTCAATTGCCTCGACGGCATATTGCGAACAACTGGGAGTATAACGGCAATGATTGCCGAGCAGGGGGCTTAGCAGGTAGCGATAAGCCTGGATCAATACTATCAGCGGTGCTATCAGGAGTTTTCGCATTTTTTTATGATGCTATTCCAATGTTGATCCAGGGCGGCCAGGATATTTTCCGGTCCGGTTAAAAGTATTTCGCGTCTTACCATGATCACCAGGTCTCGTGCCGGCAATCGATGTTGCGTTTTACGGAAGCTTTCACGAAACAGCCGTTTCAACTGGTTCCGCTTTACCGCTGTTGGTATCTGTTTACGCGCTACCGCAAATCCCAGGCGCGGACCGTCACCGGTTTTTCTTCCGACCAGAATCGTAATACAGGAATCAGCACATCGAAAATTGTTCTTAAAAACCTGCTGAAACTCGGAAGCACGCGTTAGTCTCGACCGTCTAGGGAAAGACTCACCGGCGCCCGCACCCACGTTATGGGGTGAGACGCGCTCTGCCTTTCGCGCGACGCGCTTTAATAACACTTCGGCCGCCGCGGGTTTGCATGCGCGCACGGAAACCATGCGTTCTGGCACGCTTAATTTTACTGGGTTGAAATGTACGTTTCATATCGAACGCCTCGGCTCACTGTTTGTCGCTTTCAACAAGGCGCGACAATGTACTGTTAGACTTGCGCTACGTCAATAAATAATTGCCTCAATCGGGCAGTTTTTACGCTTTTACAGCTCTAGCTCGCATATCTCACCGATTCCCGGCTACGGACGCATCCTCTGCGAGAACCCTTCTTGAATAGTCCTGTGCCGTGGCGCCCACCGGTGAGATATGCGGGCTAAAGGCCGATACGGGATGATTCGCACGCAATTCATTGCTGATTTTTGAATTCGCCTCTTTGCGCGGGCTGTGGATAAGTATAAGATTGTGGGCTGGCTGATGTGTTTCGATGGAACCTGGGAATCGGATGTAACGTCAGTAATCTAATTCATGATGATGCCTTCCTGGCTGTGTAATGGTTGGCAATCGATTCCGTGTTGTTTTCCCACGGAAAGACGGACTAGCGGAAAAAATTTGAATTCAATCTGGCAACAGTGTATTTCCTGTCTCGAAGGCGAAATCAGTGAACAACAGCTGAATACCTGGATTTTGCCATTACAGGTCCAGCAGGATCCGAATACGCTCAAATTGCTGGCGCCCAATCGGTTTGTCATGGACTGGGTGCGTAAACACTTCCTCGATCGCATTCGTGAACTTGTCGCAAGCCTCGATGACAGCAAATCGATTTCGGTAAGCCTCGCGATCGGTTCGCAAAGCCGTAGCTTCGAACCCGAGGCTACCGTATCCAGTCCGCCACCACGCGCCTACCGCTCTTCTGGTCTCAACGATTCGCAGAAATTCAGGAATTTTGTCGAAGGCAAGTCCAACCAGCTGGCGCGGGCCGCATCTATTCAGATCAGCAGCCAACCGGGATCCGAGTACAACCCGCTCTACATTTACGGGGGCGTAGGCCTCGGTAAGACCCATCTGATGCATGCGATCGGCAACCAGATACGCGAAAACAACCCCGACGCCAACATCCTCTATGTGAACTGCGAGCGCTTCGTGTCGGATATGGTCAAGGCCTTGCAGCATAACCGAATGAATGATTTCAAAAACTCCTATCGCAGCCTTGACGCGCTACTGGTTGACGATATCCAGTTTCTCGCCGATAAGAGCCGCTCCCAGGAGGAGTTTTTCCACACCTTTAATTCGCTTTACGAGGCGCATGCGCAGATGGTAATCACCTGCGATCGCTTTCCCAAGGAAATCGAAGGTCTCGAAGACCGTATCCGTTCTCGGCTCGGCTGGGGTCTTGCGGTCGATATCAAACCTCCTGATCTCGAGACCCGTGTCGCGATACTAAACAGCAAGGCGGAGCAGGTCAGTGCCGACGTTCCCGACGATGTCGCCTTTTTCATCGCCGAGCGTTTCAAGTCCAACATCCGTGAGCTCGAGGGCGCATTAAAACGCGTAGTCGCACACGCACGTTTTACCGGGCAGCCGATTACCCAGGAATTGGCACGCCTGGCGCTGAAAGAATTGCTTGCGGTGCAGGATAAGCCGATAACCATCGATAATATTCAGAAGCTGGTAGCCGAGTACTACAAGATCCGTGTCGCGGATCTTTTATCGAGCCGGCGCAACCGCTCGATCACGCGGCCACGCCAGATTGCGATGTCGCTGGCAAAATCATTGACGCGGCACAGTTTGCCGGAGATCGGGAACGCTTTCGGTGGACGCGATCACACGACTGTGCTGCACGCATGTCGTAAAATTAAGGAGTTGCGCGGTGAAGATCGGCGTATCGATGAAGATGTCGAAATCCTGGGGCGAATGTTGAGTAACTAAAAGTACGGTAGAAGCTGTGGATAAGCTATAGATGAAAAAAGCGGGTCTTTTTATCCCGCCTTTATTCACAGTTTAGTAATAAGAGACGAACAGAAAGAAAAGCTAAAATTATTAGATAAGATATTGAATTTAAAGGATAAACCAGAGTTACCCAATGATACCCGAGTTACTAATAATCACAGTAATATATATATAAATGAAAACTACTATTAAAAGAGAAGACCTCCTGCCACCCCTGCAACAGGTTATCGGTGCGGTAGAGCGAAGACAGACTTTACCGATACTGGGTAACATATTACTTAAGTCAACGGGTGGTGACCTTACTTTATCTGCAACCGATCTCGAGATCGAAATGGTTGCGAAAGTCGCATCCGATGGTAGCGAGGATTTTCAGACAACCATACCCGCGCGCAAGTTACTCGATATCTGCAAGGCCTTGCCGGACGGTTCGCAGATCAATTTCAATATTGATGAAACCAGGGTTTCACTAACATCGGCGCGCAGCCGTTTTACGCTATCCACTTTGCCTGCGCGGGATTTCCCGAGCCTCGATGAAATTGAGGTTCATCATTCGTTTGAAATTTCTCAGAACCAGCTAAAGGGTTTGATTGAAAAGACTTCGTTTGCGATGGCGCAACAGGATGTTCGCTATTATCTTAACGGAATACTGATGGAGATATCGTCGAGCAGCATCAAGCTGGTCGCAACCGACGGCCATCGACTCGCGTTAAGCGAGCTTGAGCTTGAAAGCGGGGTTAGCGAAGACAGGCAGATTATCATACCGCGAAAAGCAGTCCTGGAACTGTCACGGTTGCTCGATTCCGGCGATAGCATGGTGAGGTGCGAAATGAGTCAGAATCACCTGCGTGTAGAAACTGGATCACTGGTCTTCACCACGAAACTGATCGACGGAAAGTTTCCGGAATACCAGCGCGTCATTCCGGTCGATGGAAACAAGATCATGCAGGTCGAACGCGAGACGCTGAAACATTCGATGAGCCGTATCGCAATCCTGTCGAACGAAAAGTATCGTGGCATACGCCTGACGTTATCGTCTGGAAACCTCTCGATACAGGCGAATAACCCGGACCAGGAAGAAGCTGAAGAAGAACTGCAGGTCGAATACGACGAGGCGGATATGGATATCGGCTTCAACGTGACCTATTTGATTGACGTTTTGAACGTTCTGGGTTCGGAGAAAGTACAGGTAAAACTCAAGGACTCAAATAGCAGCGCTATTATCAGCGATAGCGCGGATGAGTCGAGCCTGTATGTTGTCATGCCGATGCGCTTGTAGGGATACGTTTATAGGGCCGGGCCGAGGCGTTTATGACAATCAGTCAGCTTAGCCTGACGGATTTCAGAAACCTGCGCAGTACGACGCTCGACTTCGATCCGCGTTTCAACCTGGTCGCCGGGGAAAATGGTTCCGGAAAAACCAGCCTGTTGGAAGCTATCTACGTATTGTGCCAGGCGCATTCATTCCGCACGCATCAACTGAAGCAATGCATCAACCATGACAAATCGAACTTCCTGCTTTTCGGCCGCTTTTCGGACTTCAAGGCGGGCCTGTCAAAATCTGACAGCAAGCTCGATATTCACGTAAACGGAGAAACGGTACAGCGGCGCTCCGAACTGGTTAAAAGAGCACCTGTAAACATCGTCAATTCTGATAGCTTTGCGCTGATCGATGGCGCACCACAAAAGCGGCGAGCTTTCATCGATTGGTGTTTGTTTCACGTGGAACATTCATTTGCCGAATCCTGGAGCGAGTTCAGGCACGCCTTGCGACAGCGCAATCGTCTTTTGAAGACCCGGCAGGATCTCAAGCTACTCGATTACTGGGATGATCATCTACTGAGTCCATCCTTACGATTACACCAGATGCGTAAGCAGCAGTGTGCTGAGTTACAAAAGATTTTTACCCTGGAACTCACCGAATTGTTGCATGGCATACCCGTCGAAGTTGAATATCGCCAGGGTTGGCCAGAAGGAGTCGAGCTGAAGGCGGCGCTGCTCGACCAGCGCCAGCGAGATATCCAAAGTGGATTTACCAATTCCGGTATACATCGTGATGACCTGGTTCTGACGTCGCAGGGCAGAAAGGTTGGTGAAGTGCTTTCGCGCGGGCAGAGCAAGCGCCTTGGCATTGCCTTGATGCTCGCTGCACTCAGGCTGGTTAATCAATGTAGTCAACAGCGAATTATTCTGCTGATCGATGATTTGCAATCGGAGCTCGACCTGTCAGCGCAAAAGCGAGTCTACCAGCAACTAATGGAAATGGATTTGCAACTGTTTATCAGCAACATCGATAGTAAGGTGCCGGAGGCTCTCGTGGCAAAAGAAGTTAAAATGTTTCACGTGGAACATGGTATAATCAAGCCTCGAAATTTCAGCTAGATCCTTTCATGTCAAACTACGATTCCACTAGCATCCAGGTGCTAAAAGGCCTCGATGCTGTACGCAAGCGGCCCGGAATGTACATCGGCGATACCGATGACGGTACCGGCTTACACCACATGGTATTTGAGGCGGTCGATAATTCAATCGACGAAACGCTGGCCGGACATTGTTCCGAAATCAAGGTGGTAATACACGCCGATGGTTCCATATCGGTCAAGGACGATGGCCGCGGTATTCCGGTTGATATTCACAAGGAAGAGGGTCGTTCGGCCGCCGAAGTCATCATGACCGTGTTACATGCTGGCGGTAAATTCGATGATAATTCTTACAAGGTTTCCGGTGGTTTGCACGGTGTTGGTATTTCCGTCGTGAATGCATTGTCCGAAACACTGTCACTGCGCATCAAGCGCCAGGGAAAGCTCTATGCCCAGGAATACAAGATGGGCGAGCCGCAAGGTGATATGGAAGAAATCAAGGATACCGATCAAACCGGAACCGAGCTCAGGTTTTTGCCCAGCCCGACGATTTTTGGCGATATCGAGTTTCACTACGATATTCTCGCCAAACGCCTGCGAGAGCTGTCATTTTTAAACTCGGGCGTACGCATCCATCTGCTAGACGAGCGCAGCAACAAGGAAGATTTGTTTGAGTACGAGGGCGGCATTCGCGCCTTCGTCGAGCACCTGAACAAAAATAAAACGCCAATTCACGACAAAGTGATCAATATTAAGATGGAGCAGGATGACGTTGTCGTCGAAGTCTCGATGCAATGGAACGACTCCTACCAGGAGAACATCTTCTGCTTTACCAACAATATTCCGCAGCGCGATGGCGGCACGCATCTGTCCGGGTTTCGCACCGCGTTGACGCGTACGCTGAACCAGTACATGGAAAACAGCCAGGTCAAAAAGGAAAAGGTCAGTACTGGCGGTGACGATGCCCGTGAAGGCTTGACCGCGGTTCTCTCGGTCAAGGTTCCCGACCCGAAGTTTTCATCGCAAACAAAGGATAAGCTGGTTTCATCGGAGATAAAGGGCATAGTCGAATCCGTCGTCGGCGTACATCTCAAGGATTACCTCGAGGAGAATCCTGGCGATGCCAGGTCGATTACGAGCAAGATACTCGAGGCGGCGAGGGCGCGCGAAGCGGCCCGCAAGGCCCGCGAGATGACCCGCCGCAAAGGGGCGCTCGATATAGCCGGCTTGCCCGGTAAGCTGGCGGACTGCCAGGAAAAGGATCCGGCGCTGTCTGAAATTTACCTTGTCGAGGGTGACTCGGCCGGTGGATCGGCAAAACAGGGCCGAAATCGTAAAACCCAGGCTATTTTACCGCTCAAAGGCAAGATACTGAATGTCGAGAAGGCACGCTTTGACAAGATGTTGCAATCTGCGGAAGTGGGTACCTTGATTACCGCCCTCGGTTGCGGAATCGGACGTGAAGAGTTCAATATCAATAAACTGCGTTATCACCACATCATTATCATGACCGACGCCGATGTCGATGGATCGCATATTCGCACCCTGTTGTTGACATTTTTCTATCGCCAGATGCGCGAACTGGTCGAACGTGGTCATGTATACATCGCCCAACCGCCGCTTTACAAGGTAAAAAAGGGGAAGCAGGAACGTTATGTAAAAGATGACAAGGAGTTAAACGGTTACCTGTTACAACTTGCTATCGAAGGCGCCAGTTTGCACCTGGCCGATGAAACCCCGTCTATTTCTGACCTGGCGCTAGAGAACCTGGCCCGGCAATACATCACCATTCTGGCGATTTTTGACCGCCTCAGCCAGAATTACACGCCTGAAGTGCTGCATGAACTGATCGATATGCCGGCGGTGGATGAGGCATTGTTAGACAGCGAAACCGCGATCGGGGAGTGGGGTGCGCAGCTGGTAGAGCGCCTCAACCAGAAGAGTGAAGCCTCTGTGTCCTACGCGATGTCAGTTAAAAGCGACGAGGACAGTAACCAGTTTGGCTTGTTGCTAGCAAAGCGCCTGCACGGCCTGACGACCTCAAGATTGTTGAGCAGTGATTTTTTCAATAGCGCGGATTACCTGCAGATCGCTCAGTTCGTGCAACAGGCGGGTGATTTGTTTGGTGATGAATCACGTGTCAGCCGCGGTGAACGCAGCCAGGCGGTGAGTAAATTCAGCGAGGTTTATAACTGGCTGATGAAGGAAGCACGCAAGGGATTGAATATTCAACGCTACAAGGGTCTTGGCGAAATGAATCCAGAACAGCTCTGGGAAACGACCATGGATCCGGAAAATCGACGCCTGCTCAAGGTTCGCATCGAAGATGCCATCGCGTCCGATGAAGTTTTTACGACCCTGATGGGCGACCAGGTTGAACCGCGGAGAGAATTTATCGAAGCCAACGCGCTCAATGTCAATAATCTGGACGTATAGCAACTTCTTGATTTTATTGAAATAATCTCTATATATAGGGAATCGCTCAATAAAAAGGATAACCCCGATGGATATTGCCAGCATCATATTTTTGGCTGTGGTGGTTGGGTTGGCGCTGTACGTCGTCAGTATTTACAATCACCTGGTGCGACTCAAGCACAATGTTTCAAAAGCCTGGTCGAACATCGATGTATTGTTGAAGCAGCGCCATGACGAAATCCCCAAGCTGGTCGAAACCTGCAAGCAATACATGAAGTTTGAACAGGATACCCTGGAAAAGGTCATGCAGGCGCGTTCGCAGGTTTCCGAGGCGAGGCAGAGCCAGGACGTTCCCGGTCTCGGGCTGGCCGAGGGTGCGTTGCGCATGGGACTGGGGCAACTGTTTGCACTGGCCGAGGATTACCCGGAATTGCGCGCCAATGAAAACTTCCAGCATTTGCAGGGGCGCATCACCACACTCGAGAATACCATTGCCGACCGACGCGAATTTTATAACGAATCCGTGAACATCAATAACATCGGCATCGAAACCTTTCCCGACCTGATCGTAGCCAGGTTATTTGGCTTTGGTTCGCGTGACCTGCTGGAGTTCGATGCCAGTGAAATTGTGGATGTCAGTGTAAAACAACTGTTCGAAACCTGATACCCGGCACCTGAAAGCGGTCATGTATTCCTGGCTTGAATCTGAAATCCTGGCGCTGTCAGGGCCGGATTACACGGTCCTGTGCACGGTCCTGCTGGCATTGTTTGGATACCTGGTCTACTTCTGCTACGGCGCCTTCAAGCGCTTTCGCTTTGTCGACGGTACCGCGACCTCGAAGA